>OGWR01001010.1_pt1 | contig 24104 bp, 24 predicted proteins | sample 1576061 | NCBI WGS metagenome assembly OGWR01 (sample SAMEA3541511, study PRJEB24748) | human gut metagenome | biome: human gut; feature: human-associated habitat; material: faeces | place: China | collected 2012 | reverse complement strand
CGCGCAGAGCTCGCGCACGCTGCCGGTGATCTGCGTTTCGACATTTTCGAGCGTCTTCGGCGTCTCCTGCGCCAGAAGCGCCCAAGCCCGCTCCGACAGGCGCAGGCCGTACCTTTTCGCAATATCGAGCGCCTGCGCGCAGCTTGAGCTGTCGGGATACGCGGGGCCCGAGGCGATCATGTCAAGCGGGTCGCCCAGAATATCGCTCAGCACGACAGCGAAGACCTGCGCCGGCGCGCAGTGCCGGGCGAAGCGTCCGCCCTTGACGGCGGAAAGCCGCTTGCGGATCGTGTTGATCTCCACGATGTCCGCGCCCGCGGCAAGGAGCTGATTCGTGACGTCCTGCAATTCCGCAAGCGGAAGCAGCGGCTTTTCAAAAAGCGCGCTGCCGCCGCCCGAGAGCAGAAAGACGACCGTGTCGCTTTCGGTCAAATCTTCCGTCAGCGCGAGCGCGGCGTCCGTGCCGCGCAGGGAGTTTTCGTCCGGCACGGGATGCCCGCCCTCAAAGCACGCGACATTCGCGATCTCACCTTTCACGTGACCGTACTTCGTCACGACCACACCGCCGCAGAAATTATCCTGCAAACACGCGCGGGCGGCGTGCGCCATCTGCCACGCGGCCTTTCCCGCCGCGACGAGGTACACCCTTCCTAAAAAGGTCTTGCCTTTCAGCGCGCGCTCGACCGCCGCGTCCGGCAGCACCGCCGCGATGGCGCGCGTGATGATCTTCTCCGCGTCCGCGCGCAGGTTATCCACAGGTTTCGACTTTTCCTGCATAAGCGCCCCTCCTTTTGAAAAAAGCTGCCGAAAAACGGCAGCTTTTTCGTTATCTTTTGATTTTACCATGCCCGTCTTGCGGACACAAGCGGAATTCTCAGAATTCCAGCTTCTCCATGCGGTCGAACGCCTGCTTGAGCTGGTCAATGCCGACGGTGCAGGCGATGCGGAAGTGGTTTGCGCCGGTCTTGCCGAACGGGCTGCCCGCGCTGACGAGCACGTGCGCGCGCTCAAGTAGCTCCTTGCAGAACTGCTTGTCGTCGAGGCCCGTCTTCTCCACGCCGGGGAAGAGGTAGAACGTGCCCTTCTGGCGCACGAGGCTCAGATACGGGATCTTCTCGATGCGGTCGGCAGAGTAGAAGATGCGGTCGCGGTATGCGGTCACGTACTTCTCGCGGATCTCCTTGCGCATTGTGAGCGCCTGGATGCCCGCGCGCTGGGAGATGGACGGCGCGGAGTAGACGAGCGAGCCGTTGATACGGTTCATCACGTCGAGGAATTCCGGCTCGGCGATGATGACGCCCACGCGCCAGCCGGTCATGAGGAAGTTCTTGGAAAAGCTGTTGAGCGTGATGGTGCGCTCGGCCATGCCGGGCAGCGTGCGGATGGGGCGGAAGTCGCCCTCGTAGATGTAGGTCGTGTAAATTTCGTCCGCCGCGATGAGAAGATCATATTCCTTTGCCACGCGGGCAAGCATCTCCATTGTGGACAAATCGTAGCCCATGCCGGTGGGGTTCGTGGGGTTATTGAAAATGATGGCCTTCGTGCGCGGCGTGATGGCAGCGCGCAGGCGCTCTTCGCTGATGGCATAGTCCTCCTCGGCGTAGGTCGGCACATCGACGCACACGCCGCCCGCCAGCTCGATCTGCGCGCGGTACAGCGCGAAATACGGGGAAAAGACGATGACCTCGTCGCCGGGATCGAGGATGGCAAACATTGCCAGCGACATGCCGAGGCAGCTCGACGCGCTCACGAGCACGTGGTCGCGCGGAAGGCTCTGGTCGAAGTCCTCTTCCCACGCCTTGCAGACCGCGGAAATGAGCTCAGGGTCGCCCTTGGGGTCGCCGTAATGGGTGTAGCCCGCTTTGGCGTCGCGGAAGGCAGCGTTGATGATGGCCTCGTCGGTTGTAAAATCCGTGTCGCCGATGCTCAGGTCGACAATGTCCTTGTATTTGGCCAGTGCCGCGGTGTCGAGCGTCAGGCCGGTGCCCGCGCTCTGGAAGCGCTTGGCAATAAAGTTTCGCTTCATGGGTGACTCCTCCTTGCAGATCGCCGCGGCAGCCCGATTTTTCAAGCGGCGCGTAGAAATGTTGAATTTTATTGCAGTATATGGCAGATTCCGACAGAATGCAATCGGTAATGTCGATAGAATTCGAAGGCTGCGCGCTTTTCCATTTTGTTAACATGATAAAGTGTCATCGAACAATGAAAACAGAGCCGGCGTAGATTACGCCGGCTCTGTCATATTTCGTTTACCACGGGATGGTTTTGAACTGCCCGATCTCGTCTTGATGCTGCACGCAGCGCACAAAGCGCTTGCGGTAGATCGTGTAGCAGCCGTTGCAGGCAAGGCATTTGCTCCCGTCCTGCGCGCCGCTTTTGAGCTTTGCGGCAAAGTCCGGCTCACAGATGAGCGCGTCCAGATAGAACGGCGTCTTCTGCCCCGCGCGGCGGTTGAAGTCGATGCCGCTGACCTCCGCTCCGTCCACGCCGCGAAGGCAAACTGCTCAACCAGACGGTCGAGCTCTTCCCGAGTGAAATCCTCGGGGTGCTTCGGCGGCGCGCCGTTCACGCTCTCGACGCCCTTGATGCCGCTGTGGCTGAGCTGGAAGAAAAGTTTACCGCCGTACCGGTGCACGCCGTCGCAGGCGCGGCGGAGAAGGGACTCGTCCGTCGTCTCGTCCAGCACGGGCTGGCCCGCGTCGGCACGCTGCATCTTGTCGACGCAGAAATGGCCGGTGATGACAAGGCCCACTTCGTTTTTCGCAAGCTCGATGAGCGTATCCGCCCAGAGCGGCGTCACCTGACCCTTTTCGTCAGACAGATGCCCGTTCGTCGCCGAGCGGACGATACGGTTTTTAAGCTCGCACGTGCCGAGCTTTGCAGGGGTAAACAGAAGGCCATAATCGTCTCTCCTTATAAGATCCGTTCGGCGATGAACATCATCAGCGGCATCGTGACCGGCAGCAGCAGATTCGATTGCAGCACGCTCTTGCTCGCCATCTCGGGCGAGCGGTCATAGCGCACGCCGAAGATGCTGATGACCGTCGCCACGCTACATCCGAGCACCATTACGATGCACAGGCACGTCGTACGATCCCAGCCGGTAAAACGCAGCAGCACCGCCGCAATAAGCGGCATGACAATGCCGCGCAGCAGCGTAATGAAATACAAAATGGGCTTTTTGAGCACATCAATGAGCGGGCTGTCGGAAAGAAGGCAGCCGATAATGATCATGGACGTCGGCAAAACGCAGTTGGCAAGACTGCTCAGGAATTGCAGCGGCGCACCGGTAAATTTCCATCCCGTGGCCAGCATGATGATCATAAGAACAGCTGAAATGTTCATCGGCGTAAGCATGCTCTTGAGCTGCTGCTTGAGATTATGATCTTTTTCGCGCCGGAAGCTCTGCATAATGAAAAGGAACATGTAGAGTGTGGCGCAGGGCACGGAAAGCGAGCCCAGTACCGTTCCCTCCGTGCCGAAAACAGCCGTGCAGAGCGGGATGCCGACAAAGCCGTTGTTGGGATAGGCCACGCTGCGGGTGAAAACAAGCGAATCGTCCTCATTCAGCCGGAGCAGTTTTGCGATCGGCTTGGCCAGAAGTGTAAACAGAATGAAGCAGGACATATAAGCCAGTGCGATCTTAATGACCTGAGAAAACGGCATATCGCCGAAATCCCCGCTGGCTGCCGCCAGAATATTACAGGGAAAAAATACATCCAGCAGCAGCATGGACAGAATATCTGCTCCCTTCCGATCTACTTTGCCCCGCTTTCCCAGCAGGAAACCAAGCATCATCATCACCGCAAGGATCAAAACCTGCCGCAAAACCGTCTGTGCCATTGTTCTGTACCGTCCTTTTCTTCACTCTAAATTATTTGAAATTTTCCCGCGCGTACTTCATCAGCTCTTCGCGGAAGTCGGGGTGCGCGATGGCAGCCATCGCCTCGGCGCGCTCGCGCAGCGTCTTGCCGGAAAGGCTTGCGATGCCGTACTCGGTCGCGACATACTGGATCATCGTGCGCGGGGCGGAAATCGTGCTGCCGCCGGGGATGGTGGCAAGGATGTTGCTCTTGCGCTCGCCGTCCTTTGTCACACGGGAAGAGTTGATGCAGATGAAGCCCTTGCCGCCCTTGGAGCGGTACGCCCCCTCGAGGAAGTCCATCTGGCCGCCGACGCCGGAGAGCTGGCGCGTGCCGGTGCTCTCGGCGTTCTCCTGACCCATGAGGTCGAGCTGCACGCCGCCGTTGATGCTGATGACGTTGCTGAGCTTTGAGATGCGCTCGACGGAGTGGATGTAATCGAGATCGCCCGGGTGGAAGAGCTGGGGTTCGGCGTCGAGCCAGTCATAGAGCTCCTGAGAGCCCATCGCGAGGTTCCACGCGGAAAGGCCGGTGTCGAGTTCCTTGTGCGCGTTCGTCAGCTTGCCCGCCTGGTAGAGCTCAAGGAACGCATCGGAAATGGTGCCGGTGTGGCAGCCGAGGTCCTTCTTGTCGGACTCGGCGAGCATCTTGGCGACCGTGTAGGGCACGCCGCCCACGCCGAGCGACAGCACCGCGCCGTCGGGGATCTCATTCACCACGATCTTGGCGATGGCGATATCGGTCTCGCTGGGCGCGCGGTAGGAGCGCACGGGCAGCGGCTCATGCTCGCCCTCGACGATGTAGTCCGCTTCGGACAGGTGCACACGGTGCGAGCCGTCCACGCCCTGGAGCTTGGGATAGTGCTCGTTGATCTCGAAGATCACGGTGCGGGCGCTCTCAAAGATCGTGCGCCAGGCATAGTTCGAAATGCCGAGGCCGCAGTAGCCGTTCTCATCCGGCTTGGAGACGGGAACGAATGCCACATCGCAGCGGATGTGCCTGTCGCGATAGAGGTACGGCAACGAGCGCAGCATGACGGGCATGAATTTCACAAGGCCATTCTTCTGGAGCTTGCGCTCATAATCGCCGACGTGCCAGCTGTAATAGCTGAAACTCTCCTGCTCGGGGTCTGCTTCGACAACCTCGATGCGCGGGCGGATCACAAGACCGCCGCGGACCTTGACGTCCTTCACTTCACCCTTGCGCGCGGCGAGGGCCTTGTCCAAAAGCTCGGGAAAACCCGCACCGAAGCCGTAGTCCACCCAGTCGCCGGACTGCACAGCCTTGACAGCCTGCTCCGGCGCAACAAATTTAGCCTGATAGTCGTTCATAAAAAACAGTCTCCCTTGGTTCGAATCGCTTTTAATGTAGCAGAATTTTCGCCGCTTGTAAATCGTTCCGAAGCGGAAAGCGACCTCAAATCTTGCCGTTTCGCGGCGTGGCGCATTTTTCTGTTGCGCCTCCGGCGCGATTCTGCTATGCTTGGTTTCGTATAACATTCCGCGCCAAAAGGAGGCAAAAGCGCCATGGTCAAAAATTATCAGGAAATGCTTTCGGGCGAGCACAGCGGCTTTATCCGTCACAACGGCATCCGCGTCGTTTCGGTCGACGAGGAAAAAAGCGTGCTGACCGCCGACGTCACGCCGGAAAATTCCAACATCTGGGGCGGCGTGCACGGCGGCTTTCTCTACGCGATGGCTGACACCGCCGCGGGCGCGTTCGCGCGCATCAACTACGGCCAGCACAACGTCACGCTGAACGGCTCGATCAACTATCTGCGCTCGACGGTGCAGTCCAAAGCGCTCACCGCCGTCGGCCGACCGGTCAGGGTCGGCGGTCACATCGGCTTTTTCGAGGTCAATATCACCGACGACACCGGCGCGCTGATCGCCCGCGCCGAGATCAACATGTATTTTCTGAAAAAGTAAGAAACGCGCTAAAAGGGAGCGCATCGGGCAAGGCCCGATGCGCTCCCTTTTTCATTCTTGTGCTGTAGCCGCTCAGTTTTTCTGACTTTTGCCCTTGATCAGCGCCGTCACCGCTTCGGCGACGGGCTTGCGGTCCGCGTCAAGGAAGAACACCTTGACCTTCGCCGCCTTCGACCAGTCGGCGTTCGCCCACTTGAGCGTCACGGTTTCTTCATCCTCTGCAGCTTCGCTCGCGGCATAGGCAGTATGCCACGGTTTTTTCGAAAAATGAAGCAGCAAATTGAAGCCATCGCCGTCATGCTTTTCGTTCCAAAATCGCACCTCTATAAACAAAAGCAAAACAATGCTTCACAACTGACGATCAGAAGAGATTGATAGAAATTCCCAAAGGGATAGAGCCTCAGGAGATCGCCTCCCCAACAAATCAACAAGGAGGATAACACAATGAGCATTAACGAGATGGAACGCAAAGTCCGCGAGATGCGGGAGCTGCAAGCCCTCATCGAAGAGGCAACGGCAGAGGTCGAAGCCCTCAAGGATGCGATCAAGGCCGCTATGGGCGATTCTGAGAGCGTACAGGCCGGTGAGTATAGAATCACCTACAAGGCCGTAACCACCGCCAGAATCGACACCGCCGCGCTGAAAAAGGCGCTGCCTGACCTCGCGCAGCAGTTCACCAAGACCACCACCGCCCGCCGGTTCTGCGTGGCATGAGATCCACCACGACAAGGAGGTACACAACATGGACGCGCAAACCGAATTTGCGGCAGAAATTTTCAAAACTCTTACACAGGAGCAAAAGGACGCTATTCTCGATCTTGTGAGCAAGATAGCATCAAATGAAAAAGGCTCTATGTCCCAGCCGCCAAGCAAGAGAGCATAGAGCCACCACCAACCACCACAGGAAGGCCGGTACATACAGTGTACCGCCTCCCACAAATAAAAGCAAGGAGGAAATTTACAATGGCCGGCAAGAAACCGGAGAGCGCGAGGCAGGAGGCCGTGCGCCTCATTTCGGAAATGAGCGATAAGCAGATCATGATTACATTTGAAGCATTCAATATTCAACTGGAGGATGAAACAAAAACCCCGGAAGAATGCGTAATGCTCGCCCGTGAGCGTTTAAGCAAGGAGGAAAAGCGATGAAAGAGGCAGAAATCGAAAAAATGCGAAACGACTTTGAAGCCGCCGTTTTAACAATGTCACTTGAACAGAAAATGCTTTTACTCGACTTTATCAACCATCTGGAACAAGGCAGAGCTGGAAAGCGTGAAATGGGAAGCTGTGAGCATTTGGGGAATAAGCAGGTAAACAATTTGGAGGATCAGGCAAAGGAGGGCTGGACCAATTAAAGAGCAACGCCAGGACGATTCCCGGCGTTCTTTTTGTATCCCGAAAACCACTCGCTGGGCGAGTGGTTCAAAAGAGGCTGCTGCCGATGAGGAAAAATAAAACTCCCTCTGTTATAGTAGAGATGCGGTCTGGCAACTGCAAACTACAAAACAAAGGGAGGTCACTCAAGAATGAATGACACGAACAGTTTAGCGCATACGAAGTGGAATTGCAAATACCACATCGTATTCGCAATGGTATTTTCAATCACACATTGTTGTGTGAATTTCATCAAGGCAAGCTGTTACTCCATTTAACGATACCTTTTGAAGAAAAGCCAAAGACCAACTTACAGAGCGACAATCTCAAGTACTACCGTCAGCGAAAACAGATGACAACAAGACAGTTGGCGGAAAAGCTGGATATTGTACCATCAATTGTTGTGATGTATGAAAATGGAAAACATCCTATTCCTTATGATGTAGCTATTAAGCTGGCAGATGTTTTGGAAATCGAAGCGTCCTTACTCTATGATGATTTCTCCCGTTTCCTTTCTGTACCCTATACCGAAGCGCTAAAGAGCGTTAGAACGGCTCTGAGGTTGTCACAGAAGGCTTTTGCAGAACGGATAGGGATTGTACCAAGCTACTACTATAAAATCGAAGAAGGCAATCGCAGACCGTCACGAAAGGTTTATCAGAAGATATATGCTGCAATTGAAACGACCAGTCTACAAACTTCACTTTTAGGGGGGCATCCATTACAATGAAAGTGAAAGAAAAAATGATTGGAGGAGTTGCTATGACACAGAATTTGACTTATACCCGTTGTGGTGATTATCTCATCCCTGATATTCGGTTGAGCTATGTAAGCGATAAACCACTTGGGAAGTACGGTAGAATGCGCAGAGTTTTTCTTGCGGAAAATAATCCAATACTCTTAGATGACATGATTCTAACAGAGACATTATTTCCGTATTTATGGGGAATTGACGAAACAGCTCGCCGTAGAGTAAAACAGATAATGACTGAACTTCTGGAGAGAAATCCGGCTCCGGATAAGTCAACCCAACAGCTTGCTTGGGTGCAGCACATGAGTAGTCTAAAAGCACAGGCGGAGGAAATCGTTAATGCAGAACTGATTTTTTGCTAACAGAATATAGAATTTTTACTTAGGGCTGACTGTAACAGGTCAGCCTTATTTCTTTGATGGGACAATTCTTGAATTGTGTTTATGGCAGTCCCAGAATTGTGCTTTTGACAATTCAAGAACTGTCAAAAGCACAATGTAACAATACTGATAATAACTATACTGATTATAGTGATACTGATCTTATCCTTTCCTATCCGGAATGTAACAGGAATGATAAGATGCAATATAACTAATGTTGAGGCTGTGGTCTGCCTTTATTGTAGAAAATTTTTTCGCTATCTCATATAAAAGTGTGATTGATAAGCATTAAATTTTAATAATTTTGTGATTTCGGTTGTAATTTTCATAGGTTTCGCATATAATAAAAGTGTGATTATAAAGCATAAAACTCCAATAAAAATGTGAGGAGTGATTCTATGGAACGATTTATCTTAAAAAAATTGCTGGCTTGGAAGAATTCTCCCTACCGCAAGCCGTTAATCTTGAAGGGCGTACGTCAGGTGGGTAAGACTTGGATTCTGAAAGAGTTTGGCAGGCGCTATTATGAAAATACAGCCTACTTTAACTTCGACGAAAATGAAGAATATAAGCAATTTTTTGAAACAACTAAGGATGTAGATCGGATACTACAAAACCTTATGCTGGCAAGCGGTCAAAAAATCGTGCCTGAAAAAACCCTTATCATCTTTGATGAGGTGCAGGACAGCCATAAGGTCATTAACTCTATGAAGTATTTTTGCGAGAACGCACCGCAGTATCACGTTGCCTGCGCTGGTTCTCTGTTGGGTATTGCTCTGGCGAAACCTTCCTCTTTTCCGGTGGGTAAAGTCAACTTTATGCAGATTGACCCGATGACCTTTAATGAATTCTTACTTGCCAACGGTGATGAAAATCTGGCACAGTATCTAGAACAGGTGGACACTCTTGAACCCATCCCTGACGCCTTCTTTAATCCGCTGTATGAGAAGCTGAAAATGTACTATGTCACCGGTGGTATGCCGGAGTCGGTATTGATGTGGACGGAAGCACGGGATGTTTCTGCCATGCAGGAAGCATTGTCCGGAATCATCGGAGCCTATGAGCGAGATTTTGCAAAACATCCTAATCTCAGCGAGTTCCCGAAAATCTCAATGATCTGGAAATCCATTCCTTCTCAATTGGCAAAAGAAAACAAGAAGTTCATCTATAAAGTGGTCAAGGAAGGAGCACGAGCCCGTGAGTACGAGGATGCCTTGCAATGGCTGGTAGATGCCCGTTTGGTGCATAAAATTTATCGCAGCTCAGCTCCCGGCCTGCCGATTGCAGCTTACGATGACTTGTCTGCCTTCAAGATTTATCTGGTGGATGTGGGACTGCTCCGCCGTCTGGCACAGTTGGCCCCCACTGCCTTTGGAGAGGGCAACCGCCTGTTCACCGAGTTCAAGGGCGCTTTGACTGAAAACTTTGTGCTGCAGACCCTGATCACGCAGTTTGAAGTGGTTCCCCGCTATTGGAGCCAGAATAATCCACCTTATGAAGTGGATTTCCTCATTCAGAGAGAAAATGATATTTTCCCGATTGAAGTCAAATCCGAAGCTAATACCACCAGCAAGAGCCTTAAGAAGTTCAAGGAGTTGTTCCCGGACAAGGTCAAACTCCGCATTCGATTCTCTCTGGATAATCTGAAGCTGGATGATGATGTACTGAACATCCCTTTGTTCATGGCTGATCAAGCAGATAGATTGATTGGATTGGCATTAGAAAAGAAGAATAGCTTTGGTCAGTAATGGTTCATCAATATAAAAAGTAACAATTTGACCTATAGAATGAAAGAAATAGAAAGGTGATATGATGGTCAAAGGCTTCATTTTCTTCAGAGACGGAAAGATACCATTCGTAATCGAAAACTACCGCATGGAATTATTTACGGATGACTCGCTGCTGGATGATTTTTGTAAAGAATATAATTTTAAAGAAAACTATATCCTGCATGGACAATGTTTTGATATCGGAATTCGTGGACGGAAAGCAACTTTTTTAGTAGAAAACTCTATGGGCAGTACCTGCTATTTACGTTGCTATATTATCAATATGTTCGACAAAGATGAAGAGTATGACTCCATAGGCCTTCAATCACCGTCCCTCGATGAAGTTTTTAGATACGAATATGAATACATTGACATGGTGCGAGCGGGAATCAATTTGGCTGTAGAGCCTAAGGTTGTATATAAGGTTCCGTTTGGTATGAACGATCAGAAGTATGAATTAGAATTCCGGATAGGTCACGATAACCGGCTCGGGCTTTTGGAAGACCTCGACAGAAGGGGTGAACTGCTTCTGCCACTACACACCAACGAGATACAAGAGTGCTATGATATAACTAATGTTCTACATAGGCTTGCAATGTTTATGACATCCAATGCAGAAGTCCCTTTCAAACGGATTACACTTTATAAGCAAGGATTGAAAGCAGGGTGGTTCTACTGTTCTCTCATTTCAGAAGATATAGTTGGTGGGCATGGCGGTTTCTTCCACGAATTTGATGTTATGAAATACATCCCAAAAATCTTAAATAACATAGCGTTAGATTACGGCAATAAAATAACACAAAGCATTCCCCTGGGGCATTTAGGGGATTTTAACTCTATGTATACACCACAGCGATTTGTAGAACAAATTATGGCGTTTGAGTATTTATTCGACAAGCTGGATCACAAGAATGCTCAAAACCCTAAATTTCCCCTAAAAAAAGAATTGGAATGTATGTTTAATGAATTTCCTCAATTACTATCACTAACGAAGATTCCTGCAGAGATGATTAGTGATCAAATTAAGGAAATTAGGCGTACTATTGCCCATGGATATGCGTATTACTATGATTTCAAAAATGACTCCAACACCAAATGTTTGATGATTCTTCTCGATAAATTGATCAAATGCATGAGCTTGAAATGGATGGGGTTTTCTAATAATGACATTTCAAACTATATTCTCTTTTAGAAAAAACATACAAGCTTGATATAGAAACTCAGTTAGATACTTAGAAATTAGGCAATATGTCCTTACAGATACTTAGAAAGGGCGAAAATGAAATGGCAAAGAAAGAAGTTAAAACCGATTTGTGGGTTGCTCGCCAGTTCGACGACTCCAAAATTAAATATGATGCGCAAGGCAGTGATGTTAAGGAAATTAACGATGCTTTACAGAGTGCATCAAAGCGAGGTACTGGCAATGCTGGCTACCCCGAGTATGTTGCTGTTGTGAAAGATTTTGTCATCGTTATTGAAGATAAAGCCGATCTGTCCAAACACCAGAAACTGACCAGTACGGGAATCCTGTCTGTCGATCAGAAAGATATTGCAGATTACGCTGTTAATGGGGCATATTTTTACGCCAAGCACATTGCACAGAATAGCAGCTTCCATAAGATTTTTGCAATCGGCGTTTCTGGCGATGAAAAGCATCATAGAATCACTCCACTGTATGTGGATGATAGAGATGGCTATAAGCAGCTCCCTGATATTGAATCTTTTACCTCCTTCACCGCTGTCAATATCGACGAATACTATACTCGTTACGTTCTGGCAGAAAAGACCGATGTTGAAAAGACTACGGAGGAAATTCTGAAAGATGCGGCGGAACTGCACGAGTATCTGCGCACCTATGGCTCTCTGAAGGATCAGGACAAGCCTTTGGTGGTCTCCGGTATTCTTCTGGCACTGGATGACAAGTTCTTCAAACCCGATGATTTGCTCGGTGACGAAACAACCACTGACGGCCAGTTGATTTACGATGCTATTCAGCGTCGCCTCAAAGCATCCAATGTTGGGCCTGATGCAAAACGTGACAAGCTGATGAGTGAATTTTCTATCATCCGCACAAGCGCTCGTTTGAACGAAATTGATGCCAAGCTAGGCAAAACCCCACTGAAATTCTATACTGAGTTTTTGAAGAAGAATGTCTTTGACAACATTAAGTACCGCAGTTCCAGCGAGGATTTCATTGGAAGATTCTATGGCGAATTTATGAGCTACTCCGGCGGTGATGGGCAGACACTCGGTATCGTCCTGACTCCTCGTCACATTTGTGATCTGTTCTGTGACCTTCTGGATATTCAAGCTACAGACATTGTGCTTGACCCCTGCTGCGGCACTGCTGGATTCCTTGTTGCAGCCATGCATCACATGCTTGAAAAGGTAGGTGCTGATCAGAACAAGCGAAAGAACATCAAGAAGAAGCAGTTGCACGGATTTGAACTCCAGAGTAATATGTTTGCTATTGCTGCTACCAATATGATCCTCCGTGATGACGGCAACAGCAACATCAAATGTGAAGATTTTCTCCGGCAAAATCCTGCTCAGGTGCAGCTCAAAGGCGCAACTGTTGGCATGATGAATCCTCCTTATTCGCAAGGAACCAAGTCAGATCCGTCTCAGTATGAATTGTCCTTTGTGGAGCATTTGCTCGATTCCCTGACCGAAGGAGCAAGGGCTGCGGTAATTGTTCCTCAATCGTCCATGACCGGCAAGACCAAAGACGAACAGACTTTTAAGGAAAATATTCTGAAACACCATACGTTGGAAGGTGTCATTACCTGCAATACAGATACCTTTTATGGCGTAGGCACTAACCCTGTTATTGCAATCTTCACTGCACATGAGCCACATCCTGAGGACAAAGTCTGTAAATTCATTGATTTCCGCAATGATGGTTATGAAGTGCGTGCGCATATCGGTCTTGTTGAAGGCGATTCTGCAAAGGATAAGCGCCAACACCTGCTTGATGTGTGGTTCAGCAGAACTGAAGCGGCTTCAAAATTCTGTGTGGAATCTACAGTGAAAGCCGAGGATGAGTGGCTACATTCTTTCTTTTATTTCAACGACGAAAAACCGACAGACGCAGACTTTGAGAAAGCCATTGGCGATTATCTAACATTTGAGTTTTCTATGATTATGCAGAATCGTGAATATCTGTTTAAGAACGGGGGTGCCGATATTGCAGAAGATTGATGAGAAAACATGGGAGGCTGTTCGCTTGACAGAGATATTTGACACAATCTCTCGTGGAAAGCGGATTAAAAAATCTGACCATATTCCTGGTGATGTTCCGTATGTTTCATCCACAGCGCTTGCGAACGGTACAGATGGAAGTTGTGGCAATGAGAAGAATGTCCGAAAATTCGGTGACTGTCTTACCCTTGCAAATAGCGGAAGTGTTGGTTCCTGCTTTTACCACCCTTATGATTTTGTTGCCAGTGACCATGTGACTGCTTTATGTCGTGAGGGAACCAGTGAGGACTGTTATTTGGGCTTATCTGCACTTGTTGGGCGTTTAGGTGAAAAGTATAATTTTAACAGAGAGATTAACGATGTTCGTATTTCCAGAGAGCGTGTTATGCTTCCTGTCCATGAAGGTGTTCCGGATTACGAATATATAGAAAAAATTACACAACAGAAACGCCAAACGATGCTGAACAAGTACCGTATCTATGCCCAAAAATGTATTGCTGACTTGGGTGATGAATCCGAGTTGCCCGCATTATCTGAAAAAACATGGGATTCTTTTTCCATCTCAGACATTTTTGATATTTTGCCCGGAAAGCGCCTGGTCGCAGCAGATACTACTCCTGGAGACAGACCATTTATCGGAGCTTTGGATAACAGCAACGGCATTGCACGTTTTGTGAATGACACAAATGTGTCTCTGGATAAAAATGTGCTCGGCGTAAACTATGATGGTAATGGTATGGTAATAGGATTCTATCATCCATACGAATGTATTTTTTCTGACTCAGTAAAGCGATTTCACCTGAAGAATCATGAGGATAAAGCGTTTGTGCTGCTATTTATGAAGGTTGCCATTCTGCAACAGAAAAGTAAGTTTGGCTATCTGTATAAATTTAATGCAGAACGCATGGCTAATACCAAAATCATGCTGCCTGTTACCGATGACGGCGCTCCTGATTACGAATATATGGAGCAGTACGCCAAAAATCTGACGCTCCGGAAGTATAAGCAGTATTTGTCATATCTTGATTCAAAAGAAAAAACTGATACGGTAGCTACAGACAATTGACAGCTTACTACAGATAAAAACGGAGGCAAATATGCAATTATCAAAAATAAGAATTAAAAACTACAGATTGCTTATTGATGCCGAATTAGAAGTTGATCCCAGGACAACTTTAATTGTGGGTAGAAACAACACAGCCAAAACATCCTGCTTTTCGTGCATTGGAAAGGTACTGGATGGAGAAACCGTATCTTTCGATGACTATCCACTATTAAGGCGAGAAGATTTCTATACAAAAATTGCTCTGTTTATGGAGAAAAAGCTCGCTTATGAAGACCTTTGTAAGCAAATTAAAATTATCTCCATAGAGTTTCTGGTGGACTATTCGTTGGATGATCCGGATGATAACTTAGGAGCTTTGTCGCCATTTATCATTGATGTCGATGTGGACACAACAACTGCTCTAATTCGTGCAGAGTATCGTCTAAAAAGCGACGAAAAAACCTTGTGGACACTCTTAGAAAGCAGCTATTATAAGGACGGCGCTTTTTCGCCGAGTGAAGAAGCGCACGAGGTACTTGTCGATAACTTCGATAAATTATTTGGATTAACCGTATATGCCATCAATCCAAACAATATGGAGGACAAACAAGTAAAAAGCCAAAAAGAATTACATGATTTGTTCCCATTCCATACCATTCCTGCCGAACGAGTTCTTGGTGAAGATGACACGCATAACAGTTCTCTTGGCTCGCTAATTTCTGGTTTCTTTGATATGAGCGAAGCAGATTTGGATCCGAAAGTTGCAGAAGAAATCAAGATGTTGCGTACAATAGTCGAAAAAGCCAATAAAGATGTTCAAAAGCAAAGTGATGAAATTCTGAGTTCCGTTGTGAACAGTTCTATTGGCTTTGGTTATCCCAACATAGAGGAATTAAAGCTTGGGGTTACAACGCAGCTCAGCATCGATGATCAGATCAAGAATCAAACCAAGCTATCGTATATTTCCGGCACAGCAAACGAAAGTTTGCCGAGTTCTCACAATGGCCTTGGCTATAAAAATCTGATCAAAATGGAGTTCCTCCTTGCTGCATTTGCCAGGGATGTTGAAAAACGTGGTGTTGCGTGCGTTCCACTGCTCTTCATTGAAGAACCGGAATCACATATGCATCCGCAAATGCAGACCGCTTTTGCCACATATTTGGAAAAGTTTCTTGGCAAGCTCTCTAATGTCCAAATCCAGACTTTTCTAACCTCGCATTCTGCTCACATAGCAAACACCATGGAGTTCGCAAAGGTTCGCTATGCGCAAAAGTCTAATGCCGGTGTGATTTACAAGAATTTGAACACCTTTGCTCAGGCCAATTCTGATAATGTAAATTTCATCCGGAAGTATTTAACTTTGACCAAATGTGATTTGTTTTTTGCTGATAAAGCGATTTTTGTTGAAGGTGCTTCCGAGCGTTTGTTGCTGCCAGACATGATTGAAAAGTGTGAAGCGACCGGAGTGTTTGGTTCCGGTAAGCATCCTTTATCTGCACAGTATTATACGTTGATTGAGATCGGTGGAGCCTATGCACATAAATTCATTCCATTTATTGAATTTTTGGGAGTACCATGTCTGATTCTTACTGATTTGGATTCTGTAGCAGACCGAATAAGCAAAGGTGGAAAAGTAGTAAAAAAGTCCGTAGTGGTTAGCCAAGGGGAAACAACATCGAACGAAACCATAAAATGGTGGATCCGCAGAAATAAGGGTCTTCCAGAGAACGACACATCAAAAATCAACCTCACAGTAATCACCTCGATGTCTCCGGATGACAAGACCAGGGGCAAATGCCATATTGAGTTCCAAACGGCCGAAAACGGATTGTGTGGACACTCGTTGGAGGAAGCGGTTCGTAATGTCAACCGAAAGCACTACGATTTAGGCGACAGCACAAGCGAAGAAGATCTTGAATTTAAGGGCAAAAGCAAAACGGATTTTGCTCTCGATCTTATTTGTGAATGCGCCGATTATTGCGTTCCGGCGTACATAAAATCGGGATTAACATGGCTAAATAACCAACGAGTTCTTGAGTAAGGAGGTGCCAGTACATGGGTGGAAAGCATACAGGTGCAAACTATGATCTTGCAAAAGCTGAAGCTGACAAAGTTGATGAACAGATTATTGAAACACTTAAGACCGGGCACAGTTTTCGTGTCGAAGCAGGTGCGGGTTCTGGCAAAACTTACTCTCTGAATCGAGTAATTGAATGGATACAGTCAAATAAATGGTCTGATTACAGTCGAAAAAAACAGAATGTGGTCTGTATCACCTATACAAATGCAGCTGTAGACGTGATTGCAGAGCGACTTGCAAAAGATTCGTTTATTCTCCCTTCCACAATCCACTCGTTTGCTTGGAATGCTATCAAACAATATCAGAGTGTTTTGATTGATGCTGTTACAACTAACCCTGATTTTCTACCGGATGAGGGTGATTCTAATAAGGTTACAGAAGTTGCATATACTTTGGGACATCGCTACAAAGAAAATGGTATTCAGTACCTTTATCACGACGATGTTCTAAAACTATTCTGCCTACTTTTAGATAACGCTAAGTTTCGCCGTGTGTTTGCGGACAAGTATCCTTTAATTCTAATTGATGAATATCAGGACTCTTATAAGCCTATTATTGACCGATTTGTTGATTATTTTATTGCAAAGGGTATTGGCCCGCAATTCGGTTTTTTCGGTGATGCTTGGCAAACAATCTATCAATCCAATAAGGCTTGTGGCGCAATAGAACATGACAATATCGATGTAATCAAGAAAAGTTCGAATTTTAGATCCTCACCGAGAATAGTACAACTTCTCAATGATATTCGTCCAGACTTACCCCAAAAATCAGCAATAGATGACTTTGAAGGAGAAGTGTTTGTTATTACATGCGAGGATTATACTGGACCTCGTCGTACAGACCGTAATTTCAAGAACGAATTACCTCCAGAGGAATTGAAATCACGATTAAACAAGGTTACTGAAAAAATAAAACAAGAAGCACCTGCGGATGAAGAATTAAAAGTTCTAATGATTACGCACAAGGTTCTTGCTACACAGCAAGGATACGAGAAACTCCTGGATATTCTGAATGACGGATTGAGAGACAAAGAAGACCCGTTCCTATTGTTCTTTATGGAGACCGTTGAACCGATCTATCATGCGCTTAGCACCTCCGATATGCAGTTGCTTTTTGATATACTTGGAATTAAGCGTTATCCAATTACCAAGAAGGCTGAGAAAAACAAGTGGAAAGAACTACAGCGTCAACTTGATGAGGCACGCAAGAAAAGAGCCATTGATGTTTTTGAAATTATCAACCGGACTAAATTGATTCCTATACCACCCAAATTGGATGGTTGGTATCATTTGTACCAGAATACACCTGAAACAATATATGCTTCTAATACTTCAATAGAAGCGTTCTTGAATCTGGATTACGCACAGTTTATTGCTGTGAAAGACTTCTTACATCCAGAAGCACAGTATTCTACAGAGCACGGAGTCAAAGGAGAAGAATACGACAATGTGATTTTTGTTATCAGTAAAGGATGGAACCAGTACCAATTTGAAACCTATGCTCCAATGATAACAAAAAAAGCTGTCATACCAAGTGGAAAACAAGCTTCCTTTGAGCGTAACCGCAATTTATTTTATGTATGTTGTTCAAGGCCAAAGAAAAGGTTGATTTTCTTTGTAACGGTTCCTATTGATTCCACCTTCAAATCGTTTTTGGTTGAATTTGTTGGAGAACAGAATATTTTTACCTTCAGCCAGTATATCGAAAGAAAATCGATTAAGTAGTCAGAAGTAAGACATCACTCATCGTTCTTTGAACGGTGGGTGATGTTGCTATAAATTCAATTATTATTTCATAGACTCTTTTCTGTTGCTTATTTCATGAGACAAATTATAAGAACAGCGTTCAGGATGAACGAGCAGCCATCAATGAAATTGATGTTCAAAGGGTATCAGGGAGTTTTCCCTGACAAGTCATTTTGCAAATTGAGTCGAAGAAGAAAATGCAAAAATGAGCAAAGTGCTATAACTTTGCCCTGCTTGCCAGTTTTCTTCCAACATATAACTTGTGTCCAAGTTGGGAACAAGTGCGGATTAATTTCTGCTCTAATTGGGCAGAAGTCGGAATCGGAACTTTCTCCCAATTTGTGCGAAGATGTATCAGTTTTTATTCCCGACTTGGAAATAATTTTGCCCGCATATTATAGGCGTTACAAATTGGCAAGCAGTGTAAACCTGTACAGGTTTACTCATTTTCTTGATCTCCCCTCTGGGTCAATCTTCGTAAATTGCTTGTTGGGGAAGCATCCCCAATCCCCTTTGAACGCCACCTGCGGTGTCGGCTGCGCATTCATTCTGAATACTTTTACTTACTGACTTCTGCGCAATTTGCATAGAAGTTCAATTTTTCCATAAATGAAAAAATGAAAATATGGGAGAAGTTGTCCCTGATTATTTGTGTGATGTGTGGCGATCCACTTCCCGACAAATTGTCGGGAAGCCTTGTGGGCAACTCACCCACAAGTAACGAAAGTGGCAATGCTCGGATACAACTTCATCCCAAGTTGGGATGAAGTGCTACGGTGTAACTTGTACCAAAGTAAGGCGTAGAGATTTTGTATTGTAAATTCTTGATGAGATGTCTGAAATTTCATAAATGTCAAAATGACTTCTGGACAATTTGTCCAGAGGTATCATTAAGCTTCGATTAGAAAATCAAAAATATCCTTACTACAACTTACGGTAAAATGAAAATCTGCTATTAGCTACCTGTTCTCAACTTTGGGATATGCTCTTGGCTGAACTTGACAAGATTGCTTATTTCGACATTTCGTGCTATGATAGTTACAGATGAAAATTAAATACTGCTTCATACAAGATTTTATTGATGGGTAAGCCCCCTATTTATACAAACATATTTTAGTCAGTCCGAACTGTCGGAGCTGTTACATGGAAGCATCAAGTCAGATACAGAATCTTTTGTGTCTGTTATTGTTGCATCTGTGTAGCAGCTTTTTTCATTATCTGACTTTGGACCAAGTTGGTCCGAGGTCGGAACCACAGACAGAAACGGAGGGAACTATTTGATTGCAATAATTCACAGAGGACAAAAATTCAAAGAAACTATGGAAGCCTTTCAGCAGAAACGAGCGGAATTTATCGCACAGGGGATCAGAAGTTTTGACGCAGAAACCTTGTATGTGTTTCTGGAATGGATTCGTGGCAACGGCCACAAACTTGATAGAATAACTGGGATGGCGGTATGATATGAGCGGAGGTGACTACCCATGAAGAAACAGAGAAAAGTTGAAAAAGATAACCGTGGCGTTGCGATATACGCCCGTAAATCTCGTATCACCAATAAGGGTGACAGTATCGGTGTTCAATTCAAACAATGTGCGGATTACGCCAAAAAGGAATTGGGGTTGGATGAGGAGTATGAATTTTTACAATACGAGGACAAAGGACTCAGCGGATATTTTTCAGACAGACCGGATTTTCAGAGAATGCTGCATGATGTGCAGGACGGAAAAATCAAAGCAATCGTATGTTACAAGCTGGATCGTGTCGGCAGAAAAACAGCCGACCTAATCCGCCTGATGGATTTCTTGGAAATGTACCATGTTGACCTGCTGATTTGCTCAAACGGTATCAATACTGCCAGCGGACTCTATAAAATCTTCATTCAGATATTTGCGGTCATTGCGGAATTTGAAAGAGATACTCTGACAGAAAGAATTGTAGACAATATGATGGAACTTGCAAAGGACGGACGATGGCTCGGCGGCAATACACCGATGGGATTTGCCGTTCGCCGTGTAACAACCGGAAGCGGAAAGGGAAAATCAGCATACAGCTACTTAGAAAGTCTGTCGGAAGAAAAACGCATGGTTCAGCGATTGTATGAAATTTTTCGAACCACTCGCAGTATCCAGACTACTGCAAAGCAGATGAATGAGGAAGGATTTCACACTCCTTCCGGTGCTACATTTAACGCATCGACAACAAGGCTGGTCTTGAGAAATCCCATTTATTGTACTGCTGATAAACGCAGCTATGATTATTTCATCGACCATGACGGCAATGTGTTTGGAGATATGATAGAGTTTGACGGAACTCACGGATTGTCGGCTTACAATAAAACTGATCAGGAAAAGTATGAAGGTAGCGACAGCACATTCATCTCTCCAAAATATGTTCAGACCATTGAAAGCAAACCTGTTAGTGAGTGGATTATTGCGGTCGGAAGGCATGAAGGCTTTATTTCAAGTGAACAATGGATTGAGGTGCAGGAACTTCTTGATGCGATTGCAGAAAAATACAATCGACCTCATAGAAAGACCAACGCATTGTTGGCAGGACTGGTGCATTGTCCTTACTGCGGCAGGCGACTGAGTGTAATTTCCGAGTCCGACCGTTGGACGAATGGAAAGCCTCGATTTAAATATGTTTGTCCCGGTTATCGTAAAAAGGAATGTAATTTCAAAGCGGTAGATGGCGTTCTTCTGGACGAATTTGTGGTACAGCAGTTATCTGAACTATCGGATGAAAACAGCGAGCGTTTCAGAAGGATTCTGGAAATTAAAATTGAGGAAGTCCTTGAACAGTCACAGACGGTACAGGAACATAACATCATTAAAAAGAAACGTGATAAGCTGAAAGCGGATATTGCAGCACAGACAAGAAATCTGCGTGAAGCAGATGGCAGTATCAAGCAATTTATTCAAGAGGATTTGCAAAATCTGGCTGAAGAACTGAGGGAAACGGAGCGGTAGCTTTCCAAACTGGATGAAGGCAGAAAGAACAATATGATTGCCATCCGTGACTTGGAAATGACAAAAGAAAGGCTGCTCTCCTTTGCAGAATATGCAAAGGATGCGCAGCCGGAGGTTCTAGTCACTTTGATCCAAACTATTGTAGAAAGAATTTATATTGTGGATAAGGATGACGAGCGTTTCTGCCACATCTTCATCAAAGGCTGTACGGACGAGGATTACACCGGCTTCTTCCAGACAGCCGGTTACATAGAGCAAAATACTGTCCCTGTGTGTGATTCAGAACAGCATTGCATTCACTCCTAAGTATAGACGAAAAATGATTTATAATCAATTAAAAATGGACATTCGAGATATACTGAAGCAGTTATGTTCATACAAAGGAGTAGAAATAATTGAGGGGCATATCATGCCAGATCATATTCATATGTTGGTAAGTATTCCGCCCAAAATGAGTGTATCAAGCTTTATGGGATATTTAAAAGGAAAATCCGCATTAATGATATTCGACCGACATGCAAATCTAAAGTATAAATTTGGAAACCGTCATTTCTGGTCAGAAGGTTATTATGTCAGTACAGTAGGATTAAACGAAGCGGCAATTAAGAAATATATCCAAGATCAAGAAAACTATGATATCATGCAGGACAAATTAAGTGTGAAAGAATACGAAGACCCTTTTAAGGGTACAGAGTCGAAGTAGTACGAACGCCCCTTCAGGGGCATAAGCAACGCGTCAAGTGCGATAGTGACTTGAACGAAGAGAAAGTCTAGGGCGCCTTGAGACGCTGTCTGGTAGCAAGGGCTTACAGCCAGCGTCCCGAGCCACCCGTTGTACGGGTGGCGGCGACTGCGAAAAAACCTTATGCTTGACTAACCATGGGGTGCAGGAGCAAACTAAGGTTAAGAGCAGGGGGTGTTACGATGCAGGCATTATCAACCGCAGAATCAGGAAAAAGATATACCATCAAGTGGATGTTTGGTAACAAGAACGTGTTGGATTTTTTGCATAAATATAATTTTAAAGAAGGAAGTACCATTGATGTGATCCAGCAGAACCGTGACTGGATGATCATTGGAAATGATGGATGCCGGCTGGCAATCGGGTGTGATGTGGCTGCCAGGATACAGGTGTAAAAAGTTGTGCAGAATAAATGAATCGGCAAAACAAAAACAGGGCACGAAAGACAATATCTTTCATGCCCTGTCTGTTTCTTCTACCGTGTTCCCTTCCACTTTCCATCGGAATTGACATAATAATTATCAATCCAAGTGTTGGATGCCATCTCTCCATTTTCATTGAAATAATACCAACAGCCCTTACTCTTTAACCATCCGGTCTTCTTACAGCCTTCCTTATCCAGATAATAAGTTTTACCATTATCATTTATCCAACCGGTGACGCTTTCACCGTCATCATTCAGGTAAGTCCAGGTATGATCATCGTGTTCAGTCCAGGTACCAGCAAAAACCGGGACACAGAAGATCAGCATCATCAGAAGAGAAAGTGTGACTGACGCAAGAAATTTACGTGCTCGATTCATCACAAACCTCCTTTCTGTCTGCTATTTTATCTGCCAAAATCTATGGAGTGTTACCATTCCTTTTTGGTATCTTCAGTATAACACAGAGAAAAAATCATGTATAGACTACAATACCGTTACAAATCTTACGATTTTTGAACAAGTTTCTTACCGAGTTTGGTCAATCGTTAAAGACGTGTCGAAGTTACTGTACACGGGTAGGCATTTTCTGAACTGAAAATGCCGTATGATACAGTGGTGGTAACAGATTTTGCCGATTTAGAATGCGAAGCATCGGCAAAATCCGTTGCTGTTTGCGCAACGCGTGAACAGTAACGTGTCGAATGGTGCGCTCAAATTTTCTTTTCAAATGAGAAAAAATCGGGTATATTGAAATTATGTTCATATTATTTTGCAACTGTTTCATGGGACTGCATGGATGGTATGCCTGAGAGAGTATGGGACTGCTGCAATTTTTATTTAATATAGGAGGAAAAGGTTGTATGGGTCTAAATGAGAGAATTACAGAGCTGGAAGCGGAAAATGTGAAATTAAAGCAGGAAAATGATCAGCTTCTGGACATTGTTGTCCAGATGAGAAGTACATTGAACCGTCTGATTGCACGGTATATTTCCTCAGATTCCCAAGAAAGGTAAGACCAAATAGAATCCTGCAAGCAGGATTCTCCACCTGTGGTGGAGTGTATAAGCTGCATACTTCCCATCCACCGCAAGGTGATTTTTGTACAAAACAGCCAGAGTATAAGGCTCTGGCTGTTATCAACTGCTTTTCTTTAATTTATTTTGTAATTTTTGAATTTCCCTCTCTAATGTCCGGGTGCGTCTTAACTGACTCCATATCGTCTGGTGCATCCACGATACAGTCTGGTTTAGTTTTTGGTTTTCCTCTTCAAGTCTGGTGACTTCCTGAGTCAGGCATCCAACGATTTCTCTTTGATTGTGAAGAGCGGCCGGTTTGCAGATTTTCTGGATGTAGGGAGTAGAAGAAGAGATAATCTGGTCACTGATCAGTTTGTCTCTCTGCTCATAATCCAGGTTCATAAAATCCTGATAGCGCATTTCAATCAGAGTCATGGCAATATCACATCGGTGGCATATGGCATTCTTAGGTAATTGATAGTATGCGTAAAATCCACATTGGCTGCAGTAGTAAACTGATAAGTCTCTCATAACATATCCGCCTCCTGACATTGACAAAATAATATCTCATATATTATATGACGCTTTGGCGTGGAAATATGTAACATTTTTTGGGAAAATGACAAAAAATAATAAAAAGTGTAGGGAAAATGTCTATTCAGTAGGTCTGCGCACATGCTGCGCTGACCGTAAGAATATATGGGAAAAATACATGGGAAAAATACATGGAAGCGGAAACATTTACCGTGTGTAAATGCTTCCGCTCCAGGCAGAGAATCCGGTCATCAGAATTCTTGATTTTCAAGTCGAACGTCCGTGA
>OGWR01001000.1_pt1 | contig 24252 bp, 18 predicted proteins | sample 1576061 | NCBI WGS metagenome assembly OGWR01 (sample SAMEA3541511, study PRJEB24748) | human gut metagenome | biome: human gut; feature: human-associated habitat; material: faeces | place: China | collected 2012 | reverse complement strand
AGTGTTTATCCGGGAGGGGGATGAGGTACTGATCCCGGCACAATCGTATGGTGCCTACGGAAACACGGCAAAACGGTTTAAGGGAACGCCGGTTTATGTTCCTATGAGGGGTGATAAGGGGATTGATCTGGATGCTGTTCTGGATGCCATTACGCCGAAAACGAAACTGATCTTTATCTGCAATCCCAACAATCCAACCGGTATGGCGTTAAATGATGAGGAGCTTCTGGATTTTATCCGGAAGGTTCCTGATCATGTAATGGTTGTAGTAGATGAGGCATATTTCCAGTTTATCCGCAGGGAAGATTATAAAACAGCTTTGGACGCTATTACAGAGGAAAACTGCCGGGTAATGGTTATTCGTACTTTTTCGAAGGTTTACGGAATGGCAGGAGCCCGTGTGGGGTATGTGGTTTCCAGTCTGGAGGTTATCCGCTATCTGAGCCGTATGGTCAATTATTTTTGTACCAATAAGCTTGCACTTGCCGGAGCGCTGGCGGCTCTGGATGATAAAGAATTTGAAGAATTAACTTTAAGTACCGTTCGCGAGGAACGTATTTATCTGACGCAGGAACTGGAAAAGATGGGATATTATGTCTGTCCATCGGATACCAATTTTATTTTTGTGGATTTACAGACGGATTCTATGAAGCTTTGCGAAAAAATGCAGCAGTTTGGAATTATTCTTCGTGGAGATTACGACTATACTCGTATTTCCATCGGCACAAGAAAACAGAATCAGCGGGTCATTGAAAAATTAAAGGAAGTCCTTGGAAAGTAGGGCAGGAGGAGGCAGATATGAAAATCTTATTTTGCGATTATCAGATTCCGGTTCCTCATACCTATGAAAAGAAATTGATAGAAAAAGAAATTCCCGGAGCTGTTTTTGAAGAATATGTATATGAGGGCGATGAAAAGGAGCTGTATGACAAGGTTGCGGATGCAGATGCGATCATGACCTGCTTCCTGAAAATTGACCGTGTGCTGTTAGAGCATGCTCCAAAGCTGAAAATGATCAGTGTGGATGCTACGGGATATGGTGATGTGGATGTAGATGCAGCAAAGGAAAAAGGAATCTGTGTTGCGACCCTCGGAGATTATTGTACGGATGAGGTGGCAAATCATACCATGGCACTGATCCTGGCGCTGGTCAAGCAGCTGAAACCATATGATGAACTGATTCAGGAGAAGCAGGTGTATCGTTTCCGTGAGCTGGAGGCACCGGTGAAGATTTCCAGACAGAAACTTGCGATTGTAGGTTATGGAAGGATTGGCAGGGCTGTTGCAAAACGGGCAGCCGTTTTTGGGTTTGAGATTCTGGCGGTAACACGTCATCCGGAGCAGTATGGAAAGAAAGAGAACGGAGCGACCTATGTATCCGTGGAAGAGGCATTAAAGGAAGCGGATATCGTTTCGAATCATATGAACCAGACACCGGAAAATGAGGACTATTTTGACTGGGATAAATTTTGTCAGATGAAAAAAACAGCATATTTTGTGAATGTGGGACGTGGGGCCTGTGTTTCTGAAACAGCACTTGCCAGAGCACTGGATGAAGGAGAGATTGCCGGAGCTGGATTAGATGTTCTGAAGGGGACGCAGCCGGATCTGGAAAAGACCAATTTATGTCATCGTCCGAATGTGATCCTGACACCCCACTCTGCTTTTTATTCAAAGGAAGTGATGGAGTTTCTCGCAGAAACTCCGGCACGAAATGTAATATATTATTTTGGTGGTCAGAAGAATAAAATTTCCAATATTGTCTGCTGACAAAAGGAGAGAGGAAAAGAAGTATGAAGGAGAGAAAAGCCTCAGTGGATCTGTTGCTGCAGGGCTCTCCGTTTCGTGGAATCTTACTTTTTGCCATGCCGATCATCGCAGGAAATATTTTTCAACAGATGTACAGTATTATGGATTCCGTAATCGTTGGGAATTTTGTTGGAAAAGAAGCACTTGCGGCGATTGGATCAGGTACGACCATTATCAATCTGCTGATAGAAATTTTTATTGGCATGGCAACCGGTGTCAGTGCCGTTGTGGCAAAATATTATGGCGCACGAAATGGTGAAAGACTGCAGAAAACGGTTCATACTGCTGTCGCATTCAGTATTCTTGCAGGAGTTTTTCTGATTATTTTCGGAATTGTTATAACGCCATATATTTTGAAATGGATGAATACGCCGCAGGAGATGATACCGTCAGCTCTGAAATATTTACAGACTTACTTTTGCGGTTCTCTGTTTCTGGTTTTTTATAATACAGGAACAGGAATTCTCCGGGGGATCGGAGATTCCAGGAGGCCGCTTTATATTTTAATATTGAGCAGTATCAGTAATATCCTTCTGGATCTTCTGTTTGTTTGTGTATTTCGGACAGGAATTGCCGGCGCTGCCTGGGCCACGGTAATCTCGCAGGGGATCAGTGCGTTCATTGTTTTATATGTATTGTGTCGTGATACGGGGATGCATCAGTTAAAACCGGGACAGATCCGGCTGGAAAAAAGAACCATGGGGGAAATTGCAAAAATGGGAATTCCCATCGGGATTCAAAGCGGACTGATTGCATTTTCCAATGTCGTTGTACAGACGAATATCAATTATTTTGGTGTGGATGCGGTGTCAGGCTGCAGTGCCTTTCTGAAGATTGACGGAATTCTGGTACTTCCGCTGGTAAGCTTTGGACTGGCAGCAATGACCTATACCAGCCAGAATCTGGGTGCGGGAAATATCAGAAGGGTTCTGCTGGGAAAACGTGCGACAATGATCATATGTATGTGTTATATTATTCCGGCATCTGTCTTTGTATGGATCTTTGGGACACCATTGATCGGTCTGTTTTCCCATGATAAAGCTGTGATTGCCTGTGGAAAGATTATGGTGCAGGTGATGACACCGGGCTATTGGATGCTGGGAGTGGCTCATGTATACGCGGGGATTTTCCGTGGATGTGGCAAGTCGTTCCAGACAATGCTGCTTATGCTGTTCAATCTTGTAGTTGTACGCTTTTTGTACCTTGCCGTGGCAGTAAAAATACATCATACGCTGGCAGTGGTGTTAAGTTCTTATACGGTTTCATGGGTGACGGTCATGGTGTCTGCAATACTTATGTCCAAATTTATAGAAAAAAAAGATAATATATGGAATCCGGTTGATAACAGAAAGGAGCAGTGAGTCTATGGATAAAAAAACAAGCCTTTTTTTGGAAAGAAGGAGTATCCGGAAATATAAGCCGGAAAAGGTAAAAAAAGAAGATCTGGATGCAGTGCTGGAAGCAGGAATATATGCGCCCTCCGGGGAAAATCATCAGGAAACCATCTCTATTGTGATCCGGGATCCGGAGCTGATCCGTAAATTATCCAGGATCAATGCGTCCTATGAGAGCAATCCTGACAGAGATGCTTTTTATGGTGCACCGGTTCTGGTTCTGGTCATGGCGGACAGCCGGGTAGATACCTGGGTAGAGGACGGTTCCCTTGTCATTGGAAATATGTTAAATGCTGCTTATGCGCAGGGGCTTGGCTCCTGCTGGATCCACTGGGCGAGACAGGAGATGGAGACTCCTTTTGGACGGGAGCTGTGTAAAAAATGGAATATTCCGGAGGAGTACCGGGGGGTTGGTTTTTGTATTTTGGGATATTCTGATGAAAGAGAGCGTCCGGCACCGCGGCGAAAACCCGGTCGAATTCTTTATGTGGATTGACTTTTTGTATCAAATATCAAAATAATGTTACTTTTTAGCTTAATAATTGTAGACGGAATAAAAATATAAAGATATAATGTTATCATACAGTACAGCAGAGGTCGGTTTGTGTATGGGGTCTCATCTGTTGTACACAGGTAGATTTTATTTATTTTGAAAGGAGTTTACAACATGAAAGTAGCAGACGGATTTTGGTTGAACAAAAAGGGTTATGATGTAAGATATGCATCTCAGGCATATCAGGTGACAACAACAGAGAATTCTATCAAGGTAATTGCCACACCTTACACAGTAATGAACAGAGGTATGACACTGGGCGGACCAAACCTTGAGATTACATATTCTTCTACATCAGAGAATATCATTAAGGTTCATATCGTACATTACAAGGGCGGTCTTGATAATATTCCACAGTTTGAGCTGAATGAGGATACCGGTTATGTACCACAGATCACACGAACCGAGGATAAGGCGGAGCTTGTTTCCGGAGACACAAAGGTAGTGATCAAGATCGGTGATGACTGGGATGTACAGTTCTATCATAAGGATAAGCATCTGACAGGTGGTGCATGGCGTTCTACTTCTATTATTAACGAGAGCCAGTTCACAGCAAATGCGCGTATGGAGATGCAGGAGGACGATGAGTTCTTCAATTATCCACAGGATCCACACCGTACATACATCAGAGAGCAGCTTAAGACTGACATCGGTGAGTGCATCTATGGTTTCGGTGAGAAGTTCACTCCATTTGTAAAGAACGGACAGGTTGTTGAGACATGGAACTGTGATGGTGGTACATGTTCTGACCAGAGCTACAAGAATATCCCATTCTATATTTCTTCTAAGGGATACGGTGTATTTGTAAACAGCTCTGATAAGGTTTCCTTCGAGGTAAACTCAGATACTGTTTCCAAGGTAACATTTACACAGCCGGGCGAGGAGCTTGAGTATTTCGTGATCGGCGGTAACAATCTGGAGGAAGTTCTGGAGAACTATACCACATTGACCGGTAAGCCATCTCTTCCACCGGCATATACATTTGGTCTGTGGCTGTCTACTTCCTTCACCACAAGCTATGACGAGGATACCGTTATGAGCTTCATTGATGGTATGAGAGACAGAAAGATCCCTCTGCAGGTATTCCATTTCGACTGCTTCTGGATGAAGGAGTATGAGTGGTGTAACTTCGAGTGGGATAAGGATATGTTCCCGGATCCGGAAGGTCTTCTCAAGAGACTTCACGAGGACAAGGGACTTGAGGTCTGCGTATGGATCAACTCCTACATCTCACAGCAGTCTAAGCTGTTCGATATCGGTAAGGAGAAGGGATACTTCATCAAGAATCTTGATGGCAGTGTATTCCAGGCAGATCTGTGGCAGCCGGGTATGGCAATCGTTGACTTTACCAATCCAGAGGCTTGCGACTGGTTCAAGGGTATGCTCAAGGAGCTCTTCAAGATGGGCGTAAACAACATCAAGACAGACTTCGGTGAGAGAATCCCAACCAAGTGTAAGTATTATAATGGTATGGACCCGATCAAGATGCACAACTACTACACATACCTTTACAACAAGGTTGTATTCGAGGCACTTGAAGAGTACTTCGGTAAGGATAAGGCTTGTCTGTTTGCACGTAGTGCTACTGTTGGTGGTCAGAAGTTCCCTGTACACTGGGGCGGTGACTGCTACGCTGAGTATTCTGCTATGGCAGAGACACTTCGTGGCGGACTTTCCCTCTGCTCCTCCGGTTTTGGCTTCTTCTCCCATGATATGGGTGGATTCGAGGCAACTGCACCGGCTGACGTATACAAGAGATGGTGTGCATTCGGTCTTCTTTCTACACACAGCCGTCTCCATGGTTCAACCTCTTACCGTGTGCCTTGGGTTTATGACAAGGACGGCGATACAGAGGCATGTGATGTGCTTCGTCACTACACTGTATTAAAGGGACGTCTGATGCCTTATCTGTGGGCTCAGGCCAATAAAACACATCAGGTTGGTGTACCAATGATGCGTTCTATGGTTATTGCGTTTACAGACGATACCGCTTGTAAGTATCTGGATCAGCAGTATATGCTGGGTGATAACCTGTGTATCGTGCCGGTTATGAATGAGGAAGGAAAAGCTGAGTTCTATGTACCTGATTGTGGTACCTGGACAGATATCCAGTCCGGTGAGAGGTATGAGGGTGGCAGATATTACACAAGACAGTGTGATTACTTCCAGACTCCGATCCTGGCTCGTCCAAACAGCATTGTTACTTACGGTAACTTCGATGCAGAGGACAAGATGACGGTTCTTTATGATTATCTGCAGGATGCAGAGGCAGTGATCTACGGCCTTGAGGATGGCAAGAGTGCATCCGCAGTGATCTATGACAGTGAATCTAACAAGCTGACCCAGATCAAGGCAGTCAGAAACGGCAATGTGATCGACGTAACATACGATGCAAGCGACAGAAGCTTCAAGATCACAGCAGAAGGAAAGACAGTGGATGCTGCTGCCGGAAGCACAAGCGTACAGATTACTTTGTAATATAATGATGTAAGGATTGTGGAAATTGCTCGGCAATGGAGCAATCCTTACATCAGTTAGATTTAAAAGGTTTTTTGCCGGAGCACCGGTAAATAAAAATCCCCATAGATGTAGTGTCTATGGGGATTTTTATCGTTATTGTAAATAGTAACTTTTTACTTGTCATTGAAAATACTTTTATACTTGAAAACTAATGATGTAATTTTGATTTGACATAATATATATTATAGAATAAAATATATTATGTCAATAGTAGTTTTATTGTATTATGGTTTAGGAGAAAAGTTGAAATTGGAGGTTTGAAGGTATGAAAAAGAAGCAATTATTATGTATGTTGATGGCATTGGTTATGGTTGTCACCTCTCTTCCGTTATCGTGTGTGACGGCAGATGTGACGGCTGAAAAAGAATCTGCTAAGGATAAAATATATCCTTATACGATTTTTGCCAGTTCATATGACGAGGGTTCTATTGTGTTTCAGACAGGTAACGTGTGCGTGAATGGAGATATTGGCACAAACGGTACCATAAAATGTTCGGGTACTTTGAACGTAAATGGTAAAAAAGGAGAACACGAGAACATTACTGCACCAGATTTCTGGAAATGGATTGAAAATAACGGCGGCGGGAATAACAGCACGATCAGTGAAAAAGATATCTTATTAAAAGAAGAAGTAAGATATGGAAGTGATGATGTAGTTGCCTGTTATTGTGGAGATATAACTATTGACTCTGAAAATGTTGACCTCAATGGCTTGATTTACGCTCCGAATGGGACGATAACGATCAAAGCAAAAAATCTAAACATGAACAGTGTTATCATGGTGGCCGATAAAATTGTAATTGACTGTTCTAATGTAAATGCAAATTATAACAGCACATTAGGGGGAGTGATCCTAGAGGGTAAATCACAAGATGGGAATGATCAAAAAAAGGAAGACGGAACAGATGACAAAACAACTCAAAAATATACAATTTCTTTTGATCTTTGTGGTGTTGAAACGACAGAGGTTCCATCACAGCTTGTCACAAAGGGGGATTATGCGGTAAAACCGGACACTCCTGCAAATGATGATTATACATTTATTGGATGGTATCTGGATGAAAACCTGGAGCATTATTATCAATTTGATGAAATCCCCGTAACAAAGGATATCGTATTACATGCGGGATGGTATCATGACAGCGATACCACGGATTCAGACGGTGATGGTCTTCGCGATGAATATGAAAAATTAATTGGAACAGACAGATATTCTAATGATACAGATAAAGATGGAATATCTGATTATGATGAGATGTATTATGATCTGAATACCGATCCGTGTAAAAAGGATACAAATGGCGACGGCATTTCAGATGGAGATGAGGATGCGGATAAAGATGGTATTACCAATATTAAGGAATTTGAATTAAATACAAAACCAGATTATGTCGATACAGATGGGGATGGTCTGGAAGATGGAATAGAAGTTACCATCTATGGAACCGACCCGGTAAAAAAAGACACAGATGGGGATGGTCTGGATGATGACAAAGAACTTTTATATAAGACAGATCCTGTAGTATACAATGATACGTTTGATATTACAGCAGATATAAAAAAAGGTGATACAGATATCGCTAATATATCGTTTTCAGTTTCCGTTGATGGTTTGACAGCAAAACAGGTGGATTCGTTAACAATCGATCCGGTATATAATAAAACGCTATTTCCTTATGATATGCCGGGGTATATTGGATGTCCGTATGATTTAAATATGTCAGGAGAATTTGAAAAAGCTAAACTCATTTTTGAATATGATGAGGAATTAAATAAAAAAATGGATTTTGACCCTGTAATTTATTATTTTGACGAAGAAGAGCAGGATCTTATGCCTCTTGAGACAACGGTAATAGGTAATAAAGCGATGGCCATTACTACGCATTTTTCAGAATATGTATTGGTTGACAGACATTGGTATGAAGAAAGCAAAAAATGGACTAGTAGTAAAATCGATGGATATACTAGTGGTAAAATTTCAATTATAATGGATGATTCCGGAAGTATGAAAACAAATGATAAAGATAATATACGACTTTCTGTGGCGCGAAAATTTGTTGGCAATCTTCCAATCAATGCTAAGGCAAATATTTATAAATTTGCATCGAGCTTTGAAAAAATTTGTGATTTTACAAATGAAAAAAAGAAATTAAAAAGTTATTTAACGACAAATTATTTTAGATCGTCAGGAAAAACTTGTCTTAATACGGTTCTACAAGCAGCGCTGAAGGATTTTGGAAAAGGTAACAATAATACTTTAAAAGTAATTGTTGTATTAACGGACGGAGTAGCAACTGATGAGGATAAGTTGGACGAGATAATTAAGAATGCTAAGAAGAAAAAAGTTAAAATATATAGTGTTGGTCTGGAATGCAGTGATTCTTGGTTTCAAAGAGATCTGGAAGCTTTGTCGGAGGAAACAGGAGGAGATTTTTTTTATGCAGATGAGGTTGATGATCTGGAAAATATATATGATGAAATTTCTTCTGATATTAATCTTTTAACAGACAGTGATGCAGATGGATTACCGGATTTTTATGAAGATAATCTACCGTGTTTTAATGGAAAGATAATTGAGTGTGATAAAAATAATGCAGATACGGATGGGGATGGTTTGAAAGACGGAGAAGAAGTTGTCATTAAGAAAATATATAACGCTTCCAAAAAGAAGTATAGAATTTATGCAAAGCTCAAGTCTAATCCAACCTTAAAGGATTCAGATGGGGATGGGTTACTGGACAATACAGATATAAAGCGGGGAAATTCTGTAATAGCCCCCAAGGATAATAACTGTTTGAAGTACAATGGAACTTACAATTTATGGAAGAAGCATATTTATGAAATGGAAAAGGGGACTGTGGGGGAAAAATATTCAGGAGAAGGAAGTCAGGATCAAGTAAAAAAGGAGTTTCTGAAGTTGACAGATCAGTATATAAAAAATAAAGCAGATAAGGATGCTGTGCGGAAAATAGTTGAGTGGGCAACTAATGAAATCGAGAAAAATATTAGAAAAGCAATTATAAATTATAAGGATAATTTGGATGACTTTTTGAAAAAGCATAAAAAAGGAATTAGAGAAGTTGCAATGGAAGTAAAAAAGCATTTTAATAACGAGATTGCTGCAGCAGCAGGTGCATATATCTTAAATTTTGTATATGATGATAAAGAGAGTGCGTATCATTCCTTGCCGGCAACATGGCAGAAAACGTATGGTTATAACAAGCTTTTTGATGATGTATTTCGAATTGGTTCTAATATGTCAGTGGAAGATATTCATTATAATTATAATAATAAAGAATATGTTTTATGGATGTGGAAGGGCGACTATTGGAATCTTGGCACAGGTTCAGAGATTGGTTTATATCAGCAGTCAGTAGAGAGCAGAACCCATTATGATGCTGTGGATTTTCTATGTCCCATGCAGTTAAGTACATATAAATATTCAAATGGGCAGGTTTATGGAAGTTATTATAATTGGAATCCGATTTATAACAAGCAATGGTGGATTACTGCATTTGATTGGAGACATCCGAAATCAGATCCTAAAAAATTGGTAACGATTGGAAAGATTGATTTTGACGAGAAAACAGGCATGGCTCAAATAGTCAGGGAGGAAATTAAGAAAAAATTTAAGGACAATAAAATTTTTGGAGATATCATATTAAACAAAAATAGTAATACCATCTGGATTATGTGGGGAGGTAATGAATGATGATAAAATATGCTAAAAGATTTCTATGTCTCCTGCTTGTGGCGAGTTTGTTGTGTGGGTGCGGCAGGTCCCATATAAAAAGCTCATACATAAAGGAAGGGTTTAATCTTCTAGTGGGGCTGGGAGAAGGCTTGGTGAAAGGTTTGGTGAATGCATGGACGAGTGATGGGGAAGATGATGATTATGTGGATGTTGATTTGATGGAAGGCGATGAGAAGCTGACAAAACAGGCAGATCAAGTTTATGAAGCACTAAAAGAAGGAGATCGTGAAAGTATAAAAAAGATGTTTTCCCCATATACAGCAGAACAATATGATCTGGATAAAGAAATAAAAAAATTATTTAAGAAAATAGAAGGAAATGTGGTCAGCGTCCAGAAAGCAGAGGGATGGACGGGGGGATATCAGCATGATGCAGAAAAAGGATACCTTTATGTACGTTCAGAGGAAAGCTTGAGAAATATTAAAACAGACACGGGAAAAACATATTGTATGAAATTATATGGATATTACTCAAACTCCCAGTCGGAAGATAAGGTGGGAATTAATTTATTATATGTCTGGGAAGAAGAAAAACTTAATACGGATCATGAAGTTTATGAAATAGGCGATAGCGTGTAATGATAGTTTCCAACCGATATGGTAAAAGAATCCTCCCGTTGAGCGGCAAAATAAAAGAGAAAGTTTCGCTGTAAAAGAACATGTTATTGAATAAAAACCGTCAATAGCAGTCTTGTCATAGAGATTGAAAAATGTTAGTGTAGGTTATGTTAAAAACTGTTTGTTGACAAAAGGGGACTTTTTAGAGAAAATAGGCAGTGTAATACTACAAGTGAAATGAGACAACATTAAGGAGGAAAAGACGAAATGGTAAATTTTAAAGAATGGGACGGATTTGAAGGACGTCTCTGGAAAGAAGAAATCAATGTCCGTGATTTTATCCAGAATAACTATACTCCATATGATGGAGATGAGTCATTTCTGGAGGGACCAACCGAAGCAACCGATAAGCTTTGGGGCAAGCTGCAGGAGCTGCAGAAGGAGGAACGTGCAAAGGGCGGTGTCCTTGATATGGACACGGATATTGTATCGTCTCTGACCTCCCACGGACCAGGATATATCAGCGAGGATTTAAAGGATCTGGAGCAGATTGTTGGTCTCCAGACAGATAAGCCGTTAAAGCGTGCATTCATGCCTTACGGTGGTATCAAGATGGCAGAGGAGTCTCTGAAGATGTATGGCTATGAGCCAAATCCGGAGCTTCATAAGATCTTTACTGAGTACCATAAGACACATAACCAGGGTGTATTTGATGCTTATACACCGGAGATGAGAGCAGTCCGCAAGAACAAGATCATCACAGGTCTTCCGGATACATACGGACGTGGACGTATCGTAGGTGATTATCGTCGAGTTGCTCTTTACGGTATCGATCATCTGATCGCAGAGAAGGAAGCGGATAAGGCAGTCTGCGGAAGCGGAAGCATGAAAGGTGAAGTGATCCGTCTTCGTGAGGAGCTGCAGGAGCAGATCAATTCCCTCAGGGGAATGAAGGAGATGGCAGCCATTTACGGTTACGATATCTCTGAGCCGGCAAAGAATGCAAAAGAAGCTGTTCAGTGGACTTATTTCGGTTATCTTGCTGCTATTAAGACACAGAACGGTGCTGCAATGAGTATCGGCCGTGTCTGCACATTCCTTGATATTTATATTGAGAGAGATTTAAAGAACGGCACACTGACAGAGAAAGAGGCACAGGAGCTCATCGATCACATGACCATGAAGTTCCGTATGGTCAAGTTTGCACGTATTAAGTCTTACAACGAGCTTTTCTCCGGAGATCCGGTATGGGCTACTATCGATCTTGCCGGTATCGGTGTAGACGGTCGTCATATGGTGACAAAGACAGATTATCGTGTTCTTCATACCCTGGAGAATATGGGACCTGCTCCGGAGCCAAACATCACGGTACTTTACTCCTCCGATCTTCCGGAGAACTTCAAGAGATATGCAGCAAACATCTCCATCAAGACCAGCTCTGTCCAGTATGAGAATGATGATGTCATGAAGCCTGTATGGGGTGATGATTATGCAATCTGCTGTTGTGTATCTGCAACACAGACCGGTAAGGAGATGCAGTTCTTCGGCGCCAGAGCAAACCTTGCAAAATGTCTCCTCTATGCGATCAACGGTGGTGTTGACGAGAAGAATAAAGTACAGGTTGGACCAAAGTATCAGCCAATTACTTCTGAGTACCTTGATTATGATGAGGTTATGGAGAAGTATGATGCAATGATGGATTGGCTTGCAGATATCTATGTAAATACACTGAACCTGATCCAGTATATGCATGATAAATATTACTATGAGGCAGCCCAGATGGCACTGATCGATACGGATGTACGCCGTACCTTCGCCACAGGTATTGCAGGTTTCTCTCATGTAATTGATTCTCTGAGTGCGATCAAGTACGCAAAGGTTAAGGTGATCCGTGATGAGAGCGGACTTGCCGTAGATTATGAGACAGAGGGTGATTTCCCTAAATATGGTAATGATGATGACCGTGCCGATGAGATCGGTGTATGGCTGCTCCGTACCTTCCTTGAGAAGATCAAGAAGCATCATACCTATCGTCGTTCTGAGCCGACGACATCTATCCTTACGATCACATCGAACGTGGTTTATGGTAAGGCAACCGGCTCTATGCCAAACGGCAGAAAAGCAGGACAGCCACTTTCACCGGGAGCAAACCCAAGCTATGGTGCAGAGCAGAATGGTCTGCTGGCATCTCTTAACTCTGTTGCGAAGATCCCTTATGAGTGGGCTCTGGATGGTATCTCCAATACGCAGACCATCAATCCGGACGCACTTGGACATGAGGAAGAGGAGCGCAAGACAAATCTGGTACAGGTTATGGACGGTTACTTTGATCAGGGAGCACATCACCTTAATGTCAATGTATTTGGCAAGGAGAAGCTCATTGATGCAATGGAGCATCCGGAGAAAGAGGAGTATGCTAACTTTACGATCCGTGTATCCGGTTACGCCGTTAAGTTTATTGATCTGACTAAGGAGCAGCAGATGGATGTTATTTCCAGAACCTGCCATGCACAGATGTAGTCAGAAATTTTAGAAACAAGCGAGGGCAGCAGGGAAAAGCGAATCCCTTGTCTTCGTGAGAATAAATGCATACAAACCTTGCGTTTTGGTGTACAATAAAACCGAGACGCAAGGTTTGTGCTGTATAAAAGAGAAAAGAGAGGCAGACAGAGAGCAGCCGACTGCTGAGAAATGCAGTGGGTGTCAGTAGTGATCTGTTTGCAGGAAAAGGAGAGAGAACATGGGACAGGTAAAGGGGCGGATTCATTCCGTGGAGACCTTTGGTCTGGTGGACGGACCGGGAGTACGGTATGTGGTGTTTCTGCAGGGCTGCCGCATGCGGTGTAAATACTGCCACAATCCGGAGACCTGGAAGCTGGATGAAGGAGAGGAAAAGACAGCTCAGGAAGTATTTGCAAAGGCATATCGTTACAAAAGCTATTGGAAGGACAACGGCGGCCTGACCGTCAGTGGCGGAGAGCCGTTACTGCAGATCGATTTTTTGACAGAGCTTTTTACGCTGGCAAAGGAGAAGGGCATCCACACCACACTGGACACCAGTGCCAATCCTTTTGATCCGGATTCACCGGAGTTTATGGATAAATTTGAGAAGCTTATGGAGGTTACGGATCTGGTAATGCTGGACATCAAGGAAATGGATCCGGAGAAACATAAAGCACTGACTGGGCAGACCAATGAGAATATTCTGGCATTGGCAGACTGGCTCAGTGATCATGGCAAAGCCATGTGGATTCGTCATGTACTGGTGCCGGATCTGACAGATGATGAGGAGGGCTTACGGGCGCTCAGGGCGAAGTTGGATCAGTGGAACAGCGTGGAGCGCGTGGAGATCCTGCCGTATCATACGCTGGGGCTTTTTAAATGGGAGAATCTGGGGATTGTCTATCCACTGGAGGGGGTACGGACACCGACCCTGGAGGAAGTAGAGAAGGCAGAGAAGATTCTCGGAATATAAAAATAGAGAGGAAGGAAGTATAATGGTAAAGCATATTATTTTGTGGCAGTTAAAGGATGAATTATCAGAAGAAGAGAAACAGACTGTTAAGGCTGGGATCAAGGAGGGACTGGAAGGTCTTGCAGGCAAGGTTCCGGGACTGACAGAGGTACATGTACAGACGCAGGGGCTGGCATCCTCCAATGCAGATGTGATGCTTGATACTACGCTTGTAGATGAGGAGGCACTGAAGGGATATGCGGTTCATCCGGAGCATGTAAAGGTAGCGGACAGCAAGGTGCGTCCTTATACCAAGACGAGAGTCTGTATGGATTTTGAGATATAATGAGTCTATGACAAGAGTGTAGAATGGAGAAATCATATGACACTTCAACAGCTTCGATATGCGATTACTGTGGCTGAGACAGGAACCATCACGGAGGCCGCAAAGAAATTATATATTTCCCAGCCGAGTCTGACCAATGCTATTCATGAGCTGGAAAAGGAAATGAATCTGGTGATCTTTCAGAGAACCAACAAGGGAATTCTGTTGTCCGGGGAGGGCGAGGAGTTTCTGGGGTATGCAAGACAGGTGTTAGAACAGGCATCGATTCTGGAGGACAAATACAAGGGAAACGGCGGTGGAAAAAAGCAGTTTTGTGTGTCCACACAGCATTATTCCTTTGCGGTCAATGCCTTTGTAGATCTGATCAAGGAGTATGGACAGGAGGAGTACGATTTCAGTCTCCGGGAGACCCAGACCTATGAGATCATCGAGGATGTGGCTCACATGAGAAGTGAGATCGGAATCTTGTTTTTGAATGATTTTAATGAGACGGTGCTTCGCAAGATCCTGAAAACAAATGATCTGGAGTTTCACGAATTATTTGTGGCAAAGCCCCATGTTTTTATCAGCAGAAAGCATCCTCTGGCGGACCGGCAGGTGATCACGAATCAAGAGTTGGAGGCATATCCGTATCTGTCCTTTGAGCAGGGCGAGCACAATTCTTTTTATTTTTCGGAGGAGATATTTTCAACTTCGGAAAGAAAGAAAAACATCAGGGTCAGAGACCGGGCTACGCTGTTTAATCTGCTGATCGGATTAAACGGGTATACCGTCTGCAGCGGTGTGATCGATAAGAAGCTCAACGGTAAGGATATCATTGCGGTGCCTCTGCAGGACGAGGGAGATATGCGGATCGGTTATATTACTCATAGGAAAGCAGTTCCCGGCAGACTGGCAGCTACATATCTGGAGGCGTTGCGGAAGTATTTGGGATAGTCGAAATGGGTTGTATATAGCTTAAAACTATGAACAACCCATTTTTTATGTATTATACAAATATCAAATGGAAACGTATAATGATGTCATCATAAAGAACAAAATAAATCTGGCAGCAGAAGGAGCCTGTGTAACAATCAGGTACGGGCAGTCTGCGAAAAAAGGAGGACGAATATGAAGACATCAGTGATCGGTTATCCAAGAATCGGAAGCTTAAGAGAATTAAAATTTGCTTCGGAGGAGTATTTCCGGAAGGAAATCGGAGCGGAGGAATTACTGCAGACGGCTGCAGAACTTCGGAAGCAGCATTGGAACTCGCAGAAAAAAGCAGGGATTGATTTTATTTCCAGTAATGATTTTTCGTTTTATGATATGGTTCTGGACACAGCAGTTTTGCTGGGAATTGTGCCAAAGAGATATCAGGAGCTGAAGCTTTCCGGGCTGGATACATATTTTGCACTTGCCAGAGGATATCAGGGGGAATCCGGTGACGTGAAGGCACTTGCCATGAAGAAATGGTTTAATACCAATTATCATTATATTGTACCGGAGCTTGAGGATGACACGGAAATTTCCCTTTCCGGAACAAAACCATGGGATGAATACGAGGAAGCAAAGGCACTGGGAATTGAGACAAAGCCCGTGATCATTGGTGCCTATACTATATTAAAGCTCACCCGTTATACCGGAAAGAAAACAGCCGGTGATTTTGTGGATGATATTGTGACGGTATATCAGGATATTGTGAAAAAATGTAAAAAAGATCAGATTGCATGGGTGCAGTTTGATGAGCCGGCATTGGTACAAGATATGAGCCTGGAGGATATCGCATTATTCCATCGGATTTATGACAAGATCCTGGCAGAAAAGGGAAATTGTAAAATTTTGCTGCAGACATATTTTGGAGATGTCAGGGATATTTATCAGGAGCTGATCCGGATGCCATTTGACGGAATCGGTCTTGATTTTCTGGAAGGCAAAGAGACCGGTCATCTGATCGGGCGATATGGATTCCCACAGGAGAAGGTGCTTTTTGCGGGACTGGTCAATGGCAAAAATATCTGGAAAAATCATTATGAAAAAACGCTGTCTGTTTTAAAAGAATTAAAGGATAAGGAAATTCAGATGGTACTCTCCACTTCATGCTCTCTGCTTCACGTTCCGTATACGTTGCAGTATGAGGAGAAGCTTTCCGGAGAATATAAGGCTTACTTTGCATTTGCACAGGAGAAGCTTTTGGAATTAAAAGAGCTGAGTGAACTGGCAGATCAGACATCCTGCCAGGACAACCCGGCATATCAGAAAAACCGCAGACTTTTTGCAGGAGACAGAAATTGTCAGAAGCAGGAGGTCACCGAGAGATTATCAAAGGTCACAGATCAGGATTATACCAGACTGCCAAAGCGGAGTGAACGTCAGGCTCTGCAGAAAAAGGTTCTCGGTCTGCCGGAATTCCCGACCACAACCATTGGTTCTTTTCCACAGACAAAGGATGTCAAGGCGAATCGTTCTGCATTCCGCAGGGGGGAGATCACAAGAGAAGAATATGTGGCATTTAATCAGAAGAAGATCGCGGAATGTGTCAAGTGGCAGGAGGAGATCGGACTGGATGTACTGGTGCATGGTGAGTATGAGCGAAACGACATGGTGGAATACTTTGGCGAGGCATTGGGAGGATTCCTTTTTACCGAGAAGGCATGGGTACAGTCCTATGGTACGCGTTGTGTAAAGCCGCCGATCATCTGGGGAGATGTGTACAGAGAAAAACCGATTACGGTAGAATGGTCTGTCTATGCACAGTCCCAGACAGAGAAGATTATGAAGGGAATGCTCACCGGACCTGTGACCATATTAAACTGGTCCTTCCCTAGAGAGGATATCTCTATCAAAGAATCTATTTCCCAGATTGCACTGGCCATTCGTGATGAGGTGCTTGATCTGGAAAAAAGTGGCATCAAGATGATCCAGATTGATGAGGCTGCTCTGCGTGAAAAGCTTCCGTTACGAAAATCAGACTGGTATACGGAATATCTTGATTTTGCAATCCCGGCATTCCGTCTGACCCACAGCGGGGTGAAGCCGGAGACACAGATTCATACTCATATGTGCTACAGTGAGTTTACGGATATTATCCCTGCCATTGATGATATGGATGCGGATGTGATCACCTTCGAGGCATCCCGTTCCGATCTGCAGATCTTAGATGCATTGCGGGAGAATCACTTCGAGACAGAGGTGGGACCGGGCGTTTATGATATTCACTCTCCACGAGTGCCGTCAGTGGAGGAGATGGTGCGTGCACTGGAGCGGATGCTGACCAAGATCAGCCCGGAGAAGCTCTGGGTCAATCCGGATTGTGGTCTTAAGACAAGAGGTGTGCCGGAGACCGATGCCAGTCTTCGTAATATGGTAGCGGCGGCAAAAGAAATACGACAGAAGTAGAATGACGGAAAAATCAGCAAATGAAACCATTCCTTTCCGTATGAGAGAGGGAAAGAAACAAAAGAAAGCAGGACAAAGAAATGAAAATATCAGATATCTATTCCGAAAAAAAGAGTTTATCCTTTGAAATATTTCCGCCGAAAAAGACGGAGGATCTGGAAAATATAGATGAGACACTGGCGGTTTTATGTGAATGTGATCCGGATTTTATCAGTGTGACCTTTGGAGCGGGAGGCAGCTCGAACTGTAACCGTACCATTGAACTGGCCAAAAAGATCAAAAATCAGTATCACGTGGAACCTGTCGTTCATTTGACCTGCCTTCATTATGACAAAAAAGAAATCGATGAATTTGCACGGGTTCTCACGGAGGAAGGCATCCAGAATGTGCTGGCACTCCGGGGGGACCGCAATCCCGATATTCCGGAAAAAGAGGATTTTAAACATGCTTCCGATCTGATCCGTTATCTAAAACCAAAGGAGGATTTTTGTTTTTTGGGAGCCTGTTATCCGGAATGTCATCCGGAGTCGGAAAATAAGATCCGTGAAATGAGACATCTCCGGGAAAAGGTGGATGCCGGAGCGGAGGTTTTATTGTCCCAGTTATTCTTTGACAACGAACAGTTTTTTAAGTTTGTGGAGGACTGCCGGATCGCCGGGATCCAGGTGCCGATCATTCCGGGTATTATGCCGGTGATCAATGCACGCCAGATCAAACGGATGGTAACTATGTGCGGAGCCTCCTTTCCGGAACGTTTTCAGAGGATCATTCATAAATATGAGGATAATAAAAAGGCACTGTTTGATGCCGGTATGTCCTATGCACTGAGCCAGATCATTGATCTGCTGGTCAGTGATATTGATGGGATCCATCTGTACACCATGAATAATCCGCTGGTGGCGCGCAGGATCTGTGATGGGATTCGGAATATTATTTAAGTTTTGTTGAAAAATAATGTGTAAGATGGGATAGATTCGTGTGATTTTCATCTTGCTTTGTAAAGTGTCGTATAGTCTTATTATATAGGCTTACGGCACATTTTTTTAAATTGGACAAGTTTTTTGATGTTTCTATGTAAATCTACTTTGTTAACAAAAAAGATGCGTATGTTTCTATGTTTTGATAAGAAGCCTTGTATAATTGGTCAACATAAAATAAAAATATAATAGAAAAGATATTTTAAGTATAATAAAATTGTGCTATAATAAATTGCTATAGTATAATAAAGTGTAGTGGTGACTGGAGGAGTTATATGTATAAAATTGTTATCTGTGATGATGACAGAAACTATATTCAGGAGCTGATCAGTATTATAGAAGGCTGTAATCAGAATAGAAGAAAGTTATCGTTTGTTACGTTTTGCTCTGGAGAGGAATTATTGGAAAATTTTCCATTAGATAGTGATGCTTTGTTTTTGGATATTCAACTGCAGGGGATGGATGGAAATAAAATTGCAGTATTAATAAGTGAAAAGGGATATCGAGGTGTATTGGTTCAATGCTCAGGAATTTTTATGCCTACACCGGAAACTATTAAAATATCACCATACCGTTTTTTACTAAAGCAGGCAGATAAAGAAACAACATTTCGTGATATTTGTGATATATTCGAAGAAATGGATCGGCAAAAAGCTTGTTTTACTATAGAAGCATCTTATAAGAGAGAAAAAATTATTGTAAGAACAATGGATATTGTGTATTTTACTCATCATAAAAAAGGAAGTGTTCTTCATTTGAATAAGGATTGTCAAAAAAGATTTTTAGATGCAAAGTTGATTACACCATATAATTTTCAATGGTTATTGGAAAGGTTATATCCAATCGGTTTTACTTGTCCTCATTCTAGTTATTTAATTAATTTGAGGTATGTAACAGAGTTTAATATAAAAAAAGAATATATATGTGTGGATGGAAAAATGTTATCAGTATCAAGGGGAAAATTAGACGAGTTTTCAAAAGATTTCACACAATATATTAATTTAAAATACAGGGAGAAACTAAAATGACTTACATAGAAGTTTATAAAATATGTATAGTAATATCATGTATGCTCGAAATTTATTTAGCATTTAACTTTTATAAAGCGTTTTATAAAATTCGATATTATTTTCAGTCAAAATATAAATTATATATTGGATATTTTATTATAGTTTTAGTTAATGTTGCGATGAATCTGCGACAAAGTAATATTATAAATATATTTATTGCAGCTTTTTTATATCTGCTGATTGTTTTGGTGTTTTTTCATGGGAAATTATGGGATAAAATAATTCATTGGTTGATGATTTTTTTTCTTGCTGCAAGTGCGGAAATGATTTTTTCATTATTGCAGAAGTTATCGGTTGATGTTCCGGTAGATAAAGCTTTTGAAAATGAGTTTTCAATGATCAGTAGTATATTGACTATAAAAATTATTTATTTCTTGATGTTGTCAATAGTGAAAGAGTTTTCTAAATACTCAACAGAAAAATTGGAAATCAAACTATTTATTCATTACATTATAGTACCTATCGCCAGCATAGGTATTATGTTTGCGATTCCGTATGTCAGAGGAGAAAAAGTAAATTCTGGAATGGATATCCTTCTTATCTTCTTTTATATTCTATTACTTATTGGAAATGTTAGTTTGTTTTATGTGTTTAGCAAATATAGTAAAATAAAGGGATATCAAATGATGCAGGAAATTAGTAAGGTGAAGTATATGGAGGTGAAGAAACACTATGAAAGTATAGAAAGACTGGATCAAAAATATAAAGAAATAATTCATGATATGAATTATTATTTGAAACAGATATGGATATATACAGAAAGTAATGAGACAGAAAAAATTAAGGATGTTTTGTTGGAATTACAGATTGAGTTTGCAAAAGGGAAGAAAGAGAGAATATGTGCCAACGATTTTTTGAATGCACTTTTGATAGAATTTAAAGAAAGATCGGCGAAAGAACAGGTAGATGTAGAGATATTTGTAGAAAATGGTTATAAGATTGAATTTTTAAAAGAAATGGAATTGACGGTTCTTTTAGGCAACTTATTTGATAATGCGTTAGAGGCCTCGAAATGTTGTAAAGTGAGAAAAGTGTATGTTACTATGTTTATGCAAAATCAAGGTCTGTTTTCTGTAATTAGAATTGAAAATACTTATGAAGGTGTACCTCATAAGAAAAATGGTTTATTGTTATCAACAAAAAAAGATATGGAAAAACCACATGGTATAGGTCTTCAAAATGTTAAAGCAATCATAGAAAAGCACAATGGATATATGCAACAGGAATATTCTGATGGGGTATTCGAGACGACAGTGATCTTCGGTCGATAATATAATATTACTGACTCAAACTTCCCACACCAGAAAATAAATTGTGCCCAGACTGTTTCGGATGTGGCACGGTTTTCAATATGATTTTTGGCTCCCAAGAAGAATGCACCCGCAAGCCGTTAGTGACAAGGCAATTTCCAGACACAGCTTCGGGTATTCAGGCTCTTAAAAGCCAAAAATCATATTCAATACCCCGGAACATCCGAAACAGTCTGGGCATATTATAGTTCTTGGTGTGGGAAGTTTGAGTTACTGATTTTATATGAAAAAATTAATAGAGTCGAATTGTTGGGCTTTGGTGATTAAAAAAGAACAAAAGATTCCTCTAAAACAACAAAAAATTCTCCTTTTGTTGCGTTTAATTATTGATTGTGTAACAATGATTAAAATATCTTAAGGGAGGTTTTATTAAATGAAGCTCATTATGAAGAAAATAAGAAAAATAGGGATTTTAAATGGACTTGCGTTATTGACTGTGCTGGTAAATGCAAATCAAGCATGTGTTTGGTTTTATCACCAACCTGAGTTTCCTGAGAAAGCAGAAAAATTCAAGAAAAATTTATAATTGAATATATGATTGAAAGATGGATAAATGATATTGTGAATTATCAGATACATAATAAGAGGATTTCAGTATCCGATAGAGAAATTTATCAATACGGATATTACATATTGTTTGAAAAAATCATTGCTGTTATTTTAACAATATGCATTGCGGCATTAATGGATGCATGGTGGGAAATCATGGGGTTTTGTATTAGTTTTATACCGTTGAGAGTGTACTCTGGGGGGGGGTCATGCGAAACGGTATGTAAACTGCATGTTACTTTCAAGTGGTTTGTTGGTCGGTGTTGTATTTTTGGTACGAGAGTCTATTTCAATTCATATAGACGGGCAATCATATATGGTAGCTTTAGAATTTATTATGTTTATTGCTTTATTAGCTCTTTCACCGGTTGAAACGCAAACTCGTAAAATTGAGAAAAAAGAAAATAAATATTTTCGTATGATGGTTTGTAGAATATATGTTATTCAAATATTCATAGAAATATTTTTTTTATTGTTTAAACTAAAAAAAATTCTTATAGCATTCATAATTGCACATGGAATTAGTTTGTTAAATGTTTTGATAGAAATATTGAGAAAAAGATTAAAGAATGGATATACATAGTGGATGGAATGCTATTCAAGAATAATTAAAATTATCTGATTAGGAGGTGAAAGTGATCAAATGTGATAGGAGATATAAGTAACTGTAAATAAAAACATTATATGGGTATAAGGAGGTATAACTAATGAGAAATTTACTTAAAAAGCTAGCAATTGTAATGGGGATAACTTGTATTTGCTTTATGTTCGAAAAGGGAGATGCAGCATTGGCAGCGGATAGAAATGCAATTCACGTTGTGGACAAAAAAAGCGGAACAAATACGGAATATGATATGCCTGATGATTCAAAAGGAGACATCGTATTACCGGCCAATAATGTTTGGGGAGAAAAAAAACAGGCTGATGGAATTGCACTTACAAATATTATTGGAACAGATGATAGGGTGTTAATATCTAATGCAAACACATTTCCCTATACTACAATTGCAAGAATCACGGTTGTTTATCAAGATGGCACGGCACAGCGTGGAAGCGGAGCAATTATTGGGCCAAGACTTGTTGCGACAGCTGGTCATGTGCTGATTAATGAGTCACTATCACATCCGAAGAGTATTAAGATGGAGTTTGGCTTATATGGTACAAGTTCTTATTACAAAACATCAAATTACTCGGCGTATATATATTATGGGGATTATAAAGGATATAATACAGAGACGGACTATGGTTTTATTGTGTTACCTGAGGATGTTGGAACAAATGTGACTGGTTGTATGGGAATTCGAACCGCTTGTGACCCTAATCAGGCAATTTTTGCTGCTGGATATCCGGGAGGAAATCCATATTTATATAATTGTGCGGGAAATGTTATTGATTTCACAGATGATGTTTTAGTCATAAATGCAGATTTTACAGCAGGAGAAAGTGGTGGTCCGGTATTTGTGATGTATGAAGGAATGCCGTATCTTATGGGGACTATTTCTGGGAGTGCTGGAACAACTAATTATGCACGTAGATTAAATACAGGATTACTGAATTGGTTGCAAGACAATGGTTATAGATAAATATTGAAAAAGATAGAAAGGAGAAAATGTAATGAAAAAATATTTGTATAAGGTTGCGTTATTCATGATGATGTTTGCTATTTTTAAGAACAAGGAAGCCTCAGCAAAAACTGTCATTGAAATAAATCAGAAAGGAGTAACAGAAATACGTGCTCCTAAGGCATGGAAAAATGTTTTATGGCAATGTAGTAATAAGAATGTAAAGATTACAAATAGGCATGGTCGTGTGATAGCGGTTAAGGGAATTAGAAAAGGAAGGAGTAAGATTATAGCGGTAAATAAAAAAAATATGAAAAAGAAGTATTTTTATGTAAAAATAAATAATGTTAAAGAAGAAAAGAATCAGAATAAAACAAAAGATATAAATATGACTTTGACATCTGTGGCATCTTATAACAATGATTTAACTGTGACTGTACACATAAAAAATATGGGGACACAATCTGTGAAAATAGGAGCCGATGCAAAGCTTTATCGTTGGAATGAGGAAAAAAGTGAATACTACGAGATGAATAATGATCAGATTGTTCCGGCAATAGTTTATATGATTGAAAAAAATCAGGAACAAGATGTACAATTTCGGTACAGTAGTTCCATGATACAAACCGGACATTATAGAATATGTGTAGAATGGAGTGGAAATGAAACGGAAGAACAACAAAGTGAAAATATAGGATTTGACAAAACAGTTATATTAGAATTTGATGTTTAGGGCAATTTTTTGCAGTTAAATATATATAATGTGTTTGTCCTGCCTTCATCATGACAAACAGGAAATCAATGAATTTGCACGGGTTTTCACGGAGGAAGGTATCCAGAACGTGCTGGCACTCCGGGGAGACCGTAATCCTAATATTCCGGAATAAGAGGATTTTAAACATGCTTCCGATTTGATCCATTATCTGAAACTGAAGGGAGATTTTTGCTTTCTGGGGCCAGCTATCCGGTATGTCCTATGCACTGAGCCAGATCATTGATCTGCTGGTCAGTGATATTGA
>OGWR01000998.1_pt1 | contig 24288 bp, 19 predicted proteins | sample 1576061 | NCBI WGS metagenome assembly OGWR01 (sample SAMEA3541511, study PRJEB24748) | human gut metagenome | biome: human gut; feature: human-associated habitat; material: faeces | place: China | collected 2012 | reverse complement strand
ACGAACATAAACTTTCGTCCATTCTGTGGGAAGCTGGAGTTAGTCAGGATAAGCTTGATAATCTTCCTAAAGTTTTTGACGCTGCGGCTGGCGGGAAGCCACTCACAGCGGTAAACCTTGTGGAGAAAAGGACCGTAGTTTCTGCTCCAAGCATAACCGTAAATATTGGCAAGGACGCAGTTGACAAGGTAAAAACTCAGATAGTTGATGGCAGAAAATGCCTTATAATCAATCTTGATGACCCTGAGATAGAGGTCAACGGACTTGAAACCACAATAAAATAAGCACAAGAAAAGGCAGCCTTGAGCTGCCTTTTCTTTATATAAGCTCGCCAAACGAGAACTTGCCGTTTTCCAGTATCAGATAGCTGTGTGCTGAATTTTCTTTCGGTATGGAAACAGAACCGGGGTTTATATAGGTGTAATCGCCGCAGTCTTTAATAACAGGCACATGAGTATGACCGTGAAGAAGAATATCGCCCTTAGACAGCGGTGGCAGATTGTCGCAGTTGAATTTGTGACCATGTGTGGCGAATATCCTCAGTCCGTCACAGCATATATAAGCATATTCCGCCATAACAGGGAAGTCAAGCACCATTTGATCGACTTCTGTGTCACAATTACCACGCACGCACAGAAGCTTGTCTTTTAGCGGATTGAGCATGGCTATCACCTGCTTTGGTGCATATTCCTCTGGAAGGTCGTTTCTTGGTCCGTGATAGAGGATATCACCCAAAAGAATTAGTTTTTCCGCGCCGATTTGCTCAAAGGCTTCAAGCATTTTTTTGCACCAGTAAGCCGAACCATGAATGTCTGACGCTATCATAAGTTTCATATTTTACACTCCTTTATTTTATGATCTCAGATGCAAGCTTGTGCAAAGACACATACTCTGGCTTTATTTTGTTATATATATCGCAGCCTTTTTCCTTTTTGAACTCTTTTACCATTCTGATATAAAGCTGCTGTTTTGTTGTGGCGTCAATGACTGCTTCTCTTATAAGCGCCAGTTCGTCTTTGTTGCATTTGCCGTCGAGTAGCTCATCAAGTTTTACGGATAGTACATCATGGTAAACAACCTTTTCAGTTTTCTGAGCCGTCATCGTTTTATCTTCATCAGCGGTGCATGTATTTTCGGATTCCTGTAGTCCTTTAAGTCGCAGATATCTTGGTCTGAGAAGCTTGTAAAAATCTGTAGCCTGCTTTTTATATACCTTTGCAAGAGAGTTGTGAAGCTCCTCTTTTGTGTTAGACTCAGCTATAAGTTTGCTGATCTCTTCTATTTGCTCTTCGCTGCAAATGTTTGCAAGTATGCTTTGGAGATCGTTGTTTTTTTGTGCAGTACACTTTTTTCTATTCTTTTTCACTTTGACGTTAGTTTCAACAACAGGATCACTTTCTACTTCGACAATATCAGGTGCACAGGCTTCCGGCTCTTCTTCGACTTCTTCTGTATTACCATTCATATTTTCGTTTAGTGTAACAGAATAATCTATAGCCGAAGGCTCAGTGTTTGGCTCATCAGCTTCGTCAAGAGTTATCTCTGACTCTGTCTGAATGTCTGCTGTTTCTTGTATTTCCTCTGCTTTTTCGACTATATGTTTAGTCGATTCTTCATCTTCATTGTTTTCGGTCGTATTAACCTTATGATTAGCAAAATTAATAGCGGTTTGTATTGTCCTGGTTCTGTAGACCATTGCATTTGGGCTGTCAACATACTTACCGTGCCAAAAATCATGAAGAAAGTCAAAACCTCTGTCATTGCTGATAACAAAAATATTCGTATAAGTATCCTTGGCTACCAGATAACCCAGAAGTGTTGAAAGCTGAAAATCCAGGGCATTTTTGCCACCAACGTTTACCTTGAAGTATTCAATATCAGCCTTTGATGTAAGAACTTTCTGGTGCATTTCAAAGTTAATGGTATCGGAATTTTCACTGTAAAAAATTATGACGGTATCAGTTTCAGTTAAATTGTCTATGCCTTGAAGTCCTTTGGATTTGACATTTTCAAAGTCTACCAAATATATTTTCATGTTGATCTATCCTTTCTTTTTGTGTCGTATAAGTGTCGTAGCAGCAATAATCATAATTAGTCCCCCTGCCGCAGTTGCTGTCATAAGTATGGCATTTTTGTCTTTTTCATCGTTCTTGCTGCTGTCAGGAACGACCTCCTCATAGGTATAAGTTTTTGTCCTTAACACCTTGTCTATACAAGAAGCAATAAGTGCATGACCTTTTTTATTAGGGTGTATATCAAAGTCATTTATGTTGGTCAGTTCCTTTCCGTGACCGCTGAATTCACTAAAAACATCTGCCACTATGTATCTCTCATTTTCATTTTCGTCAGTGGAGTGTTCTTTGATAATGTTGTTAAGTTTTGAAATTTTATCCTTTGATATACTCTGGAAAACAGCAGCCGCAGTGAAATTATCAAGCGGGTCATATAGTGTCTGAACGATTATTTCACCCTTACTTTTAGCTTCAACAGCGTTAATTATATCATCTAGAGTGCTCGTAAAATTTTTCAGCGCCTTATCCATATCATCAGACATATCCTTCATATCCATTGCAATGCCAATAATATCCTTGGTTTTATCCATCAAATCAGACATTGTGCTTTTAGAAGTAATGCCCAGATCGTTCATCAAAAAATCTATGAAAAGACCAAGAATGTCATTGCCACCTATGGATATAATAACAGCGTCGCTGTCTGCAAGGTCAGCGTCAAATTCGCCTGAATTAATGCGGTCAAGAAGCTGCTGTGATGTGTCGCCCACAACAGCAGAGTTCACAAGCTTACAGCCACCAGCGTCTTTAAGCTCAGCGTCATACTGGTCGTGAAGAAGATTTGCATAAGACGCACAAGAATATCTGTTTTCACTGTAGCCTTCCAGACCATAGCCAGCGGCGATTGAATCTCCAAGCACAAGTATATTAGGCGGAACATTTACTTCATGCTTTATAACTTCAGCGTTACAGGCAAGGGGTGTGGCACATGCCATAACAGTTGCCGTGAAAAAAGCCGTTAATTGTTTTAACATCTTATCATCTCCTATATGAGTATATTAACCTTATTATATAATATATTGTACCACATTCAGGACAATTGTACAACATATTTTTTGAAATTTCTTGACTTTTTTAGCGTGTTGTGATAATATATAATAAAAGAATATGAAATCAGTTTGGAAAGCGAGATTTATTATGACTGACTATTATTACCCTGTCCTCAGCGATGAAACGAGCCTGCCTTTGTATGTGCTTGGAATCGGTGCGAGAGATAGAGAATTTCATTTTGTAAGAGAAGATGGCTATCCTAATCATCAGATAATATACTGCACTCGTGGTCAGGGTCACGTTATATTTGATGGTCATGAGTATGATATAAAGCCGGGAGATGCATTTTATCTGCCGCCTTCTGTACCGCATGAGTATTATCCTGTTGGTGATATATGGGAAACCCACTGGATAACCTTTGAGGGCAGGGAAGCAATTGAAATTCTCAAGCATATCAAGCTTGAGAAGGCTAAAGTGTTTCACATAAATGATATCAATGCTGTTGATGCCATATTTAAGAAGATACTTTACCTTATGAAGACTAATTACTACTACTGTGGTCACCAGTGTTCGGCATATCTGTATCAGTTTCTTATTGAGCTACACAGAGTCGTAAACCTACAAAATGGTAGTCAGGACGGACAAAAACTCAATCAGCTGCAGCCTGTAATTGATTATATTGATAAGAATTTCAGAAAAGAACTTACACTTGTGGAGCTTGCTGATCTTATTGACCTTTCACCGCAGTATCTTTGCAGACTTTTCAAGGAGTGTCTTAGTCTAAGACCTTTTGAGTATCTAGCAAGAAAGCGTATACAGCAGGCAAAGCTGCTTTTATTGGAGGATAAGCTTAACATCAATGAAATCGCTGCGGAGGTAGGTTATAACGATTGCAGTTATTTTTGTGCGGTGTTCAAAAAGCATGAAATGCTTTCCCCTGCAGAATTTCGTTCTCTTCATAAAAAAGCAGGTAATTAAAAATATGATGCCCCACGGAAATGGATTCCGTGGGGCTTTTTTTTATAATATAGTTCCGCCTCCGATAACGTATTCACCGTCATAGAAAACCACTGCCTGTCCCTTTGAGATAGCTTTATGAGGTTCTTTAAAAGTCACGAGTACCTTGCCATCATTCATTGGTGAAACTGTACATTCAGCGTCCTTTTGATGATAACGTGTCTGAGCAGTGCAGGTTATAGGCTCTGTGAGGGTGTCAAACGGAATAAAGTTCACATCTCCTGCCACAAGGCTGTCACTGTATACTTCATCAGCCTTGCCCATAATAAGCCTGTTATGCTCCATATCTTTTGTAACAACGAAAAGCGGTTCGCTATATGAAATGCCTACGCCCTTTCGCTGTCCAATAGTATAGTGTATCAGACCTTTGTGTTTACCAAGCTTTGTGCCGTCAGAAAGAACGATATCTCCAGACTGCTGTTCACCGCAGCGTTTTGTGATAAAGCCTGCGTAATCACCGTCAGGGATAAAACAGATGTCCTGAGAGTCAGGCTTGTCTGCATTTATAAGCTTGTTTTCTTCTGCGATATCACGGATCTTGTCCTTGTGCATCTCGCCAACGGGGAAGAGAGTATGAGCAAGCTGTTCCTGCGTCATGCTGTAAAGCACATAACTTTGATCCTTTGACCTGTCAGGTGAGCGTTTCAGAAGCCACCTGCCTGAATTTCCGTCATATTCTCTGGCAGCGTAATGCCCTGTAGCTATATGGTCAAAGCCCAGCAGCTTTGCACGCTCATAGAATTTTGCGAATTTCAGATGTTTGTTGCACTCGATACACGGATTAGGCGTGCCGCCTGCCAGATATGTATCAACAAAATTGTCGATAACATAGTGCTTAAAATCATCAGAAAAATTGAATACATGGAAATCAATGCCTAGTTTAAAAGCAACAAAACGTGCGTCCTCTACATCATTGAGAGAACAGCACGTTCTTGTTTTATCCAGACCGATGTCCTCATTGCCGTAGAGCCGCATGGTAGCCCCTGCCACGTCATAACCCTCATCAAGAAGGAGCTTGACCGAAACAGAGCTGTCAACGCCGCCGCTCATTGCCACAAGAACTCTATCAGCCATTGCAGTTCTCACAATCAGGAGCAGACTGCTTGCCTACGAATGGAGTAGGGTCGATGCCCTGTCTTTTATAGTAGTCAGAAACAGCGGCTTTCATTGCTTCCTCCGCAAGAACAGAGCAGTGAAGCTTTGCTGGTGGAAGACCGTCAAGAGCTTCAACAACTGCCTTGTTTGTAAGTTTCAAAGCGTCTTCAAGCTTTTTACCCTTTATCATTTCTGTAGCGATAGAAGATGTAGCAACAGCCGCACCGCAACCAAAAGTCTTGAACTTAACGTCAGTTATGACGCCGTCATTGACCTTGATGTACATTTTCATAATATCTCCGCACTTGGCGTTTCCTACCTCGCCGACACCGTCAGCATCTTCAATCTCGCCGACATTTCTCGGATGTGCGAAATGATCCATTACCTTTTCGCTGTATATCATTTTTTATTCCTCCTAATCAAGTGTATAGTCGTGAATATTCTCAGTTCTGCAGATTCTTTCCCAAAGTGGTGACATACTTCTCAAGTGCTTTACGATAGGTGGAAGAACCTCGAGAATATAATCAACATCTTCCTCTGTGTTCTCGTCATTGATAGAAAGTCTGAGCGAGCCATGTGCTACTTCGTGTGGCAGACCAAGTGAAAGCAGGACGTGTGACGGGTCAAGTGATCCGCTTGTGCAGGCTGAGCCTGATGAAGCTGCAACACCTTGAAGATCAAGTGAAAGAAGCAGGCTCTCGCCTTCTACTCCGCGAACAGATATGTTTACATTTCCTGCAAGTCTGTGTTCTGTGTCACCATTAAGCCTTGACTCAGGTATCTTGAGCAGACCCTCGATAAGTCTATCTCTCATCTTTCTAACACGCTCATTCTTGGCAGGGATATCCTTTACAGCATCAGTGATAGCAACGCCGAGAGCCACGATAGAAGGTACGTTCTCGGTACCTGCACGCTTGTTTCTCTCCTGTGCTCCACCGTAGATAAGGTTAGGAAGGTTAATGCCTGTTTTTACATAAAGCGCGCCAACGCCCTTTGGAGCGTGGAGCTTATGACCTGAAAGTGAGAGCATATCAATGTTCATATCTTTAACATTGATGTCAATATTTCCTACAGCCTGAACAGCGTCAGTATGGAACCATACGCCATGCTTGTGGCAAACTTCGCCGATCTCAGCGATAGGCTGTATAGTACCGATCTCATTGTTAGCTGTCATTATTGTAACAAGGCAGGTATCATCACGGATAGCGTCCTCGACCTGTTGTGCAGTAACAAGACCCTTGTCACCTACAGGAAGATATGTTACCTCAAAGCCAAGCTTTTCGAGATACTGACAAGTGTGCAGAACCGCATGATGTTCAAAAGCAGTTGTGATGATATGCTTCTTGCCCTTTTTTTCTCCAAGCTGCGCACAGCCTCTTATAGCCCAGTTGTCAGACTCAGAGCCACCAGCAGTGAAATAGATCTCGTTGACCTTCGCACCAAGAGCGTTTGCGACCTGTTCTCTTGCTTTAAGAACGGCTTTTGCGCATTCCATTCCCAAAGAATATATACTTGACGGATTTCCGTATAGCTCAGTGAAATAAGGCAGAGCGGCGTCAAGAGCTTTCTGAGATACTCTAGTCGTAGCTGAGTTATCTGCATAGACAAATCTCTTTTCCAATTAAATCATACCTTTCATATATAGATTTCTATTTTATTATATACTAAATTACTACAAAATGCAATAGTTTTCCCTAACTTAATAAAAAATTAATATTTATTTAATTCTATTTATACTGTTTAGAGCCCATTACTGCAAGTTCGTCACAACGTTCGTTTTCCGGATGTCCCGCATGGCCTTTTACCCAGTTGAAATTGACCTTATGCACCTCCAGCAGATCAAGAAGCTTTTCCCACAGATCACTGTTTAGAGCCTTTTTCTTGTCCGATTTCACCCAGTTGTTTGCACGCCATTTTTTTGCCCAGCCTTTTGTAACAGCGTCGATTATATACTTTGAGTCGCTGTAAAGCTCTACCTCACATGGCTCTTTCAGTGCTGAAAGAGCAGTGATAACAGCGGTTAGCTCCATGCGGTTATTGGTTGTAGAGGGATCACCGCCCCAAAGTTCTTTTGAATTGCCTTTATATCTTAGTATAACACCATATCCACCCGGTCCAGGATTTCCAGAGCAAGCACCGTCAGTGAAAATTTCTATTTTCTTCATTTATTTATCTCCATTTTTGTGATGATTATTATGCAAAACATATTATACTACATTTCTCTCGTTTTTTCAAGTACCTTTCAAGGTTTAATATTTTAATATTTATTACTTTTGAAATGTTCAAATTATACAAATGGCTTGAATGTCTTTGTATAAAATGAGAATTGACTTAAAGGACATTAAGCTTTATAATTGTAGTGTAACATTGGTTGTTAAGACAGAAAATCATTTGATTTGGAGGTCAATTATTTTATGAAGATCAAGAAGATTCTTGCATTGGCAGTAGCGCTTACATCTGTTTTTGCAGTTGCAGGCTGCGGCTCCACAGGCGACAGCAGTTCAAAGGTATCAACCGTAAAGAAAGTTAAGGTCGAGGATACACAGGAAATAGAGGCTATCCCTGACGACGCTCAGAAAACTATCCGTTGGATGGGTACATATGACCTTAATCCTAACGAGAAAAAGGGCGAGGATAAGTCAGTTGAGATGACCCTTTTCAACAACAAGGGTGGTAAAGTAGAGTACACAAGAGTAACTGACAGCGAAAAATTTGACCAGCTCGCTAGTGCTATCATGGCTCAGCAGAATGTTCCTGATATCTTCAAGTATGAGTGGATGGCTTTTCCTGCACAGGTGCTTAAGGATATGTATCAGCCTGTTGACGATATTGTGAACTTTGACGATCCGCTGTGGGCTGATGTGAAAACAACGGCTGACAAGTTCGTTATGGGCGGCAAGCATTATGTTGCTCCTATAAGCTTCACAGTCGGCACACTCATGATGTATGATCAGGACGTTATCGACGCTGAGGGTCTTGACGATCCATATGAGCTTTATCAGAATGGTGAGTGGAATTGGGATAACTGGTATGACATGATGTCGGAGTTTGTTTCAAACGCTCCTGCTGATGTTGAGAGATTTGGTATCAATGGTTGGTTCCAGACACAGGTCATTCAGCAGACCGGTAAAACAATGGTAAACTATGACGGTGAGAAGTTCACAAGCAATATAAATGACCCTGATATAGAAAGAGCAGAAGATCTGCTTTATCAGGTAGGTAAGAACAACCTTGTAAACGGAAACTGGCTTGGCAATGCAAAGCAGGCACTTAAAGACGGCAATCTGCTGTTCTACTGCATGGGTACATGGGCTATGACAGGAAATAACGGACCTTCTGACGCTGACACTTGGAGAGTGGTCCCTGTTCCGTCTGATCCTAACACTGATGAAAAGTACATGACATCTGATATGACGGCATATATGTGGGTAAGAGGCTCAACAGCTAAAGAGGCTGTAAAGTGTTGGTATGAGTGCTGCAGAATGGCTAATACAGATGAGACATACAAAGAAAACGGCAAGGAGAAATTCCTCAACGCTAACCCTAACTGGACAGAGGATATGTATCAGGTGATCGTTGATTGCTCATCTTCTGAATACAATCAGGTATTTGACTACGGCTATGGTATTTCATCAACAATGTCTGACGACAACGCAAACGAAGACGGCAACTGCGTAACAAGAAAGCTTTATGAATACACAAATAAGGCTGACGAAAACGGCAAACAGTTCTCATGGACAGAGCTGAGAGAATCATACTCCGCAACTGTTGACGCCGAGCTTAAGACTATCAACGACGCTGTTGTTGCATTCAATAAAAAAAATTCATAAGAATACTTTACAAGACTTCGATATTATCGGGGTCTTGTTTTTTTGCATAAAAATAAGGCTCTGAGTTTTTGCTCAGAGCCTTGCTTTGTTATATTTAGCTGTCCATACCCTCACGAACAGACTTGATAAACTTGCCAACATATTCAGGAGCGTCTTTGCCGTGTTCCTCAACTATCTTGACAACAGCACTTCCCATGATAACGCCGTCAGCGTACTGGGACATTTTCCTTGCCTGCTCAGGATTTGAAATTCCGAAACCTATGCAGCAAGGGCAGTGATCGTTGTTTCGGATAGGTGCAAGCAGCTCGTTGAAATCAGTGGTTATCTCTGAACGCATACCAGTAACGCCCAGTGAAGATACAACATACAAAAAGCCCTTTGACTTTTCTGCTATCATTTTTACACGCTCATGTGAGGTCGGTGCAACCAGGAAGATAGTGTAGATACCATTTTTCTCAGCTTCGCCCTGAAGCTCTTCACGTTCTTCAAAAGGCATATCTGGAACGATAACGCCGTCTATCTGTACCTCTTTGCAAAGCTCAAAGAATTTCGCTGTTCCGTACTTGAAGATAGTGTTTATATACATCATCAGAAGCATAGGCTTGTCAGTCTGTGTGCGGAGTTTTCTCACAAGGTCAAATATCTTGTCAAGATTCGTTCCGCCGCTCAGTGAACGCAGTGACGCTTTCTGAATAGTCGCACCCTCTGCGATAGGGTCAGAGAACGGCACTCCGATCTCGATAATGTCAGAACCATTCTTATACATTTCAAGAACGCACTTTTCTGTTGTGTCCATGTCAGGGTCACCTGCTGTGATGAAAGTAACAAGTGCCTTTTTGTTTTCTGCTTTGAGCTTTTCAAAGCAAGCGTCTATCCTATTCTTCATTGAGCTCGACCTCCCTGTATCTTGCTATTGAGTAAACGTCCTTGTCGCCTCTGCCTGAAAGGTTGATGACAAGTATTGAGTCCTTATCCATTGTAGGAGCGATCTTAAGCGCAGCGGCAACTGCGTGTGATGACTCGATAGCAGGGATTATACCCTCTGTTCTTGAAAGGTACTCAAAAGCACAAACCGCTTCTTCATCGGTTATGTCAACATACTGCGCTCTGCCGATAGAGTTAAGATATGCGTGCTCAGGTCCGATACCTGGGTAGTCAAGACCTGCGGAAATTGAGTAAACAGGGTCGATCTGACCATATTCGTTCTGCAAGAAAAGCGACTTCATGCCGTGGAATATACCAAGTGAACCCTTTGCAACTGTAGCCGCATGGTCAGGTGTGTCAATGCCTCTGCCTGCTGCTTCTGCACCAACAAGCTTGACTGACTTGTCTTCGATAAAGTTGTAGAATGCACCCATAGCGTTTGAGCCGCCGCCTACGCAGGCAACAACGCAATCAGGAAGTCTGCCTTCCTTTTCCATAAGCTGTGCCTTTATTTCGGCACTGATGACCTTCTGGAAATCTCTTACCATTGTAGGATAAGGGTGAGGTCCCATTACAGAGCCTATGCAGTAGAAAGTTGTGTCGATATTTGATACCCAATCTCTGAAAGCTTCATTGATAGCGTCTTTCAGTGTAGCAGTACCGCTTGCAACGCCTGTTACCTTTGCGCCAAGGAGGTTCATTCTGTAAACGTTAAGGGATTGTCTTTTCATATCGGTCTCTCCCATGTAGACCTCACATTCCAGACCCATAAGAGCGCAAACTGTAGCGGTGGCAACGCCGTGCTGACCTGCACCGGTTTCAGCTATTATACGCTTCTTACCCATTTTCTTTGCCAGAAGTATCTGACCCAAAACGTTGTTTATCTTGTGTGAGCCTGTGTGGTTAAGATCCTCACGTTTGATGTATATTTTAGCTCCGCCAAGATCTTTGGTCATCTTTTCTGCATAATAAAGCATTGACGGTCTGCCTGCATAATTGTGGTAAAGCTCCTGAAGCTCTTTGTTGAACTCAGGATCGTCCTTGTATTTATCGTAAGCTTTTTCAAGCTCGTGAACAGCAGTCATGACAGTTTCAGGAATATATTGTCCGCCAAATTCGCCAAATCGTCCAATTTTACTCATTTATATCCTTCTTTCGGTATTATTTCTGATAGTTTCAACTATCCTTTTTATCTTGTTTTCGTCCTTGAAGCCATCGGTTTCCACTGAACTTGAAAAGTCAACGCCATAAGGTTGTACCTTTTCCATAGCATAGCAGACGTTCTCCTCATTCAGTCCGCCTGCAAGGAAAAACGGCTTTGATATGTTTACCTGTGAAAATATATCAAGGTCAACACGCTTGCCAGTCCCACCGTAGCTGCCTGCTGAAAAGCTGTCTATAAGCAGCTTATGGACGGGAAGTGCGTCAGCTTTTGCAATATCATCAGCATATTTCACACGAACGGCTTTCCATATCTCACAGTCGCAGTTTTCACGGAGCTTATCAATATACTCTGCGTTTTCCTCACCGTGAAGCTGGATAACATCAAGCTTCTGTGCAAAGCTTTTCAGAATATTCTCTATAGGCTCATTTACAAAAACGCCCACTCGTTTGATTTCCTTATTAAGAAGAAGTTCAAGATCATAGAATGTGTCAATGTCTACCGTGCGTTTAAAACCCTCCGACAGTATAAAGCCTGCATAATCAGGGTGGTATGTGTTCACATAAAGAATATCGTCCATACGGCGCATACCACATATCTTGATTTTTGTCATTTATACGCCCTCTCTCAGTTCATGGAGAGTTGTACCGATATTGCCGCTTCTCATAAGCGTTTCACCTATAAGCACAGCGTCTGCCCCAAGGCTGCGTACCTTTTTCATATCGGCATTTGTTTTTATACCGCTCTCTGAAACAAGCACTGCATGGTCGCCTACTATATTGCTGAGCCTGCCCGTGGTTTCAAGGTCAACGTCAAAAGTGTAAAGATTTCTGTTGTTTATGCCAAGCATATCAGGCTTAAAACCAAGCGTCTTTTTATACTCTTCCTCGTTGTGCACCTCTACAAGACATTCAAGTCCAAGCTCGTGTGCAATATCAGAATATTCTTTCGTCTGATCCTCGCTGAGTATAGCCGAGATAAGCAGAACTGCATCAGCACCTAAGGCTCTTGCCTCGTAGAGCTGATATTCGTCGATAACGAAGTCCTTGCGGAGTATAGGCAGATTCACAGCCGCTCTTATAGCTTTGAGATATTCCCCGGAGCCTTGAAAATAATGCTCTTCCGTCAGGCAGGAGATAGCGTTCGCACCGCTTTTCTCATACTCGCAGGCGGTTTTCACAGGGTCAAAATCAGGGCAGATAAGTCCCTTTGACGGAGAAGCTTTCTTTACTTCGCTTATGACAGAGAGGGTGTCACGCTTTACAGCCTTTGAAAAGGAGACAGTTTGGTATTCCTTTTCGGCCGCCATAGCTTTTATATCCTGTCTTGAAACTTTTGATATATCTCTTTCAAGCTGTTCTTTTCTTTTGTCGCAGATATTGTCTAGTATCATTATTTATCCTCTGTTAGTTAGTTCAACAAGTTCCTCAAGCTTTTTAAGAGCCTTTCCGCTGTCTATCATTTCAGCTGCAGTCTTTACGCCCTCTTCGATGCTGTCGCATTTGCCGCAGATATAAAGTGCACAGCCTGAGTTGAGAAGAACAATATCTCTCTTTGCACCCTTGATAGTGCCCTCGAGTATACCTCTAGTGATAGCTGCGTTGCCCTTTCCGTCCTCGCCAACGATGTCAGCAAGCTTGCCTCTTTTAAGACCGAAGTCCTCAGGCTTTATCTCATACTTGATAAGCTTTCCGCCGTTTATCTCGCAGATAGTTGTAGGAGCTGATATAGAAACTTCGTCAAGTCTGTCGTTGCCGTAAACGAGCATTGCTCTCTTTATACCTAGGTTCATAAGAACCTTAGCCATTGGTTCGAGTAGATCAGGGTCATATGTTCCAAGTATCATGAAGTCTGCTTTTGCTGGATTTGCGAGAGGTCCGAGAATGTTGAAAACAGTTCTTACACCTATCTGCACTCTTGTAGGTCCTACAAATCTCATTGCTGAGTGATATGACTGTGCAAACAGGAATGAAAGACCGATCTCGTCAAGGGACTTTTCAGCCTGTTCATGTGTTGACTGAATTTTAATACCAAGAGCCTCGAAAACATCAGCTGCACCGCTTTTTGAAGAAACGCTTCTGTTGCCGTGTTTTGCGACTTTCTGTCCTGCTGCCGCAATTACAAATGAAGAGGTTGTGGAAATGTTGAAGCTGTTTGAAAGATCTCCGCCTGTGCCAACTATATCAAGAGTACCCTTGACATTGACCTTTGACATTTTTTCTCTCATTACCTTTGCAAAGCCTGTTATCTCGTCAATAGTCTCACCTTTCATTCTCAGAGCTGTGAGCAGGCAGGCGATCTGAGCATTAGAAGCTCTGTCGCTCATGATGATATCCATTGCTTTATAAGCTTCGTCCTCAGTGAGTGACTTTCCATCGCATACTATTTTGAGATACTTTTTAAGCTCAACTCTTTCGCTGTCAGGAAGAGCTGCAGACTTTGTTTTTGTGGTCTTTATGCCAGCGATATCGTTCAGGAAGTTTTCGATTATCATGTTTCCAACTTCGCCAGTGAGAACTGACTCAGGGTGGAACTGAACGCCATAGGTCGGGTGTTCTCTGTGTCTTATTGCCATTATCTGAGCTTTATCGTCAGTTGCAATAACAGACAGGCAGGTAGGAAGTGAAATGCTGTCAACAACAAGTGAGTGATATCTTGCGGCTTTTATTGTGCTTTTCAGACCGCTGAAAAGTGGGTTTGCAGTGTTAAGATTGATATCTGTCTGCTTGCCGTGAAGCTGCTGCTTTGCGTGAACTATCTTTCCACCGAATGCTTCGGCTATCGCCTGGTGTCCTAGACAAACGCCAAGTATAGGGATCCTGCCACTGAATGTCTTTATGACCTCTTCGGAAATTCCTGCGTCTTTTGGATAACCAGGACCAGGGGAGATGATGATAGCCGCAGGTGACATTTTTTCGATCTCTTCTATGGTTATCTCATCATTTCTTGCTACTGTAATGTCTTTTGTGAGTACACCTACAGCCTGATAAAGATTGTAGGTAAAGCTGTCATAGTTGTCAATAAGTAAAATCATAGTAATCTTCCTTTACAGTACAAACTTATCAATGAAAGTTTTGTCGTTGAAGTAGTTTATGCCGATAGCATTCCTTATTTCTGAAACAGTTTCGTTTGAAACCTCTATTGCACGTTGTGTGCCTTTTTTAAGTATCTCTATGAGCTGCTCTTTGTCTTTCTCATATTCCTCACGTCTTGCTCTGATAGGTGCGAGAAATTCCTGCATAACGTTGTTAAGGAACTTCTTGCATTTCATATCGCCAAGGCCGCCACGCTCATAATGTTCTTTCATCTCTGCGAGGTTCTTATAGTCAGGGAAGTATTTAGCAAAATCTTCGTCCTTGCTGAATGCGTCAAGATAGATAAATACCGGATTGCCCTCTGTGTGACCAGGGTCGCTTACATTGATGTGCGTAGGGTCAGTGTACATTGACATTATCTTGTTTTTCAGCGTCTTTTCATCATCTTTAAGATAAATGCAGTTGCCAAGAGATTTGCTCATCTTTGTGTTGCCGTCTGTACCAACAAGTCTGTTGCAGCTTGCGTTGTCTGGGAGAACAGCCTCAGGCTCAACAAGTATATCGCACTTATAAATTCTGTTGAAGCTGTTTACTATCTCTCTTGCCTGTTCGAGCATTGGAAGCTGATCTTCTCCAACAGGAACATACTTAGCCTTGAATGCTGTGATGTCTGCTGCCTGGCTGATAGGATATGTCATAAAGCCAACAGGAAGGTTTCTTTCAAAGTTTCTCATTTTTATCTCAGACTTGATAGTAGGGTTCCTTTCAAGTCTTGACATTGTAACGAGGTTTGAATAGTACATTGGAAGCTCATAAAGTGCTGGGATATGTGACTGAACGAAGAATGTTGTTTTGTCAGGCTCAAGTCCTACCGCAAGATAGTCAAGCATTACCTCAAGAATGTTTTGTCTTATCTTCTCAGGATTGTCAGCGTTATCTGTAAGTGCCTGAAGATCGGCTATCATAACGAACTGATCAAATTTTCCTGTGTTTTGAAGTTCAACTCTTTTTCTGAGAGAACCTACATAATGGCCAAGATGAAGTGATCCGGTTGGTCTATCGCCTGTAAGAATAATATTATTGTTCATGTTATTAACTCCTTTTAAATTATAATTTGCTTGCTTCTTTTATTGCATTTATAACAGCCATTGCCTTGTTGCATGACTCCTGATATTCGTTCTCGGGAACAGAGTCTGCGACAACTCCGCCTCCTGCTTGGATATAAGCCTTGTTATTTTTGAAAAGCACTGTTCTTATAGCGATACAAGTATCCAGCGAACCGTCAAATGCTAGATAACCAACTGTTCCGCCATAAAGGCCTCTTTTTGTTGTTTCAAGCTCGTCGATTATCTCCATTGCTCTTACCTTCGGTGCGCCTGAAAGAGTGCCAGCAGGAAGAACTGCCATAAGTGCGTCAAGAGGTTTCTTATCTTCTCTCAGTGTACCCTTTACATTCGATACAAGGTGCATAACCTTTGAATATCTTTCAACTATCATCATGTCTGTAACAGTTACGGAGCCGAACTCAGAAACCTTTCCTATGTCATTTCTTCCAAGGTCAACGAGCATTGTGTGTTCAGCTCTTTCCTTTGGATCGTTGAGAAGCTGTTGTTCATTGCGGATATCCTCGTCATAGGTTGCTCCACGCTTGATAGTGCCTGCAATTGGTCTTGTTACTACTGTTCTGTTTTCTACTGATACAAGCATTTCAGGTGAAGCACCTGCAACAGCATAATCATTGTGCTTAAAGTAGTAAAGGTAAGGTGACGGATTAGTGGAGCGGAGCATTCTGTAAACGTCAAAGCTGTCTGGCGGATTGTCTATCTCAAATCTCTGTGACGGAACTATCTGGAAGATGTCGCCCTCTTTGATGTATTCCTTAGCCTTTTCAACGTTTGCGAGATAATGTTCCTTTGTGATGTTGGATTTTACTGTGATGTTGTCCTCCATTGTCTTTGGAGTTTTCATAACAGGCTTGTAATTTCTAAGAGTTTCAACTACTTCGTTGCATATCTTTTCACATTCTTTGTATTTAGTTTCAAGATCATCGCTCTTATTGATGTTGAGGATTATTACAGCCTTGTTTGAAAGGTGATCGTAAGCAACGATCTTTTCAAAAAGGTGCAGGTCAGCGTCAGGAAGCTTAAGATCGTCCTCAGGTGGGTTGCACAGTGTTTTCTCAAAGTATCTTATCATATCATAAGCGAAAAATCCTATCAGACCACCTGTGAGCTTTGGATAATTATTAAATCTCGGTGACTTGTGGCCTTCGATTATCTCAGAAAAGAAAGCGATAGGATCATCGACTTTTACCGTTTCATCAGCCTTGCCTTTCTCCTTAACAGTAACAACGTGCTTGTCAAGAATATATTCGCATTTAGGATCAATGCCCACATATGAATATCTGCCCCACTGGTCTTTATTATCTACAGATTCAAGAATGAAACAATCATCATACGCCTCGTGCAGACAGTTAAAAAGTTGTATTGGCGTACATGAATCCATGAGAAGCTCATAGAATACAGGTACAGTCTTGTAGTTTTCAAAAAGTTCCTTTACTTGTTCAATAGCAGGGTACAACATAAATATTCCTCCTAAATGCTTTTTTGTCGTAAAATTGACAATAAAAAAAGTCCTGTCATCACACATAACATCTAGTTATGGGACGATAGAACCGTGGTGCCACCCAATTTCCCGATAATAAATTATCGGCTCACAGATACGCATTCTGACTGGCAGAAATCAATATCCTGTCCTTTAACGCAGGAATCACGGCGAGTGATACTCGAATAAACTTTCACACCGCTCCTCACAAATCCATTCATCTGAAGAAAATGTATCAGCTCACATCTACCGCTGACTCTCTGTGACCTTTTGCATCAAACTACTTACTTTTGCTCATAGGATTTATCGTATTAACTTTAGTTTTATTATATTCCTCTGTTTCTAAAATGTCAATATCAGAAAATGTAAATATTATTGCTATTATGTAAATATTCTTTTGCGATTTGGATTTATACCAAAATAAATAATTTAAAATTTTCAATATTCCTTGCATTTATAAATAATGTAGTGTATAATAAAGTAATAGTTAAGGTAATTGAGAAAGGAAAATATATGAAAGTACAAACTAATAAGAAATACACCACAATTGCATTTTATGCAGTTATCGTTATTGCTATAAATGTGCTTTTGGTAGTGGCTGTATTTAAATTTAATACGATCTTAAAGCTTATTTCCACACTTGTTTCTGCACTTACGCCTGTTATAGTTGGCCTTGTGATCGCATTTCTTATAAATCCTATAATGGTGAATTTTGAAAAGCTGTTCAGAAATAAAGTGGTAAAAAATCCAGCTAAGAAAAAGCTTACCAGAGCCTGCTCAGTAACTGTAGCGTCACTTGTTTTTCTGGGGATAGTTGTTGGACTTACTTATGTTGTTGTTCCAGAACTTATAAATTCCATAATTGATATTTTTAACAATGCATCTAACATCGTTGTTAAAGTGCAGGGTTGGATAAATAAGCTGTTTAAAAACTATCCTGATATCGAAACAATGGCTACGGAGAAGCTCAAAGCTTTTTCAACTGATTTGGGAACTGTTATCGAGAAGATACAGCCGATGTTTGAAAATATTCTTTCGGGTGCATGGGGCGTTATCAATGTTCTTAAAAACTTTGTATTTGGATTTATCGTTTCTATCTATATGCTTTGCAGCAAGGAAAAGCTTCTTGCTCAGGCTAAGAAGATAATCATTGCAAACACCAAAAAGTCTACATGTGAGAAGATCATGAGAGTTTGCACTGAAACAAATAAAGTTTTTGCAGGTTTTTTGAGCGGAAAGATCATTGACTCGGCAATAATCGGAGTTCTTTGCTTTATAGGTCTGACTATCATGAATATGCCTTACAACATCATGATAAGTGTTCTTGTGGGTGTAACTAATATTATCCCATTTTTTGGACCGATAATCGGTGCGATACCATCAACTGCACTTATGCTTTTTATTGATCCTAAAAAAGCCATTATACTTCTCATTTTCATAGTTATTCTACAGCAGTTTGACGGCAATATCCTTGGTCCTAAGATACTTGGTGATTCTACTGGGCTTCCGGGTTTTTGGGTGCTGGTATCACTGTTCTTCTTTGGAAATTTGTTCGGGTTCATAGGTATGGTCATTGCAGTTCCGACTTTTGCATTGCTTTATACTTTTACACGAGAGAGCGTTGTTCAGCGGTTAAGAAAGAAGAAGCTCCCTGTAGATACCGACTATTATATGGAGGATGTTGAGCATTTGTATAAGAAAAATGAAAAGCGTATTCCGCTTACGCCTGAACAGCTTGACGCCATGGTCATTCCAAGTGCTGATGAGGTAAATGAGGTCAACAGAGAGGATGATCCAGAAATAGTTGACGATCACAACGAAAATAAAGATCAGTAAACGCAAAAGAGCGGCCTGTTCACAATTCATAGTGAGCAGACCGCTTGTTTTATTTCATGTATTTTTTCTGTATTTTTGCAATATGTATCACAGAGTATATTACTATAAGTGCAATAAGTATTGTTAATGTGACCTTGAAAACAGACGATTCAAAGTATGACTTAGCTATTTTAACCTTCGCTTTGACTTGAGAACGTTCTACTTTAGTTGTGGAAACGAGATCTATAGTTGCAAGCACCTCACCTTTGTAGACAAGTTCCATTTTACCAAGCACATCGCCAACTTCAACAGGTGCAACAACGTTGTCATAAACGGTTATTTTCTTTTCCACATCATTTACTGATATATCTACAGGCCACAGCCTTGTAAAACCATTTGCAGGTTTTAGATTTGCATAATCTATGCCGTCACCGTAGCTTACTTTTACATCACGGACTTCGCTGTTTTTGTCCACAAAATCCGTTGCTACAAGACTTGAAAATGCCCATTTGTAAAGACTGATGTGATCAAGGAGGTTGTAGTAAACATTATCTCCACCATATATGGAATCAGGATCTTCCTCGCCCTTCTTCACATCTTCTTCAAGCTTTTCCATTGGTGCACCCATTGTCACAATAAGATATGAGGTGCCTTCATATTCCGCATATGAAGCTAAACATCTTCCAGCGGAGTCAAGGGTGCCTGTCTTTATGCCTTTAGCATAGGAGTAGTAATAATCGGTCATTGAGTCAAGCATAAGGTTTGTATTATAAATATCTGTACCATCTGAGTGATAAGAGGTGGATGCCATATGATAGCTTGGCAGACAGACAATATCACGAAATACCTGATATTTGCTTATGGCATATTCACAAAGAGTTGCCATATCCTTGCAGGATGAATAATTCTGTTGCGCCCACAGACCATGTGCATTTGAAAAGTGTGTATTTTCCATGCCGAGTTTTTCAGCTTTTTCATTCATAAGGTCTGTAAATTCTGTTATGGAATCGGACACATTCAAAGCGATTATATTCGCTGCTTCACATGAGGATGGGATAAGCAGTGCCGCCAGGAGATCATAACAGCTTACTTCTTCGCCTGGTTGTATATCAGCTGTTGAAGCACCAGTATCATATAGTTCATCAAATGCTTCCGAGCCTGCTGAATAGTATGTATCTTTCAGTTTTTGTTCATCACCTTTGAATTTGTCCAGAAGCACCACAGCAGTCATTATCTTTGTTAGGGAAGCAGGCACACGCTCGTCCTCACCGTTTATGTCAACGATAGCTTCACCGCTGTCAAGATTGACCATATAGACCGCTTCAGAGTAAAGCTCCAACGGTATCGCTTTTCCGTCATCGTCATAGCCTGATGTAGGTGTAAAATTGAATGCGTCTGCACACATCGCAGGCACAAGCAGCATTATTGCCAGCGTCATGGATAATATCCTGCTGATTTTTCGTTTTAGTTTCATTGACAGCTTCCTTTCGCACTGTATGTAAAGAGTCTTGCTCATTCAGTTTTCTCATAAAGTATATTAGCACCCTGTTTGCCCACACGTTTCACTCTTTCAAGATATGTGAGTATATTAAGCGTTACCTGTGCATATTCACGAGATATCTTTGCATTAAGGGCAAAGTCTTTAGAAGTGAACTGCTTTGGCAGGTCCTCCGGGAGGAACATATCAAAGTCGGCAGGGCAGTCGATATGTATTTCGTCAATAAGTCCCTTTGGTATCCTGTCATGACGTGAAGATCCACGCTTTTTGTTCTTTGACCAGCCGTTAAGCAATCTTATCTCCTCGGTTTCAAGCATACAAAGGCACAAATGAAATCGGGGGTTATCAAGGGTGTATTTTATTTTGTACAGTTCGGGCATGACTTCATAGATAGTGTATTTTCTCGGCGATTTGTGTTTTTCTGACAACTCTCCTGTTTCAGTATCTATCCAACGGACATATTTGACCGCAGGGATAGGGTAGACCACTGTCACGTCACAGTAGTCAAGAAAGGCTTCAAGTTTTTTCAGCAGTTTGTTGAACTGTCTTGTTTGTATCTCGATAACACCGTTCTCGCCTACGATATCAGCCACATATCCGCCAATGCGTATCTCCTGATTTTCATCATATGGCTCAAAATAGTTTTTCAAAACAGCATGAAGCGTTTTCTCGCCTAGAGTTCCGATGCCGTTGCGTTCACGGCTTTTGCCTATGATTTTATCGCAAGCATCTTGAAATTTCAGCCTGTCCGTAAGATCACCTCAGTTTTTATTATATCAGATATTCACTCTCACGTCAATCACAAAAACGCATAAAAAGAGCCTGAGATCTGCTCAGGCTCTTTAATCATACCATGACCCATCAGGTAATGCTGTCCGCAGTTATCTTGTCCCACTGGTCGCAATACTTGACTTCCATTTTGTCCATTCTTTCGTTGTAAAGCTTTGAGATAGCAGGTGTATCATATGAATAGATCATATCGTCTATGTTCTGTTCTACATAATCCATATCAACCGGCAAACGCTTGATTATGAAATATCCATATGTGTCGTTCTCTGTAAGTTCAGTGGAAATGCCGTTTTCTTTCAGCGTGAAAGCGTCTTTTACAAGCTCCTCAGGATATCCAGTCGTATCTTTATTGAAATAATATCCTGTTGAAGGATCTTCAAGACCGAGATCCCAGCCGTACTCCTCAATAAGCTTGTCAAAGTCTTCTCCGTCCTGAGCTTTTTTCAGAACTTCTTCTGCAAGCTTCTTAGCCTTTTCCTTAGCTTTCTTTACACCATCATCATCAAGCTTCGCATAAGCTGACTGCTTTGCGCTCGCTTTGTCTGAAAGTGACATACTGTCATAACTGTCAGCGGTACTGTCATCAAGATCTACCTGTGCATAGAAAGGGATCATAACGTGAATCTCACGGCAATACTCGCTTGTATCCTTGACTATTTTTTTAAAGTCTTCTTTTTTTGTTGCATATTTGCCGTCATTCTTAAAAAGAGTATCGTTTACTTTAGTATAGATAGTAGCTGTTTCAAGCATTTTTCTGTAAAGATCCTCTGTGAGGTAAGCTGACTTAAGGTCATTAAGATAAGCTTCATCAGAATCATATTTCGCTTTTGCATTAGCTATCTGCCCATCAATTGTCTTGTTGTCATCGTCTGTAAGCTTAATTCCGTTTTCTTCTGCAAGCTCAGGTGCAACAAGTTCCTGCTTAAGTGCAGTGATAACGTCCTCCATAAGAAGCTCAAAACCACCGTCAGTTGACTTGATAGTGTCAAGGGTAGCTCCGTAAGTGGAAGTGTACTTGCTTATAGTATAATAATAGTAGTATCTGAAAGTATCAAAATCTATATCCTTGCCGTCAATGGTGCAAACGATAAAGTTTTTAGTATCAATGGTCTTGCCATCAATTGTAAGTGATGGCTCAGGTGTCTGCTTTTCAGTTGTGCTGTCAACAGCTGAAACAGAAGAATCCACTGTGGAAGATACGGTTGATGAGCTGTCATTATTTTTGCTGCATGAAGTAAAGCTGCAAATAGCTATTGTGAGAGCTGCTGTAACGGCGGCTAATTTCTTTATCATAATAATTGTCCTTTCCTTTGAGAGAAAATCCTCTGCATAACATAAATTTAATTATATCTTATCATTGTGATGATACTGTGTGATAATTCTTAAACTTTCTGTGAATGAAATATATATTATCCGGCGTGGTACAGTTGACAATCTAAGCCTGGGAGAGTATAATATAAATGACTTTAATACGAAAAGAGGTATCCCATATGGATTTTGGCAAATATATTGCTCACAGAGGTCTTCACTCAGAACTTGTTCCTGAAAATTCTCTTACCGCATTCAGGCTTGCGGTTGAAAAATGTCTTTCTATCGAGCTTGATGTACGTCTAACAAAGGATTGCCGCATTGTGGTTTTCCATGACAATGACCTTATGAGAATGTGCGGCATTGAGGGCAAGGTGTTTGATTACACCTATGAACAGCTTTCTGCCTTTAAACTTAAAAACAGTGATGAAAAGATACCACTGCTGTCAGAGGTGCTGAAAACTGTTGACGGCAAAGTGCCACTTCTTATTGAGCTTAAAGGCGGTGCGCCATTCGGTGAGCTTGAAAGCCGAGTTGACCATATGATGAAGAAATATAAAGGCGAATTTGCAGTACAGAGCTTTAACCCGTTCTCAGTGATGTGGTTTAGGTTTCATTCACCAAAAGTCACAAGGGGTCAGCTTATCTCAAAATACAGAAAGAATATAGACCTTGAATATATCGAAAGGTTCATTTGTGCTCAGCCATTTATCTGGAGAATTATTTCAAAGCCTCAGTTCATTGCTGCCGACCTCAGATCTATAAGCCTTGAAACCGCATTTCAGGCTGTTGATATAGATGCAGACTTGCTCACATGGACGGGAAGAGGCAAAGAGCTTATAGAAACTGCTTCACAGTTTTCAAAGACAGTTATAGCAGAGCAGTTTCCAGATGATTTTGATTTTTCTGACAATTGGGAGGAAAGCTGTGAATAAGATGCAAGACCTTCCATTGTGCGACCTTAACGAAGTAAAACGTACTGCAAAACGCACTGACAGCGATATTTCAGGCTGTAAATTTAGCGGAGAATATCTTGAAAGCGAAGATCTCTCCTGCCTGTCATTTATAAACTGTATGTTTGAAAACTGCACCTTTACCGATTGCGATTTTGAGCGTTCCTCATTCGTTGATGTGACGTTCATATCCTGCGATCTGTCAAATTCATCACTGGACTCATCCTACCTCAGCAGATGTGAGTTCCGCTCCTGCAAGCTCGTTGGCGCAGAGTTCAAGGATTGCTCCATTCAAGGTGTAGCCTTTGAATCCTCAAACTGCGGATATGCCATATTTGATAAATGCAAGCTGTCTGAAACCCAGGTGAAAAACAGTGATATGTCCTCGGCTGAGCTTGTTTCCTGCAATTTAAAAGCGTTTAAGACAAGCGGAAGTAAATATCTCGGCACATCATTTTTCAGAACGGCTCTCGGCGGCGTTGATTTTTCTACCTGTCTTGTAAGTGGACTGCGCGTTTCTGATACATTCAGAGAACTCCGAAACGCTGTTTTTTCAGCCAATCAAGCTGTGGAGCTTTCAATGCTCCTTGGAATAAGAATAAAATAATTTTAGCCGCTATGACAATAAACGTCACAGCGGCTTTTTTATCACTTTTTATCCTGTTCTATCAGTATTTTCACAGCGTTCACCGCACAGTGGATACCTCTTGTGGTGTCGTCGCTCACATTGTCTTCAAGGTCTGCCTTTGAACGCTCCACGTTCCATATAGCTGTTATAACAGCTCCACAGCGGACGTGTCTTGTGATACCTACTGAGAAAACTGCGGCACATTCCATTTCGGAAGTCATACAGCCGCACCTTAAATATGCGTCCCAGCGATAATTTATATCGCCGCTCACAGGCATTGAGTCAGGCTCTACTTCTCCATAAAAGCTGTCCTTGCTGTGGACAACGCCCACATGATAACGCTTGCCAAGCTTATCTTCTGACAGTGCCGCAGCTGCCTTTGCCAGTGCAGTTGTGACCGTGAAATCTGCCACAGCAGGGTAGCCCTCGGGGAGATATTCTTTTGACGTACCTTCGCCACGGACAGCCGCCGAAGCTATAACAAGGTCGCCACCGCTAACGGAAAGATCCATTCCTCCGCTTGTACCGATACGAATAAATGTGTCTGCACCGCACTTTACCAGTTCCTCCA
>OGWR01000960.1_pt1 | contig 24836 bp, 32 predicted proteins | sample 1576061 | NCBI WGS metagenome assembly OGWR01 (sample SAMEA3541511, study PRJEB24748) | human gut metagenome | biome: human gut; feature: human-associated habitat; material: faeces | place: China | collected 2012 | reverse complement strand
TTGGGGTGGACGAGCCAAAGACAATCGCCTTTTTGTCAATGCAATCTTTTGGATTTTACGGACAGGCGCTCCATGGCGAGACCTTCCACCGGAATATGGTGGCTGGAAAAATACTCATCGTCGTTTTTGTCGTTGGCGTGATAAAGGTACATGGGAACATGTCCTTGCGAATCCGATGGATATGCCGGATTTCGAGTGGCTGATGATTGACTCCACTTATTGCAAGGTACATGCCCATACAGCAGGGGCAAAAGACGGTAATCAGGACATGAGCCGCACAAAAGGGGCTCAACACTAAAATACATCTGGTCGTGGATGCGCATGGTATGCCGGTCAGAATCATTATTACAGCGAGTTCCTGTTCTGATATCGGTCAGGCTTTCCCACTCATTCAAGGTATAGATGCCCAGTTCGTTCTTGCGGATAAGGCCCATAGCGCCCATAGATTTCGTGAACAGCTGAAGGAAAACGATGTGCAGGCCGCAATACCGCCCATTCAGCGAGCAAATAGTTCTCTCATTGAATACGACAAATATTTATACAAGATGCGTCATATCATCGGGAATACTTTTTTGTCTCTCAAGCAGTGGCGAGCTGTTGCCACGCGTTATGCCAAAAGGAGCTCTTCTTTCCTCGCAGCAGTCCAGGTGCGTTGCATCGCTCTATGGTGCAAAATCTTGTGACGATACTGCCTAACCATACTGGAACCCGAATGGACTTAAGCATGGATTCGAACTTGCCCGTGGGCATTGACGCGAAGTCGACATAGAGCTTTCCGGTGCCGTCGACGGCGAGACCACCGCCGGAGCGCACGAGGGCGTCGACGGCAACGGAGATGGCCGTGGAGCCGCGCTTTATGGTCACATCGTCGACGGGGATCAGCTCGGGCTTGAAAAGCCACTTTCCGGCTTGGCAGAGCTTGTCGATCAAAGCTGGGCGGCTCATCGCGCACCCCTTTCAAGGCGACAGTACTGGCAAGACTGACCTTGTTAAAATAACTTATTGATTTTTCAAACTTACTTTTAAATTTTTTTGGATGCAGAAAGCTGTTGACTCGTGTGGACAGAGAGCTAGTGTCCGATCACGAGGAGGTGATTATGAATCTAATCAGCCGATATACTGCAGTAAACGAGGGATGGTGCCCCTATAATACGGGACGGCGCTGTCTCGCAGACCAGTGCTTGGGGTGGCTCTGGGCCACTTCCGAAGAGGCTGCCGAAAATATTTCCCTCTGCAAAGATGCTGCAGGTACCGCATGCAGTGAAGACTGCACTGGATGCGCGTACCGTCTCGGGCGCTGTGCTCTGATCACGGTCGGGCAGCAGGCTGGTGAGGTACCTGTCTATCGAGGAAACTTTATCATGGCCGCAGAGTAGTTGAGGGTCCACAAATGCAGCGCCGCACGAAAGCCGGGAGGAATCCCGGTTTTTTTTGTGTAAAAACATATGTTTATCGCAAGAAAAGACTTGCATCTCTTCGCAGCAAGAGCGAACACACAGCCACGGGAAAAACACATAAAACAAACAAAAACGATGTGTTAATATGATAACTGCAGCGGAGATTCTTGAGGGCTTCTGCGATGGGTATGATGAGAGCATCACTTTTTGCCCCGATTATTCCGGCAGAGGAATGTACGGAAGTTCCTGCCCGGGCATGGCTGTAAGCGACGGTACGCGGCCTTTTGAGCTGGCCCTCGCGCTGGCGGAATACGTCAGCGAAACGGAGGAAGTCAGTCCCTACGAGCTGGGCGATATTCTTGGCGGAAGCCGAACAGAGTCGCTTGGACTTGGCTACATCATTTACTTCCCGCACGCCGCCTGATGCCGATGCACGCCCCTTCACCCAAGGGCGGAAGGGGCGTGCATCGGCATCAAAAAAATTCTTTAAAATCAACGAGAAATGACTTGCATCCATCCGCAACAAGAGCGAACACATGACCACGCCAAGGGCGAAATGAAAGAAAAACCAAGGGGTTGCAATATGGATCGCAAGTTTGGAATCGAGCTGGAACTGGTCGGAATCACCCGGGAACAGGCTGGAAGGGCGCTCTCGCAAGTAGGGATTGAGGTGCACGACGAAGGGTACAACCATACCACGCGTAGCTATTGGAAGATGGTCAGCGACTCGAGCGTCCGGGGCGGCTTCGAGCTGGTGATCCCGGTCTTGCGGGGAGAGGATGGCATCCATGAAGCCCGCAAGGTAGCGACGGCTTTGGACGATATGGGGGCTACGGCGAACCGGAGCTGCGGATACCATGTCCACTTGGACGCCGCGGACTTGACGGCGAGCGACATCCGCGCCATCGTCACCCGCTACGCCGACCACGAAAGCGAGATAGACGCCTTCATGCCGCCGAGCCGCCGGGGGAGTGAAAATATCTACTGCAGCAGCGTGATACAACTGGCGCGGAGCGAACGCTTCCAGAGCGCCGGGACGATACGCGACCTTGTCAACGCGCAGGGCGGGCGCTACTTCAAAGTCAACCTGCAAAGCTACTATGTCCACAAAACGATTGAATTTCGCCAGCATAGCGGGACCATCAACGCGGCGAAGATCACCAATTGGGTGCTTTTCCTGCAGCAATTCACCGAGGGCTGCCGGACTCTTTCCAGCGCGGAAATCGCGGTACGGGGCGGGGTGCAGGGACGGCTGGCCGCGATGCTCGCCGGGGGCCCGGTAACGCTGGAGGCCCTGCAGGAGCACTTCGGATGGCTTCCGCACACGGCGCGCGCCACGGTTGCCCGCCTTCGCCGCACGGGACTTCAGGTGGCCGCGATAAAGCTGGACGGCAAGCCGGGATACAAGCTCGTCGGCGACGAACCGACGCGGCTTACCATAGGGTTTTTTGACGGGATAGACGCTAACCTATCGGAATTTTACAAAAATCTGAGCGCCGTATTTGCGGCCAAGGAGGAAAGATGAAATACAAGATGCTGAACGGCAAGAGCGCGGAGGCGGACAGCCCCCGCCAACTGGCGGAAATCATGAATGAAATGGTAATGACGCCAGCGGATACGCTGGAGGAGTGGATGAAGGACTCCGCTGAGAGGGCGCAGGTGTATAGCGGCAGCATAATACGCTGCACAACGGTGGAGGAGCATATCGAAGACCTCATCAAGGAGGGTTTCGTCACTCCCCTTGAATGAGTCTCTCATACCCAAAAATATTCAATGAATTATACGGGATAAAGCAGAAAAACGCAAGAATTGTGCGCCGCTGAAAAATACTTTGCACAGCGTGCGAGGATTCCGGAAAACGCCTCTGGTTTGCGTCATGGTACGCACCAGAGGCGTTCCTTTTTTTGGGAAGGGATGCCTCCGACGGCAAAGGAGGGGGCATGGGCATCCCCCCTCGGAGAGGCGTCCGTAAAAGGAATCAGGACGCAGCTCCCCACGGCACCACGGGCTTTACGAGGATGCCCGCAGCGATTCCGCCCTTGGCGTGGATGCCCTTGAGTCAGGGCGTAATCACGCTATCAGAGGCCGGAGTCCGGTGCAAGCGGTGAGGTGTATCAAATGGCTGATCTGAAGGAAATCCGGTGTCACAAGTGTGGAAAACTGCTGGCTAAAGGCGAGGCTTTTGTCCTTGAACTCAAATGTCCGCGCTGCAAGGCGTACAACTTCCTGTGGGCCGTGAGCGCCAGCCCGGAGCCTTGAGAGGGCCGAAACGAGACTGTGAGTGACGCAAGATAACGAAGCCTTCAAGCCCATCCGCTCGCCGCTGGCGGGCTGGATGGGCGGCAAGTTCCAGCTCTCCAATCGCATCGTCGCCGAAATCCCTGAGCACTTGTGCTACGTCGAGCCCTTTGCTGGCGCGGCATGGGTGCTCTTCAGAAAGCCCGAGTCCGAGGTCGAGGTCATCAACGACATCAACCGGGAACTCGTCACTTTCTACCGCTGCATCCAGCATCATCTGGAGGAGTTCGTCCGCTATTTCAAATGGGTGTTGGTGGCCCGCGACGAGTTTGAGCGCCTGAAGCGCGTCCAGCCGGACACGCTGACGGACATCCAGCGGGCGGCGCGCTTCTACTACCTCTACTACCTGCAGCAGCAATGTTTCGGAGGACGCCTCACGACCCCTTCCTTCGGCTACGCCGCCGTGCGGGGCCCGAAGCTCAACCTGCTGCGCATCGAAGAAACGCTCTCCGCCGCCCACCTGCGTCTGGCGAGGGCCTATGTGGAATGCCTGCCGTACCATGAGGTCATCCGGCGCTACGACAAGCCTCACCACCTTCTTCTACATCGATCCGCCGTACTGGGACTGCGAGGACTACTACGGCAAGGGCTTTTTCAGCCGGGAGGACTTCGGCAGGCTGGCGGAGCTGCTGGCGGGCGTGCAGGGGAAGTTCATCCTCTCCCTGAACGACACGCCCGGCGTCCGGGAGACCTTCAGGCGCTTCCGCTTTGAAGAGGCGGAGGTCAACTACACCTGTTCCAACGGGAAAAACCTGAAGAGCGGGGAAGTGCTGATCCGGAACTTCTGATGAACAAAAAAGGGCTCCACAAAAATGGAGCCTTTTTTTGTCCTATCCAAACATCGTGCCAATCGAGAATTTCACAAGTTCACATTCTCAAGTTGGCTGCAACAGATTCTCATCTTGGGTGACAACTCACATCGGTACAAAAAAGGCAACAGAAAAGACCCCGGTGTGTACGGGATATTCTCTGTCGCCTCAAAAAGGAAGGGTACTCTTGGCATGTCGCCTTTCCTACCTAGTAGTAGAAAAAACGACAGCCTTTGATGTCTGTTGGCGTCCCCAAGCGGATAAAAATTCAGTAATAATAATTTGAATTAATTGACTTTTATGTCAAACCTGTATCTAACACCTACAAAAATACCTCAAAAATTAAAGTTTTTTAAAACTCTTTTTGGAACATGCCTGGACAATTATCTGTTTATTTCATTTTTTCCGTCAGTTAACACCTTTACGGCTTTAGCAAAGTCACTTTCTTTTTTTCGGGCCTCAAGTTGCCGCTGCCGGTGAAACTTATCATATTCCTGTTCCGCATGGGCAACAGCCAACTCATGATAAATACTTCCGGCATGCGTGAGAATGTTGCCTTCGTTGAGCGTAAGAAAGGCGTCCAGCTTGGCAATCCAGTCGGTCATGTGCATGGGCCTGCGTAAGCAGCCTGCCTTTCGGCAAAGAGCAGATATTGCTCCACCAGATTGTTGAGCGCGAGGAGCTCTTTTCCATTCAGATAATTTTTGGCAATGCCTACATCCTGCTTGCGAACCTTTGTCCCTCGCCATGAGGTCAGCCCCATGTACGGCTTACCACTGTTCGCTCGACTATGAATGAGTTCCGCCGCCGTCATACCGGTTATAGCCCAGTGCAGTTTATTTTGAACTGTCTTGAAAAAGTGATGCTTTCCTCGGTAGTTGGATCGTATCAATACTGGTGGCGTAAATGTCGGTAATTTTTTGGTAGAAACGTCGCTCCGAGGTTCGGATGTCCTGGATGCGACGGAGAAGCTCTTCAAAATAGTCAAAGGGCTGGTCCGGGTTCTTCAGCCGTTCGTCGTCGAGCACGAAGCCTTTGACAATGAACTCCCGAAGTTGCTGTGTGGCCCATATGCGGAAACGAGTGGCAACATGGCTTTTGACCCGGTAGCCAACGGAGATGATCATGTCGAGGTTGTAGTGGGTGAGACGTCGCTGAACCTGTCGGGAGCCTTCCTGACGAACTGACAAGTATTCCTTGTGAGTTGCCTCGGGCTGGAGTTCGCCTTCCTCGTAACTTATTGGTAATATGCAAACTTATGTTCTGCTGGCTCGTTTGGAACAACTCTGCCATTCTCTGCTGGGTCAGCCAGACGGATTCATCCTCAAATCGGACATCGATTTTCACCAGGCCGTCTTCAGTCTGGTAAATGAGAAAGTGGCTTTGCTGAGGAAGGTTGAGCATAAATTGCGCTTTAAAATATAGTTGTCTCTTAAAATTTTGAAGTTCTTGATGCCATCAAATATATCTTTAGCCTCTTTATGGCTAAGCGAAGGCATCTGACTATCACTAAAACACCTTAACCTTAACCATTTTATTTTTTCTAAGAGTCATGCAAATTCCAGGCTGCAATGAAGCAAAGTTGGGTTTTCCTTTGAACATATTTTGAAGTACCTGATTGCTAGTGGCGTTTGTGGTAAAGCAAATAGGTAGCCCAATATTTTCAAGGTAATCATCTACCTTACCATCATAATCATCAGGACTTTGAGATGAGAGCACAGTCACAAGACCTTTTGAACGATGCAAACGTATGTTCTCAGAAAGCGCCTTGTGTTTGAGGGCAAGTAAATCTCTAGCCTCATCAATGGCAAGTGTGATAGTTATCGCTCTGTAGCCTGCATTATCCTTAGGAGCTTCTTCGCTGCGTTTTAAAAAATTACTAAGTGCATCGAGCAAGAGTGCTGTAGCAAAATTTTTACTTGTTTCCCTTGCATTAGCGAAGGTTATAATCCAGCTTTTTGAAAAAAAATCTTTAGGAGAAAAGTCCGGTGAAAATATTTCACGTTCGTTCAAATCATAAATAGTAGATGTTACGATATCTCTATTTAATCCATTTGTTTGATAAAATTCGTCGATTTGTATTTTTATATCACGTAATGAAATTTCTTTTTTACAAGAAAATAGAGGTTTTAAAGATTCCGATATGTTTTGAAGTTGCTTTGCTCCCGGTTTACTTTGCATTACATTACAAAAAGAATCTCTAAATCCTAAGACGGCATCAGAAGCTGTATTCATATTTTCATCTGACCCGTAAAACATGTCTAGAGGAATCGGTTTGTCCGGAACCTCTAGTACTGTCGCATTGAGAACATTTTGCAAGGCCAGATCTTTAGCAAGTTCGCCTTTCCCCAAGTCAAGCAAGATCACAGGTGCATTAGTTTGTTCTCTAATTTGGCGAAGGATTTCGAGCATTGTCCTTGTCTTACCTGAGCCAACTTGCCCCATGATCGCCATATGTGGAGAATAGCCAACACCGTTCACTAAATGAGTAAATGCTTCACCTGAATCCAACTCTTCTCCAACCTTAATTGTAACCGGACAAGGATCACCACCAAGAGATGGATGGGGGTTACCAGGGATAATAGGCTTGGCTTTTACACTATCGGGTAAAACGGCTCTTCGCGTAATAAGCATCTCGATAAACTTTTCGTAGTCTTCGTCAACAGAAATCCAATCATCTTTAAGAAGCCTGACACCGCGCGACCAATGTCGCTTTACTGCATTTTGCAGAATTTGAAGATCAATTTTCGTTTCGGGGTTATAGTGCAAAATATTTGTTATTAGCAATCCGACCCACAAGCTGACTTCTGCTTCACCAAAAAGAAGATTGCCTTTTAGGGGGCGTCCTGGTGTATCGTTTGTTAGGTCTGGATAAGTTGGTTCGCCCATAGAACGCCCCAGAGCTAATCTCCCGATTTTGTAATGGGTAGAAAGTCCAAGGAGTCTTCTCATCTCCTCCGAAAGAATAGAACCTTCTTTATTTGCCTGAAAATTAGCGAGTAAAATCTCTGTAATTGAAAGTTCTCTGGTCATATTAGTTCTCGAAATAACTATTTTCAGTTGCTATGGTCTTCCCGACACCATTGCTTAATTCCTGATGGGAGAGCATGTATGTTTTAAGGACATGCTTCTTTATTTTTTTATAAAGAGCATTATCGATTTCCTTATCCTGACTCAGTAAGATAACTTGACGATTTGTATCAGAAACCCAGAAATCCAAAATATTACTTCGGTGACGACTATCTAAACGTCCCAAAGGAGTGTCCACAACTAATGGGGCTTTTATGCCTGACACTTGTGCCAATGCTGCTATTAAGGAAGTAGCAAAGAGCTGATCTTCTCCAGCAGATTTGTCGAACTTAATTTCACTTCCTGAAGCACTAAGCAGCCGTGATGAACCATCTTCATTGATTTCAATAGAATTAATATGGGTTTTATGCGCCAGATGTTTAAAGACGCGACTCATTGCTTCTGCAAGATGCTTTGTCTTGAGTGCATATAACCGTGGGATAAGGGCCTGTATAAGCTTTTGAACTCTCTCTGCTTTGCCGATGAGGGAATTGACGGGGTTTGCAAAGATAAACTTTTCATGTTCGCGTTCATATGTAGCACGTAGGTCTTTTACCATTTGATCAAGGGCGGTAACCTCACGCTCAATGCCTCCTAATTCTTTTTGTTTTTGTTCTAGCTGGGCTGATATTCCAGCCATAGTTGCTGTCAAATTAGTCAAGGTTCCATCTCGATCAATGCCTTCAATTCTTGCCTGTTTGCTTATCAGATCCTTAAGCAGAAGCGATAACCTGCCCTTTTCGCGAATCAAATTCCGAATTTCGTCAGCACCAACCATCGTAGCGTTTATAAGCTCAAAAACTTTTGCATGTCCGCTTTCAGACAAATAGCTATGTATGATTGTTTCTGCACAATCAACAGGAGGGGGATAAAAAAGGCGTGCCCAAGCGTTCTCAAGTCGTTCTGTAATTTGTTTTTTTTGTTCAGAAGACAGTGCTGGGGTCATGATTGGCTCTTTTACACCCCAAAAACTATTAAGCAAGATATCTTTTTTGGGCTTTAATGAACTACATTCTGTGTCCCATTTTAGTTTATTTATTTCACGAGATAATTGTTCTCGAAATACAGAAAGTAAATCAGGAGATATGAGATGAAATGGAAGCTTTTCAGATAAAATTTGATCTAATTTTTCTTGGCACTCATCAAGCTCCTGCTGGGTATCTCGTTGTTGCATTATAATGTCTCGAAGGCTAGCAATATCGCCACCGCCACCACCGAGGGATAATATCCTATTTGTAAGGTCATTCTGTTGTATCTGAAGAGATTTTATTTCTTTTTCACAACTCAATTTTTTATCAATAATCTTTTCTAACTCTGCTTCTTTCATCGTTAATTCATCAAATAAATTACGATGCTTTTCTTCATCTATATTAGCAACACCTTGTCTTTTGTGAATTTGAAATTGCTGGAGGCGTTTTTTTAACTCTCGTAAAATAATTACACCAAGCAAACCCTCCATTCCCATTTTTATTTGCTCGATACGATTTTGTGAAGCAAGAGATTTTACTTCTTCACCGTCAAAAAAGAAAAATGGAGCGAGATGGGCAGGAATAAAGTGCTGCTCTAAGATTTCATTAGCGCGCTCATTTGGTATTGGCTTTTTGGGAACACCCATTTCAACAGTATATATTAATGTATCTTCTTCAACGTAATGCCCAATTTTGTTGAAATACCATTTGCGCGTAATGATAAACCCTTCATAGTCTCCAGTATTAATTTGTACGGCGACACTCATCATGTCTCGATTATTTTTTAAGGCATTTCCATGCAGGGCGTTCTCAAGGAAAGAACGATAACCAGTATTTTTTAGACCGGCACGAGACAAATGGGGAACGGCGTCTTTTCCAAATAAACCTAAGTAAAGAGCTTCAAGGATAGAGGTTTTTCCATAACCATTCATTCCCCCAATCAAAATGATATTTTTTGATTTATTTGGTGCGGGAAATTCAAAAACTTGGTGTTGGTAAGACTTAAAATTTACAAGTTCTACACGTGATATCCACATATAGCCACCTACTCTAGTCTATCCAAAATTTCGGAAATTCTTTCGTATGAACCTGCGGCACGTTCCTTGTCTTGATACTCGCGTTGCATTTGGACAAGTTCTTCAAACACATCAATATCAACTTGAAATTCTGTGCATAAAGATTCTAGAATTCCTTTAGCTTCTTCATCTCCCCAGAGGGGAAGATCTCCAAGATAGGTATCTAACGCCATACGATATCACCTGTGCTTTTATTTTTTCTTACCAACTCCTCAGCCCATATTGATGCAATCAAATCTAACTCTTCTTTTGAGATCAAATCTTGTCCATACTCTTGTTGTGCTGCTAAGAGTTTTTCTAAAATTAATTTCCGGGAAGAAATAGTAAAAGGGCCTGGGATATGTTTACCTGATGCTTCAAAAGTCAAATTACCATTTCTTCTACGAATTTGGCGATGTTCAGGGTCATTGCGAATACTTTTTAGCCAATCTCTAAAATCAATTAGTATTTGATATTTTTTCTGCCCTGAATCAACGAATCCCTGTAAACTCCTATCTTTTTCGACAACAGTACAAACCCAACAGCCAAATCTGCTAGATGGGGTTCCACATCCAGGAGCTTCGTCCTTGCTAAGAACCATCGGACACTCACCCCCTTTTGCATCTCTGTAGAGTTGTATCAGGTGTTCGTGCGTCCCTCCCCAGGGCGGGTCATTGTATGATAGCAAATTCCATACATCTAACGTGGAAACATCGGATATCGGTCTATATATGTAAGCGCCTTGAAGTTCGCTATGCGGAGAGAGCTTTGAATTCTCTATATTTTTATATTTATCGATAACAGATTTTCTACTACTACTTTCATCTTTTCTAACACCAAGAACTATAATTGCAGCGCCATGTTCTGAAATATTATTCAAAATAAATTTTGAAGTTGGCTGTATTTTTAATCTATCAGTACACCAACGCATTCTTTGATTAGGGCTTGGATAACCTTTACCAATTAGGAGTGTCCAAAATGTATGCTCAACCCTTGGACGTGTAATGTGAATTTTGATTGGTAGATTAAAATTTTTTGCTGCTTCATCTATTAATGATAACTGTTTTGTTATATGTTCCACAACAAGTGGACTTTCTACAAGAGTATCATTTGATACAATATAAATATCTCTGGTCCTCTTGCTTGGCCTTATATTTAGAATGACTTGAAAAACAATATGTGCCACAAGAGAACTGTCTTTTCCACCAGAAAACCCAATTATCCAAGGATAATTCTGTTTGTCGTTTATATATTCTTTTGTTACCGATTCCACTAAAGAATCAAATAGAGTATTTATTTTCAAATCATAAGATTGCATAGAAATCTTATCCTAACTGATTAAAGACATGAAACATTATAGCTCAATTTTGGTATAAAAATACACTGTTGAAAGATGTAGACTCACTTTGAATGATTACGTAAAAAATATGCAGGGTTAAACACATATAGCGTTGTAGTATATCCTAAAAAATTATAAAGCACAAGCTGTTAAATATTGAACAATCCACCGATTAACGTCAATGAATTGGTTCAATGATTACTAGCTGCCTCAAAAAGCAAAATAGGGGAGGATGGATTTGGGTGTATTTTAAATTCTTACGAAAAAAATAGCACCGTCATCGAACAGCAGCCCGTTTCCTGCTGACATCCCTGCGCGGCGGCTCTCCAAACATCCGTTTGTATTCGCGGATAAACTGCGTCGAACTTTCATAGCCGACGGCATAGGCGGCGTTGGCGACATCATACTCATTGGTCAACATAAGGCGCTGCGCTTCATACAGGCGCAGCGCCTTTTGAAACTGAAGCGGGCTGAGTGTGGTCATCTGTTTGAAGTTGCGGAAGAAGCTGGAAGAACTCATGCCGACTTTCCGGGCCAGTTCTTCCACCTGGAGCGGAGCCTTGTAATTTTCCCGCAGCCAGGTAACCGCCTGTGCCACCTGATTGCTGGCCGTACCGAGGGAACAGATGGTTCGTAACCAAGCTCCTTGCGGCCCCAGCAGCAGCCTATAGTGGATTTCCCGAATCAGCATGGGAGCCATAATCGGAATTTCCTCCGGTTCGTCGAGCAGTTCCGCCAAGCGCAGAAAGGCGGCCATGACTTTGGCGTCGGCTTCCATGACGGCGACGCTCTTTCCCGCTCCCGGCTCCATGCGGGCCGGGGAGGGAATTTCCGCCGCAAGCTGTGCCACGAGGCTTCTGTCCAGATCGAGTGAAAGCGCCAGAAAAGGCTCTTCGTCGGATGCAATAGTAATATAGCTTTCACTCGGCATATCCACGCCAGCCACAAAGCAGTGATACTCCCCGTAGGAGTACTCGTCCTTCCCCACTATGGTGCGTTTGAAGCCCTGAACCGTCAGCCCGATAAACGGCCTGTAGAAAACGCGCAACTCATTTGCCTGTACCCGTCTGACAAGATGGAATCCTGAAATTGCCGTAGGATGACTTCCCGGTTCAGGCGCACGTCCCAGGATATTTTCTTTCAACTGTCCGTTTAGTTGTTCAAGTTCGGCGCGTTGTTCCCGCATGGCTGTTTCCCTCGCTGCTCCAGCATATCTTCAGTTGCATTTCTTGTACCACACCTTCCTCATACCTGCCTAGTCGTCTGGGAGAATCAGGCAGTTTTTCAGGGGGATTGTGTCTTTGTTCGCACCGTCTCGCCTCCTATTATCCGAATCACAGAAAGGTTCGTGCCCTTCGGCATGAGGAAGAGAGAACCTGATAACGCATAAGGAGCGTGCACCATGAAGAAGACAACGGCATTGCTGGCGGCCCTGTTGCTGGCCTCGGCGGGAATGACCGCGGTTCAGGCCCATGCGGCCGAAACGGGCAAGGAAGAGCAGGTAATCACCAGAGTCGGAACTCGTCCGTCCGCTGTGGGAAGCCACGCGACATTTACCGGCAATGTGCGGCATGCCCCGCTGTTCAGCCCTAACGAAGCCGCGCCGTACTCCGTTTCCTATGTCACCTTTGAGCCGGGAGCCCGTTCCTTCTGGCATACCCATCCGGCAGGTCAGCGTCTTGTGGTTGTATCCGGCTCCGGTCTGACCGGTACCTGGGATGGCAAGGTAGAAGAAATCAAGGCTGGCGATGTGGTGTGGTGCCCGCCGGATATCAAGCACTGGCACGGCGCTTCCCCCACGACAGCCATGACGCATATGGCGCTTACCGGCATGAAGGACGGTAAGAACGTCACCTGGATGGAAGAAGTCAGCGACCAGCAGTACAACGCGAAATAGCGAAATTTTTCCGGCGGCCCCGTCGGAAAAAATGGGGCCGCCGCGTGGGAGCGTCAGCATGAAGACAGTACGGAATATCTTTTCTCTTTTATGTGCGGCCATTGTTTGTTTGACCGTGGCTTCGGAGGGCAAGGCTGTGGAGAACACATTGAATCCCAAACAACAGAGCATCATCGCCATCTCGTCCTTTACGGCCAACGGCGATCTGGAAAAGCTGAAAAGCGCGCTGAACGAGGGTCTGGACGCGGGACTGACGGTCAACGAAATCAAGGAAATTCTGGTTCAGCTCTACGCTTATGCGGGCTTCCCCCGCAGTCTCAACGGCATCAATACGTTCATGGCCGTCATGGACGAACGCAAGGCCAAAGGTATTTCCGACAAGGAAGGGCGTGAGGCCAGCCCCATGCCCGCGAACTGGAACCGTGACGAATACGGCGCTCAGGTACGGGCGAGGCTCGGCGGCAGGGACACCATCCCCGCGCCCAGCGGTTACCAGCTTTTCGCGCCTGTCATCGACACCTTTTTGAAGGAACATCTTTTTGCGGACATCTTTGCCCGCGACAATCTGGATCATCAGAGCCGGGAACTGGCGACCATTGCCACGCTGGCCAGCATCCCCGGCCTTGGCGGGCAGCTTCAGTTTCATATGAACGCGGCCATGAACACGGGCCTGAACGAAGCTCAGATGAAGGACTTCATCTCCGTGCTGGCCGGGCGTGTGGGCGCAAATGAAGCGCAGGCCGCCAATACGGTATTGACCAGAGTTCTCGCCAGTCGGACGAAATAGGGGAAGGAGAGCGTATGCGCACGCACATTCTCATCCAACGGGGGGAACAACCTTCCGCTCCCGGCCCTGCTGAATGTTTTACCGGGACCGTGCGTATCGAGCACCTGTTTTCCGCCCATGTTCCCGCCCGTACATCCGGTTCTTCCGTGGAATTCAAGCCGGGGGCAAGAACCGCATGGCACAGTCATCCGCTGGGGCAGACGCTGCTGATCATCTCCGGCAGAGGCCTGGTACGGGAATGGAACGGACCGGTGCAGGAAGTCCGTCCCGGCGATGTGGTCTGGTTTCCGCCCGATGTCAAACACTGGCATGGAGCCGCCAGCAACAGCCCCATGACACATATTTCCATCTGCGAGGCGTTGGACGGAAAAAACGCCTGCTGGATGGAAAAGGTCAGTGATGAACAATATCAACAATAAACTTGAGTTGCCGGGAGGCAATGCCATGAAAACGACACTTATGAATAACGTGAAAAAGGCGACCGTTACGGCGGTTCTGGGAACGGTTCTGCTTGTCGGAGCCGCTACCGCCGATGCGGCGGATATGTCGCGCGGCGCTGACAACTTCTACACCAGCGAGAAGGTAAACGTGGAAACAGTAACGTTCAACAATATGTATGGAATGGAGATTGTGGGAACCCTGTTCACCCCCAAGCGGATGGACAATGGCAAAAAATATCCCGCTCTTGTCGTGGGGCATCCTTTTGCGGCGGTCAGACAGCAGGCGGCCAATCTGTACGCTACAAAGATGGCGGAAGCTGGTTTCGTCACCCTGTCTTTCGACCAGATGTTCTGGGGAGAAAGCGGCGGCAGTCCGCGTGGGGCCGTGTTGCCGGATCTCTATGTGGAAAGTTTCAGCGCGGGCGTGGACTATCTGGGAACACGACCCTTTATTGACCGGGAAAAAATCGGCGTTATCGGCATTTGCGGCAGCGGCGGATTCGCCATCGCGGCGACCAAGATTGACCCACGCATCAAGGCGTTGGCCACTGTCAGCATGTACGACATGGGCGAGTATTTCCGCACCGGGCTGAACCGCACCCGCACGGCGGAAACCCGGAATAAGGATCTTCAGACGGCGGCTGAGCAGCGTTACACGGCCTTTGCAAGCGGAACCCCTGTCTACGGCCCCGGACAGAACGACGCCGTATTTCCCGAAGCGGCGGAATCCAACGATTTTTACCAGACGGAAAGAGGCAAGGTGGCTTCCAACGACCGCAGAACCACGCCCGCCAGCTACGCGAAGTTCATGAACTTCTATCCGTTCAACGATATGGACTCCATTTCGCCCCGTCCCATCCTGTTTGTGGTGGGAGAGGTGGCTCCTTCCCGCTGCTATACCGACACGGCCTATGCGATGGCTGCCGAACCCAAGGAACTCGTGGTCATTGAGGGGGCCAACCGCATCGACCTGTATGACCGCACGGAGATGATTCCCTGGAACAAACTGACATCCTTCTTCGAACGGCACCTCAACAAATAAGTCTGTCTCGAAACAGAAAGCCGGGTGGCGGATGCTGCCAGCTCCGCCATCCATAGTCTGGAGAATCCCATGTCTGAATCCTATTCCCGCCGCGCTTTTCTGAAAAAAAGCGCTCTCACGCTGGGTATGGCCGCCATGTGCCACCTTTCAGGGACGGGCAGAGCCTTTGCCGCTGCAGCCCCGCAGACAGCCAACACCCCGGAGCGAAACATGCTGATTGCGTACTTTTCCCATACCGGCAACACGGCCCTTGTAGCCGAACAGATACAATCCCTCACAGGCGGCGATATGCACAGAATCAGAACTGTGGAAGTCTATCCCGCAGAGCACGATCCGTGTTCCGAGCTGGCCGGAAGGCAACTGCGGGCCGACTACAGGCCGGAACTGGCCTCCCGCGTGGACAATATGGAGTCATACTCCATTATTTTCCTTGGATACCCCATCTGGTGGCACACTATGCCTATGGCCTGCTGGACCTTCCTTGAATCTTACGACTTCACCGGAAAGACCATTGTCCCCTTCTGTACGCACGGCGGCGACGGTTTGGCCAACAGCCCGCGCGACATCAGGGCGCTGTGCCCGCAGGCCACGGTTCTGGAAGGCTACCACACCCGGAACGCCCATGCCGGAAGGATGCCGCGCGATGTCTCGGACTGGCTGCGGCGCATCGGCATGACGGCCTGAACATCAGGGATAAGGTGACGATCATGCGCGTGAATCAGGTCTTTCGTTTCTCGTTGGATAGCGCCATGTTGCTGTTTTTTCTGCTTCTCATGGCGGATCGTTACACCGGCAACCCTGTTCACGAGATTGCCGGGACGTTGCTCTTTCTTCTGTTTGTTGCCCATGCCGCTGTCAACGGCAAATGGTATGCGACTGTCATGTGCGGCCCGCATCCGCCTGCCCGCACGCTCCGGCTTGTGGCCAACGGTCTGCTCCTGGCGGCGTTTATGGGCACGATGGTCAGCGGTATTTTGATTTCCAAAACTATTTTCCCCTTCGTGAGTTTTGTGGACAGTTTTTCCATGCGAACCCTGCATATGTGCCTTGCCCATTGGACGTTTCTCCTTGCGGGCGTTCATCTTGGGCTGTACTGGCAGAGAATCCGGAATGGAATACGGACGCATTTCCCTCTGTGGGCGGAGAAGGTCAAAAGCGGCTTCCTGCCGACCGCACTCGTTAGCCTGATGGCGCTCTATGGCATTTATGCTTTTTCCGTCCGGGACATGCGCTATGTCCTGACCATGCAGAGCGCCTATTCAGTATGGATTGACGGAGATATGCTCTTCCGGCTTCTGTTTGATTACGGTTCCATACTCTGTCTGTTTGCCGTTCCCGCCCACATTGCCGTCCGGACAGTCAATAACCAAAAGGAAAGAGACCCTTTCATGTTTGGGAACAAGGGATATTCACTGAAATACGTCATGGCGACGCTTGCCGCTGTGGCGGTGATCGTTCTTTTCACCATACAGGCACGTGCCGAAGGCGAGAAGGAGAAAAGCATCATGACCAATATCACCGTAACCGTGGGGAACGCATCGTTCCCCGGTGTTCTCTACGACAACGCCGCCGCGAAGGAGCTGATTTCCCGTCTCCCCGCACACTTTTCCCTTTCGCGGGGCAGCCGCGATTACTGCGGAAACATGGGAACACCTCTCCCCCATGAAGAAAAAGATGTGCAGCGCGGTTACCGCAACGGCGACCTCGCCTGGTGGCTCCCCGGCAACGACTTCGTCATCTTCACGGAACGGGAGGAAAGCTCCGGCGACGTGGAAGGCTGCGTCATCCTGGGGCGGCTTTTGAGCGGAGTTGAGGAAATTCGGGATATGGGCCGTTCCATCACAGTGACGGTGACGGAAAGGTAAACGCACGCCCTGGAAACCTTTGAACGAAACTGCCGCGTTCAGGCAGTAGGGAAAAACGAAGATGAACATAGTGTATGTGCGACAACTTCTTTTGGCACTGGCTTGTATTGTAACGATGTTGGGATGCAACAGCGCATGGGCGCGGGAGGATAACGAGATGGCACAGGGCATACCGGTAAAAATCACGGTGGGAAATCAGGTCTTGCAGGCGACGTTTCTGGATAATGCCACAAGCAGAGCGCTCGTGGCCCGTTTTCCGCTGACTGTCTCCATGATGGATCTCTATGGCCGGGAAATGTGCTACCGCTTCCCCGAAGCTCTCCCCGCCGATGAGGCCCGGCGCAGCGGCTATGAAGTGGGCGACATCGCCTACTGGACGCCCCGGCACAGCTTTGTGATTTTCTACGAACAAAATGGGGAAATCATCGGCAACCTGCAAAAGATAGGACACATCCATTCCGGCGTGGAACTGTTCGCCCACACCGGCGATACGGACGTGACCTTTGAACTACTGAATGAGTAATGACGCGTAAAGAATAATTTTTTGGCAAGGGCGGGCGCTTCCTCCCCGCCCTTGTTTTATCTGGAACTCCTGAATTTTTCGTCCTAGACATGGATGCAAAGGGCAATTTTTAGAAATCTGTGTCCGTAATATTGATAACCATCATAGGGAAAACGATGCTTCCATACAAGAATGGCTTTGGAGATTTACAATGAATGAAAAAATAAAATCCGTACCTCCCGAAATGAAAAAGCCACAACAGGGAACCCTCATAGGATTTGTGACTGCGACATTATCTTTTGCCGTTATTTACATGGTTTCTGCCGCGCCTGTTCCACTTTTCGCCATCTATCGGCAAACACTCGACCTGACGCATAGTGATCTTTCCTACGCGGCCGTAGCCTATTTTGCCGGAGCCGTGACGGCACTGTTGATGTTCGCCAGAATCTCGGACCATTTCGGACGACGTATTGTCATTTTTATCAATCTGCTCCTAGCCATGTTCGGCTGTCTGATTTTTCTTGACCTTGCCAGTTCGGCCATGCTCCTTGCGGGACGTTTCATTCAGGGATTTGCTTGTGGACTGGCATCCAGCGCAGTTGCCGCGTATGTGGTGGATAATGCGCCGTTGTCACCCGCATGGCTTGGCTCTGTGGTCACGGGCGCAGCTCCGATGCTCGGCCTTGCCGGAGGGTCTTTGGCATCCGGCGCATTGCGGCAATACGGTTCCGGTTCACTTTCGATAATATTTGTCGTGATTATGGCAATGCTCATGGTATGCTTCGTGATGCTGGCCTTCAGTCCTGAAACTGTTCTTCGCTCCCAAGGTGGCTTCCGCTCCCTGAAACCGCAGATACGAATTCCGCTTTCCATTCGTCCTCTCCTTCCAGCAGCTTGCGCCACCTTTGTGGGCACATGGAGTATCGGCGGTTTTTATCTGCCGTTCAGCGCATCTATGGCGGCGGAACAGTTGCACACGGATAATACTTTTGTCGCGGCTGCCGTCTTTGCCTGCATGATGACGCCGTATCTTATCGGCGGATCGCTTGCCGGGCGCATGAAACCTGTCAGCGCACAGCGTATGGGGATGGTCGCTTTTACCCTGTGCATGGCTGGCATCATCGCTTCGCTGAAATTGAGTTCCGTATCTTTTTTTCTGCTGGCGACTGTGGGAGCGGGTATCGCGTGGGGAATCGCCTTTACAGGCAGCATGAGAACCATACTTGGCAATATCTCCAAGGAGGACAGAGCCGGGGTGCTTTCCACCGTTTTTCTTATTTCCTACAGCGGGGCAGCCATCCCGAATATGTTTGTCGGACAACTATTCAGAAATACAAGTTTATCGTATATTGCCACAGGGTATGGAATATTGGTATTTTTGGCCTGTTTCATTACGTTGTTTACTACATTTTTTGCTGAAAAAAACAGAATGCCATAGTAAAAAAAGATACCTATGCCGATTTGACATAGGTATCTTTTTGTTATTGATTCCATCTAGCTGTTACAGATTGGCGGCGGGAGTGTGTCTCTCTTCTTTTCTTTCCGGCGTCTGAACTCGCTCAGGTATTTGGCGAGGGTCGGGGCCTTCACTTCAATGCCTTTTTCGTGCAGGCGCTCGACAATCTCCTGTGTGTCGAAGCCGCGCTTTCTCATCCGCTCCAGTGTCGGGGCCAGAGCGAAGACGGCTTCTTTGACGGACATGGCTCTGTTCCCCTCCAGTGTGACGGAAGCGGGTTTGAGAGTGGCGAATTCCTGTCTGATTTCCTTCAATTGAGTCGCGGTAATGGTCATGATGTTTTCTCCAGTGTCTCGCCGGGGCCATGCCCCGGATGGGCGTTTTGTCTTTCCGGTCGAGCGGGACGGTCGCCCACGCTTCACGAAGTGAAGCATAGTGGGCTATATCTTCGGCCTGTGCGAAGATTCCCTCCCGACGCCTTACCTCATTCTCATGCCACGGGCGGAGCGCGCCTGCCGACGCTCCCTGTCCCGCGCCTCCTGCTCCTGCCGCTGCCGTTCCTCTTCCTGCTGACGTTGGAGCTGTTCGGTGCGCTTGCGCTCCACGAACTCGATATGCAGCGGCCGGATTTCCGGCAGACGCAGAAATTCCTGATAGCCTGCCATGATTCTCTTCATTTTCTTCAACTGCTTCTCCAGCTCCTCTTTTTCCTCATGGCTTTGTTTTCTGTGGGCCGTGTATCCCGCTTCAAGCCGCGTCAGCTTTCCGCGAAGGGTATCCACTTCCCGTTGCAGAATTTCCTTCTCTGTCTGGACAAGATGCTTGACGGCAAGCGCCTTTTTCAGTTCTTCAATGAGGGAAGAGGCTTTTTTCAGCACGGACGGATAATTAAGAAAAGAGGCTTTCGGCAGATCGGTCTCCTCCCGAAGCACCTTTTCCGCCTCCTCAGCCTGCCGCTCATACTCTTCAATGCTCTTTCTCAACTCTTCCTCACGCTGTTCCAATGCGCTGATAAGCTGCCGTGAATTTCGGGAAGTCTCTTCGGATTCCTGAATCAGTTTCTCCAATGCTTCCTGTTGCTGCTTGAACTCGCGGGTATCCAGATGTTTTTTCGTGGAGCCGGGCGTCTGTTCCACGCCGCGTTCAATGACGAAGCCCCGGCTTTGCAGATGGGCGGGAAGCCCGGATTGCAGTTTTCGCAGACTCTGACGGGTATAGATTTTGTTGGCGTTGAGCCTCCCGTCCGGCGTCACCGGCACATGAAGGAAGTGCATGTGCGGCGTCTTTTCATCCATGTGAACCATTGCGGAAACGACATTCTCCGCGCCCACAAACTCCGTGAGAAAGGCTTTGCTTTCCTCAAAGAAACGCCTTGTTTCCTTCGGCGTGAGACCATCAAAAAACGCCTTGTCCGAGGTGACGATAAGCCCGCACATGCGCACAGCGTCCTTTCTCACGGCCTTGACCAGCAGAAGCTCGTCAATGCGGTTCTGAATGGCTTCGGCATAGTTCGATGCTGCGGCTTCGTGCAGCTCGTAGTTCGCCGCGCTTCTGTCGTAGTCAATATCGGGGTTGCTGTGGCTCTCCCGTTCCCGCCGGTTGTGGCTCTGGATGCCGCGTATGGCTTCCTTCTTGAATTTCTCCATATGGAGTACGAGATAGGACATGGCAATACTTCCTTGTATCAATGGATGTCCCGTTTTTTCTGTGGCAGGAACGCGGGACACTTTTTCAGTTTACGCGGTACAAAAATTGAAAACCTGTTCGGATTTGGCCGGACTTCATAGGATGACAGATACGATGTATATTGCAGGTGTCCCGCTGTACCGCTGCCTAAGCACCGGTACAGCGGGACACCTGAAAAATGGTCAAGCGAGACCTTCCAGTTTTCTTTTCAGTCTGTGGACAGATGATTTCGACTTTCCCATTTCCTCGGCGCAGTCACGAATGCTGTATCCCTCGCCGAGCAGCCTTTTCAATTCCTCCAGTTCCACATCTTCAATGTCCCGAACCCGCCAATGCAGGGCATTGCCTTCGGTAATCAGGTTGGCCTCAAAGGGTTTGGCGTCATCGCCCAATATGCCCCGCGCCTTGGTCAGGTGAACTTCAAAACGTGCGCCTTCGGCCATGCTGTATTCCCTGGGCCTGCGCAGACTGATCACCGTGTCCATAATGTCTTCTCTGGCGCTGGTGCCACGCTGGTCGCCGGATTTTCCGGCATGATGGATAAGCAGGACGGTCATCCCTCTGCGGCGTAATTCCAGCAGCCACGCCTGCATGGTCTGCCATGACTGAGACTCGTTTTCCTTGCCGGTGCGGCACAAGGTTGCGATGTTGTCCAGCACAACCATGTCCACGTCTTTCAGAAACGGCTCAATCATGGCCTGTCCGCTGGCTGTGGACAAATCCGGCATGGGGCAGGGCTGCAAATCCGGTGTGATGAGCGCCATGTTTTTCAACGTATGCGGGGGAACGGACATGCCGTTGACAAGAGCGGAAAGGCGGTTCTGCATGGAAGTGGCGGGCATTTCCCCATCCACATACAGCGTCCGTTTGGGCATTGGCGCGCGCCAGTTGAACACAGCTCCGCCGGAAGCCACCGCAACGGCGATGCTCAAGGCGGCGAACGTCTTGCCTATGCCGCGCGGGGCGTACAGGATGCCTATGCCCTGTACCGGAAGAACGGGCGATAAAAGATACCCCCGTTCAGGTATGGAGATGGAAAGAAATTCGCCCATGTCCAAAGCGATAAGACCTTGCTGTTTGGTCAGCGCCATTTCCAGTTGCGAGCGGACGGCCTCAATGCCTTCAATCTGGTGAAGGTCATTAAAATCCGTACCGTTGTCGTCGGTGAAGTGGGGAAACAGAAGTTGAGCGTTTGCGAGTCCGGCCGCTTCCTCACCTCTCTTGCGTCCGGCTTCGTCATTGTCGCCGCAGATAATGATTGCCCTGTCTGTGAATCGGTCTCTTGCCGGTTTGGCGACCACGGGCATATTGTTGGCGGAGAAAGCCACATGGACCGTCCAGCCAGTGGCAAGATGGATGCTTGCGCCAGTGGCAAAGCCTTCGCAGATGGCTATCGGCTTTTCCGGCTGCCCCTGAATGATGAATTGTCCTCCAGATACCTTGCCGCCAACGAGGAAACGCTTGGTTCCATCAGGGTAGATGCGTTGCAGACTTTGCAGATTATCTGCGGTATCCAGAACGGGAATAAGCAGCGCACCGTCCCGTGCCTGCCGTATGCCTTCCAAAGCCGGAATGCCCTTTCGGCGTAGATAGGGATGGTTGGCGTCGCACATTCGTGCCGAGTTCCATTCCTGTCTGGCCAGTTGAGCTGCTTCAGCATGGCGTTCGGCATATTCCGCTTCGCGTTGCCGCTGTATGGAGTGTTGACGCTCCCGCCATGCGGATATTTCCGCAATTGAAAGTGTCTGTTTTGCTTCGGCGCAGAACGTGCCCTGTTCTCCGTTTTCCCAGTTGCACCACCAAAGCGTCGCAGGGATATCGACATGCGCGATATATGCGCCGTTTTGTTTGTGCGGTTTGGTCTGGGTAGGACAGCGATGCAATTTTCCGTCCGCCATGATTTCGGCCGGAATCAATCCCTTGTCGGTCAGGATGTCCCGAAAGGTTTGCAGGGGATTACTCATGATTCTCTCCCTGACGGCCAAGTTTTTCGATAAATGCGGCGATGTCCTCCGCCCGCCACACTGTTGTACGGGGACCGAGTTTCACGGGTTTGGGATAACGTCCGGTGCGACACCCCTCCCACCATGCGCTCTTGCTTATGGGAATCATGCTGAGAACCTGAGGCAGACGCAGAAGGCCGTGGACGGGGATGGGAGCTTGATGCTGTTTCATAAAAAAATCTCCTGAATCTGGTTGGATTTCAGGAGAATCTGGCACACGTCAAACGATTCCCGTGAGGGAATCGGACGGGAAAATGACGGGAAAATCTAAAAAAGACGGGAAAGCGGCGGGCTGGTCATGCCTTGACTATGGAGTATGCATTCGTTCTCTTGAGAAGATTGTCCACCATATTACGATAAGATTTTTCGTCCCTGTACTCTTTTTTCGCAAGCAGACGGCCCACATGCGTCTTCCGCCCCACTGAGGCATTATGGCCTGTCCCGGATGATTGAGAGCCGCACCAGTACAGCAGAACGTAGGCGATCACCTCAAGGGGATACTTCTCTTTCATGGCGTCACGGACAGCCGCATCCGGCCTTCCTTCCCAAACGGCTCCGGGAATACGAAAAACGAGTTTTCCATCCTGTGGCGACCTTTCACATAGGGAAACTGCCGTCGCTTTGTCGGCAACGGACGATTCCGGCGGAACTGCCCGTAAAAGGGATTCCACAAGGGCGCGGGTGATGCCTTTTACTTCCCGGCGCAGGGGATAATAGCGGAGATGCCTGATGGCGGCGTCCCTGTCCACCATTATGGTATCGGCAAAGATATGCGCAATGAAGTGGTAACTTGAAACGGGAATGGAGCATACCGGCTTCTCAAACAGCATCGAGTCCGACGAATACTGCTCGAAGATTTTTTCTGTGTTCAATCTATCCAGACTGTTGAACAGAACTTCTCGTTCCTTTGGAAATACAGACGCCGTATCTTCAAAGGATTCTTCAAGAATAACATCCAGTCCATATCGCAGGGAGTTAAGAGGAACAACTGTCGATATCGTTCTGAAAAATTCCATCACATCAACGCCGAGCAGATACGTCTGAATGCCTGTATCCGGTTCTGGAGCTGAAGGAAATTCCGGGAGCTGTGTTCCGTATACTGCATGACGGCTCGCGACAAATGCCTGCCAGCAAGTCTCATATACTCCGCGCCATAATTCCAGTGACTGAACGGCGTCAGGCCAAAACGCCTGAACAAGCATTTCACCTTCTCTGGCGGTCAGGCCATACGCCTGCCGTATTCTGCCTATGGTAATGTTCTGCCGGTCTGTCATGGAGGAAAGGATAGCCTGTCGCCAAAAGATGGACAACAAAAAAACAGCGGCAGGGATAGTCATGTACCTTCCGTGCCGCTGTTTACTGAAAACAGGCGTTATCAGCTATACCACACCCGGATGATATCCATGTCGTCATAGCCGTATTGTCTCATACGTTCCTTTTCTTCCTCGCTCCAGCCGGTGTCGTTGCTCGTCACCTGCGTCTCGCCTTCTATTTTCCCGATGGAGATACAAACATCACGGTCGTTCATGGTACCCTCTTTCATGCTTCCTCCCTGATTCTTTTCTGTTGTGTGTTGCGTAAGCCGTCCAGATAGTCAGCCCATGCCTGCATCATCTTTCGGCGCTCCGGCAGATATTCCGCATAATTGTATGCCGCCCGCACTTCGTCTTGTTCCCCGTGGGCAAGCTGCCGTTCTATCCAGTCCCGGTTATAGCCGAGTTCATTGAGCAATGTGGAAGCGATGGAGCGAAAGCCGTGCACGCTCATTTCGTGTTTCTGATAGCCCATACGCCGGAGCGCATTGAGCATGGTCGCATCGGAAATGGGCCGTGCTTCAGTGCGGATAGAAGGGAAGAGGTATTTTCCCTCCCCGGGGTATTTCTGAAGTTCCTGAAGAATGGCCATTGCCTGCCGGGACAGGGGCACAAGATGCTGACGGCGCATTTTCATGCGTTCGGCGGGAATACGCCATTCCCCGGCCTCAAGGTCAAATTCCTTCCATTGAGCGGCCCGCAATTCCGTGGGACGGGTGAAGACAAGCGGAGCCAGCTTCAAGGCACAGACCAGAGGAAAATAGCCTTCGTAGGCGTCGATGTCTCGCAGAAGCTGTCCGACTTTCTCCGGCTCCAGCACCGCCGCCCTGTGGACGGTTTTTCTCGGCCTCAAGGCTCCCCGGAGGTCGGCCGCGACATTGTGTTTCGCCCGGCCCGTGATGACCGCATA
>OGWR01000959.1_pt1 | contig 24871 bp, 16 predicted proteins | sample 1576061 | NCBI WGS metagenome assembly OGWR01 (sample SAMEA3541511, study PRJEB24748) | human gut metagenome | biome: human gut; feature: human-associated habitat; material: faeces | place: China | collected 2012 | reverse complement strand
TGTTGTCGGCGATGCAATGTTCCAACACTTCGGTGAATGAATCCAGCCAGAAACGGCGGTTTTTTTCGTAGGAGTCGGCATAAGAAACCTTCTGTTGCAACTCCTGAAGTGAGATGCAGCTGATCATGCACAGAGCATCGATGTACTCTCTGATCAGATTCTGGGCCTGTTCGAGGGCTGAACCGGGTTGATAAAAGAGGTAACCTGCGATCTTTTTCTCCTGCTCTTCCCGGATTTTGTCCCAGCACTCTCCGACCAGGGTATCTTTATCGCTGAACAACTCGTAGAGTGTCCGCTTGGAAATCTCCAGCTTTTGCGCGATCTCATCCACCCGGACGGCACGAATGCCGTCCCGGATGATGAGGTCTCGCGTGGTGCGGATGATGTCTTCGCGTGTTACCCTGCGTTTCATCGCTATTTGCTCGTTTCGGGTTCGAGATCACGGCCGCCGCCCAAAGCGTGGTAGAGATCGACGATAGCCTGAATCTCCGAGAAGCGGTCGTTGATTTGCGACAGTTGAGCCGACAGCAGGGTTTGCTGTGCGGTCAGCACTTCGAGATAGGTCGTGCTGCCATGGCGCATCAGGAGCTGGGTGCTCTCGACGGCAGTTTCCAGCGAAGCGACCTGTTTCTGGCGCAGATCGACTTTGGAGCGTGCCGACTGGCATTTGGCGAGGGCGTTGTTCACTTCGGCTCCCGCGTTGAGCAGGGTCTGCTGGAACGACAGCAGGGCCTCCTGTTGTTGCGCTTTGGCGATTCGAAGCTGTGCCTGGTTTCTGCCCGCGTTGAAGATGGGCTGTACGAGCGATGCCGCAGCATTGAAAATCCATTTGGCGGGGTCGAGCGTCGTAACACCTCCGTCGTTGGTCCAACCCAGCGTACCGCTCAGACTGAGGGCCGGATAGAACGCCGACCGGGCTCCGGCCGTGTTGTAAAAGGCCTGTGCCAGCGAGTATTCGGCATTTTTCACGTCGGGACGGTTGGAGAGCATCTGCGCGGGAATGCCGACCACCAGATTCTCCGGAAGAATTTGCTCGTCGAGCGTGCCGCGTTCGAAGCCGCGGCTGTCCGCGCGGCACCGCCACCATGCCGTCTTTGACGAGAATGACCTTCGTGTCCGGCTCCAGCAGCGCCGTGTCGAACAGGTCGGGTTCGTCGCGTCTCGAAACCTCATAGTCGATGTCGCCTTGCGCAAGTGGCAGGAACGGCAGTGCCTGGGTCAGCGCCAGTGGCGAGAACACGCTCATCGATTGCTTCTTTCCTTGAATACGATTGATAGAGCGGATATTTTTTTCTCTATTCCGTATTTTCTTTTCTATTTTTTTATATCTTTTTTGTATTTCTGATTGCGATATTGACGGCAGCGGCGGAAAATACCGGCTACTGCACCCTGCGCACCAGCGCGAGCAGCGCGTCGGCAACCGCCTGCGGATGCTCGTATGCGCTGAAATGCCCGCAATCGAATACCACCGTCATATCCGCGCTCGTGCCTGTCATCGCATCGGCGATCGGCGTCATCACGCTCGGCGGGCTCGACGGATCCTTGTCGCCGCAGATCACCGCAACCGGTGCCGTAATCGCAGGCAACACATCGTTCAGATCCGGGCGCCCAGCCGCCATGCGCTCACGCCATGCGATGCCTTCGGCAGGCTGTTCGTTGATCCACGTCGTGAACTGTTCACGGTAGGCGGCCGACTGTTTGATGGTGGAATCCTCAGGTGTGGATGCCGCAAATCCCATCACCGGCTCATGCGTGCCCGTCGATTCGCATGCTTCGGCGATCGCGATGCGCTTCGCGCGCATCTGCGCGGAATCCGCCGCGGCCTTCGTGTCGCACAATGCCAACGCGGCAACAGCTTCGGGGTGCAGACGCTGAATGTCGAGAACCAGATAGCCGCCCATCGAAAGGCCCGCCCAAATCGCCTTGTCGTAACCGGCCGCATGCAACATCGCGACATAGGCGTCGGCCATATGGTCCAAACCGTTCGGGAAAGCGCCGTCCGCGTCTTTGCCGCCACTGGTCTCATCGGAAGGAATCGGCCCTTCTCCCGCACCGGGCATGTCGGGACCCCAGATCGGGAACCGTTTCACACCATGTTCCACAGCGGCCGCCTCCAACGCCTCCGCACATTCGTCCCACATGCGGTGGTCCACGGGGAACCCGTGCACCAGCACCACGGGAAGCCCCTCGCCCTCGCGATACACGTTATTATGTAATTCGATCGTCATCGTCTCACTCCGTTCCTCTCTCCTATATTGCCTATGTATCTATCGCTTGCGCTGCCTGCATTCGCAAGCTGCCACGCGCTTTCCTGGCGCCCACGGCCGACCGGTTTCGACGTCAACCATAAGCCTGTCGGCTACCTGCCGGCCCAAGCGATCGCCTGACGCACAATCGTGCCATATCCGTTGCTCATCTGGTTTATGAAAGTGTCGAGGATCTCGCTGTTCGTGTTGACCCATTCCACGTCAAGCGTCTCATCCTGCGGCTTGCAGTCGCCCGCGATCGGCACCACGTAGCACAATGCGATCGCATGCTGGCGGGAATCGAAATAATCGGATAGTCCCGGCGTCGGGAAAAACTCGGCCACGGTGAACGGCTGCAGACTCACCGGCAGCTGCGGCAACGCGATATCGCCCAAATCCTTGGCGACATTACGCGCCACGGCCTCACGCAACGATTCGTGATAGAGCACGCGCCCGGCAATCAGCGTTCGCTCGATACTGCCGTCGTCAGACACGCGAAGCAACGATCCGACCTGTGAAACACGCCCCAGATCATCGGTGCGCACCGGCACCACAAGCACGTATGGAATCGGCATTTCGCCGCGCATACGGTTGATTTCGCCGGAAGCAAGCCATCCTGGAGGATTACCTATTCCGCGAATGAAATCCTCCGGCGTAATGTCGTCGAATTCTCCGCGACGACGGCCTGCATCGAAATCGCCCTCGTCGGGCACTTCATCATTCATCACTGGCATAGTCCCATTATCACGCATCTTGTGTGAATTGGCTGGAAAAGAATGCGCCGAAAGACGATTCTTCTGACAGCGGATATTGCATATGCCGGGAATGCGGCGGGTTGGGGCGCGGTTATATACTCCAAAGCAATCGCATACGAGGGGCGTAGCCCGTCACGCGCGTCGATGGAACGAACAGCAAGGAGCAATCATGGCAACGCATGCGGTCACTTCGCAGGATTTCAATCAGGTCGTCGAATCCAACGATCTGGTATTCGTGGATTTCTGGGCAACCTGGTGCGGTCCGTGCCGTGCGTTCGGCCCGACGTTCGAAAAGGCAAGCGAAGCGAATCCTGACATTTATTTCGCGAAGGTCGATATCGACCAGAATCCGGATCTCGCCTCCGCCGCCAAAGTGCAGGCCGTGCCGACCTTGATGGTGATCAAGAACCAGCAGATCGTATTCCAGCAGGCTGGCGCGTTGCGCGCGTCGGATCTGGACGATCTGATCGCCCAGGCCAAGGAGCTGGACGTCAATGCGGCCGCTGCCGAAGAGGCTACGGAACAGGCGCAATAAGGCGAATATCAAAGGATTGCAAAGGTGCCGTTCGATGGCGAAACATCAACGGCACCTTTTGCTTTGCACGCTTGCTTTGCATGCCCGCTTTGCCCGCCTGTTACATATGCGCTCGCCCGGATTCCATGGCATGGAGTAGAATGTCGCGTTGGATATGCGCTTTCCGGCGAAGCCTGAAGTGGCGGCGCACCGCATGCCGTGCATGTGTGAATTCGTCGAGGATCTGAACGCGCGTTTAGGAGCAGAATGGCTAACCACAGCAAGCACGCCCGATCGTCTACCTTCGCCATGCCGAGCAAGTCCTCGCTGGTGAAGATCGCCGCAACGGTCGCGGCGGTGGGCCTGTTGGCTACCGGCGGCATTGTGTCGCGCAATCTTTACACCTCCGCGGAGCAGAACACGGCCAATCAGGTCACGGCCTTCTCCGTCACCGATTCCGCCGAAGCATCCCGTGGCAACGCCCGTGAGCTGCTCAATGGAGACACCTCGTATGTCACCGTGAAGATCAACGGCAAGTCGCGCGTGGTGCCCGGTACCAATTTCACCGACGTGAAGTCCGTGCTCGACGCGGGAGACATCACGCTCGAACCGGAAGACACGGTCTCCCCTTCGCTCACCACCAAGGTGGATGAGAAGACCGTAATCACCATTCAGCGTGCCGGCGCAAGCGTTGAGGTTTCCGACACCGCCATCGGTTTCAATGTCGTCAAGAAGGAAACCTCAAGCCTGCCGGAAGGCCAGGAGAAGGTTGAGACGGAAGGCGAAGAGGGCGTGATGGAAACCACGAACCTCGTAACCAAGTCCGGCGACACCGTTGTCTCCTCCAATATGATCAGCTCGTATGTGAAGAAGGCTCCGGTCGACAAGGTCATTCTCGTCGGCACCGGTTCCACTTCGTCGTCGTCCTCCAGCGCTTCCGCGTCGATCGGCACCACTGTGCCGGCGGGCGAAATGCAGCAGTGGGCTCACGATTATCTGCTGTCGAACGGCTACACCGAAGCCGATTTCACCGCCACCGTATACATCATCACCCACGAGTCCGGCTGGAGCGTCACCGCAACGAATCCGAGTTCGGGCGCCTATGGTCTGCCCCAGGCGTTGCCTGGCAGCAAGATGGTGAGCGCGGGCGCCGATTGGGCCACCAATTATCAGACCCAGCTCAAGTGGTTCTGGGGTTATTGCGCGCAGCGTTATGGTTCCATTCAGGGAGCCTACACGTACTGGCTGGCCAATCACTGCTATTAAATCGCGATTGATCATCATTGATTGATTCGATGATGATATAGTTTGAGCTCCGTAATATTCGAAGATATTACGGAGCTCAAACTATATTACGATCTTAAATATCACTGGGATATCGCCGATTTCACAGGGCATTGTTGGAACCGATCACCGTGGCTTCCTTGACGTCATCGATCTTCCTGCGCCTGCGGCCGCCGTGACCGGCCTTCGGACCACGCTTGCCGACGGTGCCGCTACGGACCCCGTTCTTGGCATCGAAGATGATCACGCGCTCATCGCTGTGATATTCGCCGTCCAGAGCGAAGAAGGCGATCTTGTCTGCAGGCACTTCCGGGAAGGTGAAGAACTTCTGCGTCGCAACGAGCAGGTCAAGGTTGCGGGTGGTGACGGAAGACGGCGTATCGGCGTTCGGAGCATTGAACTGAAGAGCGAAATCGTCATTCTCATCGCATACCTGGATTGCGAACTTGCCGCGCTCGTAATTCACCAGCAGCTTGACGTATTCAGGACGTCCGAGCACTTCGGAAACACCCTTGGAAAAACGAACGGATTCAAGCATGACCGTCATGGTCAACTTGCCACCCGTTCTTTCGCCAACTTCTTTGAAACCATCAAGAACGGACATGTAAATCCTTCCTTTATTGTAAATAACTACGTGAAATACTGTACCTCATTGTTAAGAATAAAACGAATCGAATTTCGGGGAATATATTCATATTTTCAAGAACACAACGTAATACGAAAAAACATACCGCAGACCATGCTTGTCTCAATGAGAAATTCGATACGGTTCAGCCAGCGCGCTTCCTAAGCCAACTCGATGAGCACACCACCCCTTGTCGCCCGACGGTTTTCTGCTAAAAACAGATGTGGCAACCCCTACCTCACCCCCGCACTACGGGTTGCGCAAATTGCAAATACTTTGCAGCACAGTTTTCCAATTTCATATAGAAAGCGCTGAAATATCGTGCTTTATGCATGCATATCATTTGCAAAACGGTTCATATAGGGGCTATCTTGCACAACTATCTTTTGCAATCATTTTCATTTTTAAAATGATTTTCTCAGTAACGATTTTCATTGAAAATCCGCCATTTTTCAGCATCTTTTACACTCCAACCGGGATAGAATATACACTACACGGTTGCAGTATTGCAAACGCTATCAAAGAAGATGGAACCCCCGTCGCAAAGCAGCGGCCACGATAACGGAGCCACAAGCCCCGATACCGGCCCAAACACAAGAAAAGAAGGATCAGGAAGGTCAATGAAACATCGGAAACCAACTCCCGCCTGGCAGAAGCTGGGCCTGCGCGTCAGCAAGAAGCTGGCGGTGGGCGCCACAGCCCTTGCCACAGTTTTCGGCGGACTGGCAGTCGCCAGCGTCTCCGCACAGGCGAGCACCGACCGTAACAGTTATGCGGACACCGTAGGCAACCCGACTTTCGAAGCAGCACGCAAAGAGTACGGTCTGACCAAGGAGATGAAGAACGGCGCCATTCTGCACGCGTGGATGTGGTCGTTCAACACCATCACCGAACATATGGATGAGATCGCCGAAGCCGGTTACACCTCCATTCAGACCGAGCCGATGAGCAAAATCAAGGTGAACGACGCCAACGGCAAGAAATTCACCGAAAATTGGTATTACGTGTATCAGCCGACGAACACCTCCATCGGCAACTTCGTGGTCGGCAGCGAAGACGACCTGAAAGCCATGACCGCGGCAGCCCACGCGCATGGCATCCGCATCATCGTCGACGTTGTGGCCAACCACTTCACCGCCGACTGGAACGCCATCGACTCCGACTGGCAGAAGAGCGAATATTTCCATGCGCGCAACTCCTGCAGCGGCTCCGGCGGCGACAACATCGATTATTCCAACCGTTGGCAGGTGACGCACTGCCACCTGCTGGGCCTATGGGATCTGAACACCGCCAATCCGGAAGTCGCCAATCGTATGCACGACTTCCTGAAAACCGCGGTGAACGACGGTGTTGACGGCTTCCGTTTCGACGCCGGCAAGCACGTCGAACTGCCGAACGAATTCGACGGTTCGCAGTATTGGACCACCATTCTGCAGAACGGCTCGCAATACCAGTACGGCGAAGTGCTGCAGGGCGATTCCGGACTGGATTACAAGGCGTACGCCAACCTGTATGCCAAGTATGGCGAAGGCGGCGGCGGAGCCACGGCCTCCGACTATGGCAAGACCATCCGTTCTGCACTGTGGAGCAAGAATCTCAATGCGGGCAATCTTATGAGCTTGCGCAACGGGGGCGTCAACGACGATCAGCTGGTCACTTGGGTGGAGTCGCATGACAACTACGCCAATGGCGACAAGGAATCCACGTATCTGACCAACGATCAGATACGCTTCGGCTGGGCCGTGGTCGGCGCACGCGCAGGCGGAGCGCCACTGTTCTTCAACCGTCCGAAGGCCTCCGGCGGCAATCAGCCCCAGTTCGCAGAAGCCTCTCAGCTGGGCGACGCCGGCGATGACATGTGGAAAGACACGGCTGTTGCGGCCGTCAACCATTTCCGCAATGCCATGGACGGCGAGGCCGAATACCTGCGCAACTGCGGTTCCGAACAGAACAACAACTCCTGCCTCATGGTGGAACGTTACAAGACCGACAACAATGCCGGCAATGACGGCGTGAGCATCGCCAACATGGGCGGCGACCAGAATCTGGCCGGCACTCCGACCAAGCTTGACGACGGCACGTACACCGATCAGGTGAACGGCGGCACCATCACCGTTTCCAACGGCAAGATCACTTCCGGCACCGCCAAGGGCGATGCGGTGAGCGTGTACTTCAACACGAGCGTGAAGGAATCCGTTTCCGCGACCGTCAGCAAGAAGTTCTCCTCCAACACCATCAAGGTGACGCTGAACGCCAGCAATGCCACCAATCTCACTTACTCACTGAGCAATGGCAAGAACGGCTCCTTCGTTGACGGCGACTCGCTCACCATCGGCGGCGATATGGAGATCGGCGATTCCGTCACCCTGACCGTCAAGGGCACCGGCGCCGAAAGCGGCGAAGCGCTCGAGTTCACCGCAACCTACACCAAGGTTGAGGTTCAGGCGAACACGATTTATGCGACGAAGCCTTCCGGCTGGAGCAAGATGTACGCGTACGTGTACACGGGCGACGGAGCGACCGCGAAGAACAACGCGGCCTGGCCGGGCGTGGAGATGACCGCGATGGCGGCCGCCGATTCGTGCGCCAAGGCCGGCACATACAAGTATGAGGTTCCGGATTTGGGCGAGGGCACCTATCGCGTGATCTTCTCCAACGGCAGCGGCTCGCAGATGCCGGGGGCCAGCCAGCCTGGTTTTGAATTCTCGGGCAAGGTGAGCTGGGATGGTTCGTCCGCCTCGCTGACAGCCATCACCTGCACGGCAACGCCTCCGGTTATCAAGACCGCGGACATCACCTTCAGCGCCACGGCCGACCTCAAGACCGGCGAGACCCTGTACGCGGTCGGCGACTGGGGCCAGGGCAAGGGCAAGACCTGGACCCGCGCCGGCGGCGTCAAGCTCGCCAGGTACGGCAACGCGTACACCGGCACCACGAAGGTCGGCAAGGGCAACGCCATCACATTCCGTCTGATCAAGGTCGACGCCAACGGCAAGACCACATGGGACTCGGCCAAGGACCGCAAGTCCAAGGCCGACAAGACCAAGGCGCTCGGCGTCTCCTGGACCTCCGGCAAGGTGAACGAGGACGGCACGATCCCGGACGACTCCGCCATCAGCATCTCCGGCAAGGGCGTCGCGGACGGCAAACTGTCCATCCAGAAAGGCAACCTCGCCGAGCTCTACGTGATCGGCACCCAGGACGCCACCCCGTCCGACGCTGTCTGGTGGAGTGACGGGGCCGCCGTGGCGGTCTCCGGCACCGGCACCGTCTACGGCGTCCAGACCGGCACCGCCAAGGTGAACGTGAAGGTCGGCAACCAAACCGCCACCATCACCATCACCGTCAAGTGAAATAGCCCATAGTCCGACCCAATCGAATGGGTGGGTTCGGTTTCGCAAACTCACGAAACCGAACCCAACTCCATATCTCAAATCCTTTCAATAATCCAATAAGGAACATGATGAAAACACATGTCAAACTTGCAAAAATCAGCAAGAAAACCGCGGCTTTCATAGCTGCGGCGACCACGCTGTTCGCAGGCCTTTCCATAAGCAGCGCGGCACCACAACAGGCGAGCGCAGCCACCCGAGACAGCTATGCCGACACCGTCGGCAACCCGACGTTCGAAGCGGCACGGCAGAAGTATGGTCTGCCGAAAGACATGAAGGACGGCGCGACCCTGCACGCGTTCGAATGGTCGTTCAAAACAATCATGGAAAACATTCCGGATATCGCAAAAGCCGGATATACGTCCATTCAGACCGAGCCGATTGTGAAAATCAAGGATAATCGCAAACTCGGCACTGGAAATTGGTATCTGAACTGGTATTACGTGTATCAGCCGACCGATATGGCCATCGGCAATTATGTGGTCGGTTCCGAAGACGAGTTCAAGGAAATGTGCGCTTTGGCCCACCAGTATGGCTTGCGCATTATCGTCGATTCGGTTTCGAACCATTTCACGTCTGATTTCGATGTGATCGCCGACCAGTGGAAAGACAAAAGCTACTTCCATGCAGATAAGCAGATTTCCGATTACAACAATCGTGAGGATTGCACCCAGAACAAGCTTTCCGGATTGTGGGATTTGAATACGCAGGATTCCACGGTCGCGCAGGGCATGCTTGATTTGCTCAAGCAGACCGTTGCCGATGGTGCGGATGGTTTCCGTTTCGATGCTGCGAAGCACATTGAGTTGTCTGACGAGGTGTTCGGCGGCAAGACTTCGAATTATTGGGATACGATTCTGCAGAACGGCGCCCAGTACCAGTACGGCGAAGTGCTTGAGGATGCGAACGTGCGCGAAGCCGACTATGCGAACCTGTTCAACAACAGTTCGGTCGCAGGCGGCGGCATCACCGATTCCAGCTATGGCCACGAAGTGCGCAACGCGGTGCAATTCAAAAACCTGGGCGCAAGCCATTTCACCTCGCACAGCAAGGTGAGCGAGGACAAGACCGTGAACTGGGTGGAATCCCACGATAATTTCGCCAATGGTGAGGCGAATATTCCGCAGGAACTTTCCGATGAGTGGATCAAGTACGGTTGGGCCGGCGTGACCGCGCAGAAGAACGGCATGAGCCTGTTCTTCGACCGCCCGTACCATGACGGCGGCACGTATGGCACCGGCGGCACCGGCACGTACGGCAATGGCAGTGGTCCATTCACGGAGAATTCCAAGCTGGGCGACGCCGGTTCGGATCTGTGGAAGGATCCGGAGGTCGTTGCGATGAACCATTTCCGCAACGCCATGGTCGGCGAGGCATCGAACGTAAGCAATTGCGGTGACGACAACTGCCTGATGGTAGAACGTTATGCCGGTTCCGCAGCTCAGGACGGCATGGTTGTGGCCAACGCCAATGGCGCTGACAAGAATCTGGCCGGCACCGGCACCAAGCTGGCCAACGGCACATACACCGATGAGGTGACCGGCACCACCATCACCGTTTCCAACGGTACGGTCACGTCTGGCGCGGTGAAAGCGAAATCCATCGCCGCATTCTCCAACAAGACGCGTTCCGGCAAGGTTTCCACCGCCGAAGCATATCCGAACAAGGGCACGATTCCAGGTACGTCCAAGAAGATCACGCTGCGTTCCTACCAGTCGACCAACACCACGTATTCCACGTCCGACGGCCAGTCCGGTTCTTACCAAGATGGCGATGTGATCAAGATCGGCGCCGACGCGAAGAGCGGCGAAGAAGTGACCGTGACCGTAAAAGGCACGGGTGCCGATGGCGAGGCCATTGAGCACACGTACACGTATACGAAGCACGGCGATCCGACGTACGATCCGAACGATGGCACGCAAAGCCCCTGCGACAAGTACTGCATGGAATACATGACCAAGAACGGTTATGATCCCGATCATTACGTCGACGCCGAAGAAACCTACTATGAGGGCGGCACGAACACGGAAGTCACTTCGGTGAAGGTTTCCGGCGACAACGCCATGGATCTGGCCGCCACGCAGAGCGTGCAGCTGAAGGCAACCGTCACCACCAATCCGGAAGGCGGCCGAGCCACGGTGAAGTGGAGCTCCTCCGACAAATCCATCGCCACGGTTGACTCCAAAGGCAAGGTGAGCGGTCTGAAGGCCGGAACCGTGAAAATCACCGCGACCGCTGGAGGCAAGTCCGGCAGCATCACCATCACGATCACCGGCGAAAAGCCGGAAGTCGCCAATGTAATCTATGCGACGAAGCCTTCCGGCTGGAGCAAGATGTACGCGTACGTGTACACGGGCGACGGAGCGACCGCGAAGAACAACGCGGCCTGGCCGGGCGTGGAGATGACCGCGATGGCGGCCGCCGATTCGTGCGCCAAGGCCGGCACATACAAGTATGAGGTTCCGGATTTGGGCGAGGGCACCTATCGCGTGATCTTCTCCAACGGCAGCGGCTCGCAGATGCCGGGGGCCAGCCAGCCTGGTTTTGAATTCTCGGGCAAGGTGAGCTGGGATGGTTCGTCCGCCTCGCTGACAGCCATCACCTGCACGGCAACGCCTCCGGTTATCAAGACCGCGGACATCACCTTCAGCGCCACGGCCGACCTCAAGACCGGCGAGACCCTGTACGCGGTCGGCGACTGGGGCCAGGGCAAGGGCAAGACCTGGACCCGCGCCGGCGGCGTCAAGCTCGCCAGGTACGGCAACGCGTACACCGGCACCACGAAGGTCGGCAAGGGCAACGCCATCACATTCCGTCTGATCAAGGTCGACGCCAACGGCAAGACCACATGGGACTCGGCCAAGGACCGCAAGTCCAAGGCCGACAAGACCAAGGCGCTCGGCGTCTCCTGGACCTCCGGCAAGGTGAACGAGGACGGCACGATCCCGGACGACTCCGCCATCAGCATCTCCGGCAAGGGCGTCGCGGACGGCAAACTGTCCATCCAGAAAGGCAACCTCGCCGAGCTCTACGTGATCGGCACCCAGGACGCCACCCCGTCCGACGCTGTCTGGTGGAGTGACGGGGCCGCCGTGGCGGTCTCCGGCACCGGCACCGTCTACGGCGTCCAGACCGGCACCGCCAAGGTGAACGTGAAGGTCGGCAACCAAACCGCCACCATCACCATCACCGTCAAGTAAACGGCAACCGCCGATATCCATAAAACATTTGAGCCTTGGAATTCAATATCACTCCAAGGCTCAAATCATATTCAAACGCTTCTATACGCATGAAAATACACACATCAAAATCAGCGGATTTAGCATAATCAGCTCAAAGCGTCGTGCAGATATCGCTTTGAGCGGCTGCGCATGATATCCAGCGCAATATCGGCATTGCAGAAATCGATGGTTTGTGAGGTATCAGTACAATCAACTTCGGAAAAATCAGTGATGATTCTGTCGGCGAATTGCACTTCCTGCAGGATTTGACCGCGTCTGGTGCCGAGTTCATGCTCTTTGGTACCTTCCGTATACACCCAGAACGGTTTATGGAAGTTGATGGAGAACAGCGTGCCATGATAGGAGTCCGTAACTACACCCTCCGCATATTTCACCAGCGAGAGGAATTCTTCCGGCCCTGCCTCGAGCACATTGACAAGCTCATCGCATTTCGGCACATTGCCCGCCTGCGGCGTCAGCACTGCGACAGGCAGGCCGACTCGACGAGACAGTTCACGCAGTTGCCTGAATACGCCGACAGCACGCTTGGGACGCAGCAGCGAATAAAACAGCAGATACTGTTCGGGCACGTGTTGCGACTTACGCAACGGTATGCGTTCCTCCCATTCGCCCGCGTTGAGCAACAGCGTCGGATCGCATACGTGTTCCACATATTTGCCGCTTACCTGCCGCAGTTTGCCGCATGCGGAACGTTCCCTCGCCGAAAGCGCGCTGAATTCCGCCAACGCCGGTCCGATGCGCCGCAGCTCATCGTCGGTCATGGTGGCCGGCGACGAAGCATACGAGATTTTCCTGCAGTTCGCCCATTTCAGCAGGTACGGGTCCATGTACTTCCAGTCGACGCGTTCCAGCTCGTTGGAATGCTTGTTGATGATCTGGTCGCTGCCGCTCACGGCCACGTCGAATGCGTCAGCCAGCGAATTCAGCTCTTCCGGCTCCTGATAGCGTCGTTGGCCCACATGTATGTTCGTGCTGATGAACCGCTCGAAATTGCGCATGCGCTTCTTGCGCAGTCCCGCAACCGGCAGCATGGTTAAATCCGCGAGGGACGATTTGAGGCCCAGCCCACGCCAATATAAGCGTTCATAGTAGCGTTCGCCCTCAAGCGGCCGGTAGTCGATGACGGTAACGTCATGCCCCATGTCCGTGATGGTTGATTGCGTGGCATACGCCTGCAATACCGAACCATAATTATAGGCAGCATGATACGTGATTAGACCGATAATATTATGCTTCTCGTCCATATTTCCTCGTCGTTCAAGTAGTTATTTCTTTGTTTTCTCGCTATTGCAGAAGCACTCCGCTTTCTCATTGTTTTCCACTGAATTGCTTATGACGCACCCATGCGATCGCAGCGCTCACGTAATACCATCGATATTTCATCGAAAGCAACGCGATTTGTCGGGTCACAGGAAAACGACCTCCCCGATATCGATCAAGCGGCTGCCGAAAAACCGGCATGTTCACTACTTTTCCATAGTGATTCTTTCGTTCATGACGGTTCCATGGCGCTTCGGGATTGAACAGATCATTGATCATAATGATCGTCAGATGAAATAATGTGTAATCATCGAGCGTTCCATCAGATATTTCCCGAAATTGACGAATGGTATCGCGCATTGTTTCGATCGCAGATATTGTTCGCCGCACATAATCGTTGGAGAACGACCGCACCACCGAATCCGCATTGCGGCGGTATTCGTACACCATTTCATCCACATAGCCGATTCGATTCGCCGCCGCGACCGCACGGAACGCATATTCGGCGTCCTCCCCCAAACTCAAGGTTTCGTTGAATCCGTCGATCCCTTTGATCAGCGGCATGCTGTACAGCTTGCCCCAAACAAGCGCGATACCTCGCTGCGGTCGGAGCATATCCTCGCATAGGTCAAGACGCCTGCGTCCCTCGAACACCATGTCAGTTTCAGCATAATGGTGTTCTTCCATACTTGGAGACCCCTCGCCTTTGCCGCCCATAATGACGGCACCAGCGGCGTCGGGAACACCGTTCGCATCGGCATCGGCACCTGCAAGCACGTTGCGGTACGCCCCCATCACCACATCGCAGCGGTATCGCACCGCAAACGCAAGCATGCCGTCGACGGCATGCTCGGCGAGCACATCATCCGCATCGAGGAACATCGCCCACTGCCCCGTGGCCGCGCGCAATCCCGCGTTGCGAGCCGCGGAGACTCCGGCATGGGCGATCGTTTCCGTACGAATGCTGACCAATGGCGAATTCCAATTCGAGATCGGTGCCGTTTCGAATGCCGGCTCACCATCGAATACAATCACCGCTTCGATACGGAAGCCACTGCCCTGCTGCCGTTGCAGACTGTTCACGCAATCATGCAACGTTTGCAACGTGGCACGGTAGACGGGAATGATCACACTGATGGTATGGCTCATCGTCAGTTCAGCTCCCGCGTGATCACCGAAGCATCATACCGGAACGATACCGGCGATTCGATGCTTTCCGGGAAGTTGCCGATCGCCACGAACGCAATCAGCGTTTCGTAGTCGGGTACGCCCAACAGCTTGCGGATCTCATGCTCCTGCTTCTCACGCATCATGGTGTTGAGAGGGCAGGCGGCCAGCGACTCGCATTCCAATGCGGTCAGGAACGCCATGGCGAACAGGCCTCCGTCGATATACGGCTCGTTGCGTTCCTCAACGCTTACGAAACTGCGCACGTCCACGCTGATTAACGCCAGCACCGGAGGCGCATCGTACCCACGCCACCCGCCCTGCAACGCCAATGCCTGTTCGATGAATTTCGGATTGCTGATCAGCAGCACGCGATATGCCTGCCTATTGCATACCGATGGCGTTTTCATCGACATGCTTACGGCCTTACGCACCGTTCCCATATCAACAGGGGTTTCGGCATACTCGCGTACGCTGGAACGCCCTGCGAACAATGCTGCATAGTCGAGCGATGCGTTGTCGCGTTTGTCTGCGGCACGCACGGTTTTCACGCCCGCATTGCCCGCAACGTCGGCTTTTTCGGCTTGTTCGACGCTTTCGATATCCACCGAGGCCACTTCGTCGGCAAACCATACGCCCACAAACTCAGGAATCGGCTTCTCCAACGCCCGATGCTTGCGCACGTATGCACGAACCACCTGCCGTGCCGCGATATACGTCACATCGTCAACCGGATAGTCGCGTTCCCGCCATTCATCCATCACGGAACGCAACTCCCCGAACGCGGATCTGCCGAATCCCGCACGGAACCGTCTATGCGACAATCCTTTTTCAATACGATGAATGTAATACACCATAGTGCCGCGCAATTGCTCGGATTGTCCCACATTCCATTGCCCCGCGCAGAATCTCAGGAACCGTTTGCGCTGCCCCGCATAGTACGAAGCCAATGTCATGTTCGCTTTGCATCCTTGCAATACGCGCCAGACGCGATGCGGAACGATGGTTTTGATTCGCTGCTTCACGCCCATGATCTCACCTTTCCTTGTTTTCTCGACGCAACGACGGCAATACCGCCTGCACCTTGGCCATGACTTCCCTTGTAAACCAGCCTTCACGCAGCTTCTGGCCCAATTGCGAAGCCCGTCGTACCATTCGCGCATACTCGCTTTGCGTCATGCCGTATTCCACGGCCATGGCCTCTTGCAACGATTCGACGGCAACGCCCACTCCCTGTTCGACTACGAATGGTGCGAGCGCCGCCTTGTTCCATATGATCACCGGCTTGTCGGCTGCAAGATACAGCGACAGCTTATGCGGATTGTTGACGGTCAGATATTTGCCGTAATAGCCGCCGCAGGTGTCGAGACTGTCGCCGTCCCAGATCAGACCGAATCGTCCTTCCAGTTTGTCTGGCAGTTCATCGGGTGCGACGATTCCGCGGTACCACGCCGTTTTGCCGTTCCGCCGGTCATATTTCGGCCCGTACAGATTGATGTCGGCTTTGGGGAATTGCTCGGCCAGCCGATACACGTATTCGGCTTTGCCATGGCTGAGATTTCCCGCGATATCGATGCCGTGACGCTGTTCCACGGGCACAGGATTCGCTTGCGGCAGCAGGTAATCAAAAATGCCGATCTCCACGATCGGCACGGTCGCGCCGTACTTGCGCAACACTTCGCTCATGCGCGGATTGTGGCTGATGAGCAGATCCGCTTCGGTCACCCATTGTTTGTCGAAATCGGTGTAGGAGTAGCCGCGTAGCGTTTCCAAATCATGAATCAGGAAAACAAACAACGCTCCGCGCGCTTTCATCCTACGCACGGAAGGCAAGGCGTACAGCGACACCTTGTTGTACATGATGAGCGGAAATTGCACCAACACCACGTCCCCGCAGCGAACGGTTCGTTCCAGCCGATGCCAATCGGCAAGCGTACGCCCAACGCACACCAGCTTGTCGAAATACCCTTTGTTCTCGCCGGGACGCACTTCGAACGGCTGCCAGGATTGGCTTTCGAGCACCTGCCGAATGTCATCGCGCGCTTTGGATCCAGCGTGCGCATGATGCAGCGAACGTTCGCAGATCACGTAGTTCGTCATTGCCAACCTCCATTGTTTGCATATCGTCCGTCACTCGCATTGCTTGCGCCATGCGCGTTATTCTCATCATTCGTTTTCCGTACATGCAGTCGGTTGAATACCGGCTGAAGCATGGCCATAACGAATCGTTCGCGGCACAGCAGCAACGCGATGCCATATATCAGCGCGAACAGGAATCCGCCGAACATCAGCCACAGGAAGGCGTTCCATGTCTCGGCACCGCATATCGCGATCGCGCCCCGCGTAAGGCAGCCTGCCGCAATCGCACTGAGCAGAATACGTATCGGATCGATCGACGTGCGAATGCCAACCAAAAACCCGCGGCACACATATGAGCGCATCGCCAGCATCAACGCTTCGCACAATGAAATGCTGATGGCGGAACCGACCACGCCGAGCTGTGGAATCAGCAGCACGTTTGCGAGTACGGCCAAGGCAAGTCCGATCGCGTTCACCATGGCCCATGTACGTTCCATTCCTTTGGAAATCATGACATTCGCAAGCACGATATTCATGGCCGAACACATCACCGCAATACCGACGAATCGTAGCGGAACCGCGGATTCCGCGAAGTCAGCGCCACCGAGCAATGCCACGATCGGGTCGGCAAGCAATATCAGCAGAGCAATGATCGCGGAGCCGAATACCATAACGAAATTCATGTTTTTCGCGATCAGTTCGCCTGCCTGCCGCTCTTTGCGCCGCGCCTGATAATACGAAAGGCGTGGCAGCATCACGTTGCCGACGGAATTGACGGCGGTGACGAGCACGGATTTGATTTTGGATACCAGCTGGTACAGGCCGACCATATCGGTGGTGCCAAGGAAGCCGAGCATCACAATGTCTACTTGAATATACATGCCGGATGAAATGGATGCGATGGTGAACCATAGCATCGGTTTGAAATGGCGGGAAATATTGAGATGTCCACAATTGCGGAAGTCCACGAACCTGCGTAGCCGCAGGAGATTGAGCACGTTGGATCCGTACCCGGCCACCACCACGATCAGGCCGTATATCGCGTAGTCGCCGCGCTGCCGTACAAAAGCGAACATGAGCACCAATGCCAGCAGTTTGAAACATACGCTACGCACGGTGATGTATTCGTATTGTTCCAACGCCTGATAGAACCATTCCACACCGAACGAGGAAAGCCAGATGGCCAGGCCGAAAAGCGCGAACAGCCCGAATTGCGCGTTCATTTTCGGTACGGTGAACAGGCACGCCAAGTAGACCGCGAACACCATGGTGGTGGAGCATGCCAGAATAACCAGCAATTCCAGCACCGTACGCGATAGTTCCGCGCGGTCGTCGCGTACGCGAGCGCAGACGCGCACTCCGTAGTAGGTAACGCCCAGGAGTGCCACCAGCGAAAAGTATGAGGCCACGGATTGAGCGAACGCCACATGCCCGGTGCCACCGGTGGAAAGCACGCGCGACACGTATGGCACGGTGATGAGCGGGAAGATCACTGACGACGTGGTGACGATCATGTTCATCAGCACGTTGAATTTCACGGATCGAATGCGCACGTCGGTTGGATGCTTGGCCGGCTTGCTGGACGGCTGCCCGACCGGCTTGGTCGGCTGACGTTCAGGCATAAAGCACCACCCGCTTGGCGAAGGCGCGTTTGCGTATGCGCACGGAGTTCACGAAGAATATCAGCACCATCCAAATAATGATGTTTCTGAGCATGATCTGGTTGAACATGGTTGACATCCAACGGTTGGAGAAAAAGCTGAACGCACAGCAATAGCCGATGGCACCGTACAGCATCATCGATATGGGAATGCCCGCCTTGCCGTATTGCAATGCGAAAACCGCGCTTTCATAGCAAAGCTGAGAAAGTGCGGCGATCAGCACGATGGCAAGCATCGCACCCGCGATGCCCCAGTCGAAAATGAATGCGTAATATGTGGTGAATACGTTGCCAAGACTGCGCTCGCCATACCGTTGGAAGGGTTGCCATTGCATCCAGTCAAGCACGGTTTTGCCGAATATCTGGGGGAACGAGGCCCGGGTGGAAGCCAATGTCATGTCTCCCCATTGCGTGGATTTGACCGCCAACGAAGGCGACATGGAGTTCGTGAGATACGCGTCTAGGTTTTTTATCGGCGCTCCAATGTAGATGGACAGGTATTCGTACATGGTCGAGTCGCCCGCCTTGCGTCCCATCAGCGACAGCAGTGGCTTGAACGAAGCCAATCCCACGAGCGCGATGGCCACGAATTTCAACACAGTGCGGAAGCCGAGCCGCATGCCTTTCCAACGGTTGTTCTGCCTGCGGAACAACGCCCAGTATGTCCATGCGGCAACGCCAAGCTGAATGAGGCTATTGCGTCCGCCGGAAATCAACGTCATCGGAACGGCCGCCAACACATTGATGACCGCAAGATAATCGTTGCGCAACGAACGGACCACCACGCTGCGCATGGCGAGAAACAGCCACGCATAGGCCATGGCGTTGGTCGCCAGATGCAGTAGCGAGGGAATTCCAGAGAGGGCCACGCCTTTGGTGCTGAATTTGTTGAGTTTGTCATACAAGCCGATGGCTTTGTCCAGAGAGCCGTCTCCCCCGTAGGGCAGTGTCAATGAGATTATCTGCCGTGACACGATCAGCAATGCCAAACCGGTGAACAGCAGGCCGCCAACGTACACCCACATCGGCAGAACGATATCTTGCGGCTCACCGTATTCCCGATGTGCTGTCCGATGTCCGACGCAGCTGCGGAAAAACACCTTCACACCGTAAGCCGTCAATGCGAATGCGAACGTGCCGAATCCAACCACGAAGCAGGTTTGCATCGACAGGTCGAAATCCCAGGTCCGGTAATTGGTGAGTCCATTGAATACCGCGAGCGTGAATCCGACCACGAATAGTATGGATGGTTCCGCGAAATCCCCGCGATATGCCACTATCAGCAGCACCAGCAATGCCAGCAATGTCAAGAACAGTATGGTCGAGGTCATCTCATCACCATGCCTAATGTGATGCGATTTCCGGATGCCGTCGCTTGTACAGCGCGTACATCATGCCGTACAGCGTCGGAGAGGTGGCCAGGAGTTTCCATTGCAGCAGTTGACTTTTCCCAATGATTCCCTTGCGTTCCACCATTGGCAGCAATTCGCGCAATTCCGTACGCGCATACCGTTCGAATTGCGCCCATTGCTTGCGTTGATGCGCGAGCATGATGCGATTGCAGGTACCGACAATGGATTCGAGATGCCCATATGCGGCATATGCTTCAACATGCGGATATTTGGTTCGCACCAAGTCGAGCATGGCTCCGGTGGATTGTGCGAATTTGTCGGTGATGCCATGCGACTGACTGTTTTCCGACATTCTGTAACGGTACAGCGGCGTGGAATCGTATACGATGCGATCCGCCTTGTCGAGCAGCTGGTAGGTGACCGGCGAATCTTCCGCATAGACGGCGTCGAGCGGGTAGCGCAGGTTATCGAAGAGTTCTTTTTTGGCGAGTTTGTCCCACGCGGTCACATAAAAGTAGCCATGCTGATTCACATAGGCGAATGCTTCCTGCGAGGTCATGACGATTTTCTTGTCGGGAAAAGCGTTGCAGTAGGTGCTGCCGTCAGGGTTTTCCCGTTCGTACGAGATGATCGACAGGTCGGCGTCGGATTCCTGCAGATTGTGCAGCAACGTGCCGAACATATCGGGAAGCACGTAATCGTCGGAATCCACGAATCCGATGTATTCGCCTTTGGCAAGGTCGAGCCCGGTGTTGCGGGCCGCCGCCAAGCCGGCATTGCATTGGCGCACCGCACGAATGCGGTTGTCACGATTCGCCCAAGCATTGCACTGTTCGCCGGAGGAATCGGTGGATCCGTCGTCGACCAGTATGATTTCCAATCGTTCGTAGGTTTGCCCGATAAGACTTTCCACGCATTGGTCGAGATACCGTTCCACGTTGTAGACCGGCACTATCACGCTGATGAGGGGTTGGGTCGAAACTGCCATAAGACCTGTTTTCAGCAGCTTTTCACGTACTTTTTGCCTACGAATTTCGCCATAAGGAAACCGGACCCCTTTTTGATCCAGTCCACTGGTTCGGGGCTGATGATAGGCATTTCGACGTACGGGTAATGGTTGGTTTCCAGCCATACATCGAAGAGGATTTCGCTGATGCGTCCGGGAAATCGCATTTCGAAGACGCTGTATGAGCTTGAATCGATATGCTTGGCCAGTTCTCCGATGATGGGAAACATCCACGAGCAGTATTCGTTGATGAGGTCTTTGCGCATCACGAACATGTTGAACAGGTGCGCCGAGGTTTTGTTCATTTGCGCGTCGAATGCGTCGAGGTAGTCGGAATTGGTTTGCGCGATAATGCTTCGTGTCGCATCGAGCTGGCCTTCCTGCATGGTGTGCTCGTAATGTGAATATACGGTTTCGATATAGTAGTTGCGTCGTTCCGGCACAATGATTTCGCACGTATCGAGCAGACGCGCATAGTCTTGTTTTCCTGCGATGCAGCTGAAACGTTCGTTTTCGTCTCCGTGGCGTTTCGCACTGTCATTTTTGGCAAAATGACGGCGGTAGTGCACCAATCCCTGATAGTCGGCATCGCAGTTTTTCCACATCCAATACAGTCCGGTCAGTTCGGAATATTGTGCGTTCAACTGCGAAATATTATCGCCGGTGTTGTCGCACGTCATACCCAAATCGACGTTCGGATGCAACGCCCTACCGACCTGCAACGGCATATATACGCCGTCGATCGGCATACGGTACGCCTTATGCGTGGCCACGGCCACCGTGATGTCGGAGTCCGCCATCACTGTCATCCCTTCTATACCGGACGCGCACTACTGCCAAAGCACGCCCTTATACTTCACCCTCCCCCTTGTCTGGAGGGTACAGCATACGTTTTCATTTTATCTCAACAGTTCATCTAGATTTCACCAAACGTCAGACACTCCCGTTTTACAAACCCCATTTTTCAAGCTTTTTCAAGATTATTTTACAAATTATCATGTTTTGCAAGAGATTGCAGACGTTTGCATACACGACGTGAAAACGAACTGATTTAAAGCTTTAATCACACCCCACACACGCCATCCAACACCCCCGATATGGCAATTTCAGGATCGCCTCTTTCATAAATATTGAAAATCTCGTCACAACTGTTTCATTACTACTTCGGCGTTTCGCTGCCATCATGTTGGGATTACAAGAAAAAACGTTTGCAGATCATTGCAAACGATTATGAAAAACAGGGCGCACGACTCCAATATCACATATTGAAATCGCACGCCCCTGAGATCTACCGGTCAGACCGGTGGATGTATGGCTTTATGAAATCCGTTTGATTCCTTATTTGACGGTGATGGTGATGGTTGCGGTCTTGCCCGCGGCCTTCACATTCACCTTTGCGGTTCCCGTCTCGACGCCGTACACGACACCGGTTCCGGAAACCGCCACTGCCGCGCCGTCGCTCCACCACATGTCGGGATCACCCGTGGCGCCCTTCACGGAGAGGTTCGCGAGCTGGCCCTTCTGGATGGTGAGCTTGCCGTTCGAGACGCCGTCACCGGTGATTGCGAACGTTACCGGCACGGTGCCGTCCTCGTTCACGGTGTTCACATCCCAGGCCACGCCGACGGTCTTGGCCTTGTCGGCGGTGGTCTTGCGGTCGGTGGTCGGATCCCACGTGGTCTTGCCGTCAGCGGAAACCTTGATCAGGCGCATGGTCATGGACTGGCCCTTGGCCACGGTCGCGGTTCCGGTCAGTTCGCCGCCCACGGTAGTGAGCTCGACGCCACCGGCGCGGTTCCAGGTCTTGCCCTTGCCTTGGCCCCAGTCACCGACCACGTAGGCCCTCTCGCCGGACTTCAGGTCAACGCCGGTCGCCTTGAACGTGATCTGCACATTCTTGTCGTCGTCAGGAGGCACCACCACGGTGCAATCCACGGCCTTCAACGAAGCAGACGAACCATCCCACGTTACGGTGCCGCCGTTGTAGTCGATGCCCGGCTGCCGGGAGCCCGGATACTGCTGGCTGCCACCGTCGTTGAAAATCACCTTCGCGCCGGACGCGAGCGAATCAGGCACCTCGTACTGGTAACCGGTCTGGTCGCAGTTGTCGGCAGCCACCATCTCGACGCCCGGCCAGGCCGCGTTGTTCTTCGCGGTCGCTCCGTCGCCGGTGTACACGTACGCGTACATCTTGCTCCAACCGGAAGGCTTGGTCGCATAGATGGTGTTCTTCGCCACCGGCGGTGTCGGAAGCGTGCCGGTCACCGTAACGGTGATCGAATCGCTCTGAGAACCGGACTTTGCGGTGATGGTCGTGGTACCGGCCTTCTTCGGCGTGACCGTACCGTTGGCGGAAACCGTGGCGACGGCCGTGTTGGAGGAGCTCCAGCTCACGGACGAACCAGCCGGATCGGTGGTGGCGGTCAGCTTTTTCGCAACGGCGCCATTGGAAAGATCAGTGGTGTAGCTGCCACCGTTGATCTTCACGCTGGTCACCGGAGTCGGATCTTCATGGCCACCGATGTTGGCCATGGCAACGGTGAACGTGTCTTCGTCGGACTTCTCGTAGGAGTTGTTGACCTGAGAGGAGGTGTCCGGCAGATCGGCATTGTCGTTCATCGCCATGTCATACGGCAGCGAATCCATTGCGGAAAGGCCGAAGGTGGCTGCCAGTTCAACGCCGAGACCGTACTTTTCGATATGGTCCGCGGTGGTGCCGAGTTCGCTCAGCGGAATGGCGATCTCGTAGTGATCGTCCATGCCTGCGGAGTTGTGGCCCAGATCGTTGAAATTAACCCACTGTGCGGAGCCTTCCTTGTCGGCGCTCATGTCGCCGACCACTCGACCGTTGCTTTCACCCCAGCCGCCGTTGATGCCGATCACCTGGCTGCTCAGGATGCCGTTGCCGTAAGCGAACTTGACGCCGGAAGCCTTGGTGTTGGTCTTGGCGTTGGCTGCCGGACCATATTCGGCGTTGGAATCAAGACCTGTAGCGTCGCCCTTGTAGATCCACGGACCGTTGGAACCGTTGGTGGAAATCGTCACGACCTTGTTGACGTTCTGCTCACCGCTCCACTTGATGCCGGAAGCCCACAGGGTTCCGCCGGTGGAAAGTCCGCCGTCCTTGCCCACTCGGGTGCTTTCGTCCTTCGTGTCGATGGCGATGTGGAACGGCAGATTCTGCGTCTGCCACAGGTGGCCTTGGCTGAGCGGATAATCGTCGCCGGTGTCGACCACGTCTTGCACGTTGGTCATTTCCCACATGAGGTACAGATTGTCGTCATCGTAGGCACCATACAGTGCATACAGATCGATCGGCACCTCATACATGGAATTCGGTCGGTAGACGCGCGGATCGTCGTTGGCTGCGCCCTGTGCGATCAGCATGGAGCTGTCCCAATCGGAGATGCTCGCGCCTTTTCCGGCATTGAAGCTGATGGTTTTCTTCACGCCGAAGCCGACTTTGTTCGTGCCATATCGCGAGGCGAGGTTCTGTTTGGCGACTTCCGTCTTGGTCACCGTGGTTTTTCCGGTGAGTTTGGATCCGTCTTCCGTGCTTGTGCCGGTCACGGTCACGGTTACGGACTCGCCCACGGAGATGGAGCTGCCCACGGTGATGACGTCACCGTTCTTGAAGGTGCCGGACTTGCCTTCGGAGGTCGTGTACTTGAGGTTTTCGGCCTTGCTTGCGCGCAGGGTCACGTCAACGCCGCTTCCGCTGAATGTTGCGGAAGACGGTTCCGCGGAAACGTACGGCTTGGCTTCGGCCTTCAGATAGTAGGCGCTGACCGCGTTGCCCTTGGCGGTGCCGGAGGTGATCTTGCCGCCGGAAACGGTGATGCTTCCGCCGTTGACTTCATCCGGATACACGCCGTCGTCAAGGTTGGTGCTCATGCCGACGAGGCTCTGGTCGCCGCCCATGTTGGCGATTACCACGCCATCGTTGGCGGTGCCGTCCTTGGTGAAGCGTTCGATCATCAGGCAGGACTTGTTGGCGTTGTTCTGATCGGAGCCGCAGTTCTGCAGATATTCGCTCTTGCCGTCCATGGCGTTACGGAAGTGGTTGACGGCCACGACCGACTTGTTCTTCCACATGTCGTCGCCCGCATCACCCAGCTGGGACTGCTCGGCGAATTGTGCATTGGTTCCGCCAGAGCCGACCGGACGGTTGAAGTACAGCGGTGCGCCGGCCTTGCGGGAGCCCACGATCGCCCAGCCGAATACGATCTGATCATTGGTCAGATACGTGGATTCCTTGTCGCCATTGGCGTAGTTGTCATGCGACTCCA
>OGWR01000944.1_pt1 | contig 25098 bp, 20 predicted proteins | sample 1576061 | NCBI WGS metagenome assembly OGWR01 (sample SAMEA3541511, study PRJEB24748) | human gut metagenome | biome: human gut; feature: human-associated habitat; material: faeces | place: China | collected 2012 | reverse complement strand
GGTTCATTTTCACTTCGTTGGAATAGCTAACCACGCTGCCGGGATAAAAATCGGAGGCGCCGGGAATCATCGTGATGCGGTGGGCGATGTTGCCGCCCGTGCAGCTTTCGGCTGTAGCTACGGTAAGCCCGCGCCCGCGCAGGGCATCGAGCAGGATTTCCTCAGCCGTAAGGTCGGACTCGGCTATAAGAAGGTTGCCGAGTATGGCTTTCAACTCATTGGCGCCCGAATCGGCGGTGGCTTGCACCGTCTTATCATCATTTCCGGCCACGTCGAGACGCAGGCGGATGTAGCCTGGGTTGGGGAGGTAGGCCAGATGCGCGCCCGTGGGGAGGGCGTCCTCGAATGTGGCGAGCTTTTCAGCCAGATCGCTCTCGGTTATTCCGCTGACTATGAGCGTGCGGTGCTCGATCCAGCAATCGCGGCCGAAGCGTTTGAGCAGCCGTGGAAACACCTCCACATTGAAGGCGTGGCGAGTTTCAAAGGGTACGCCGGGCATCGCTACGAGTACTTTCCCATTGCGTTCGAACCACATCACCGGAGCGGTGCCCAGCGCGTTGCGGATGGGCGTGCACGACGTAGGCACCATAGCCTGACTCTCAGTCAGGCGGTTCATGTCGAGTCCGCGACGCGCGAAAATGCTCTTTACGTTTTCCATCACTTCGGCGTCGAAACGTAGTTCGCCGCCAAACACCTCTATGAGCGTGGCTTTGGTAATATCATCCTTTGTGGGGCCGAGGCCGCCGGTAGTGAGCACCACATCGGTGGCCGCGAGGGCCTTTTCAATGGCGTTGCGGATGGCCGCGGCATCGTCGGCCACGGTGGCTACCTGCGCCACCTGCCATCCGGCGGGGGCGATTGCGCGGGCGATGTCGCCGGAATTGGTGTCGGTTACCTGGCCGAGCAGCAGTTCGTCGCCGATGACTATTATGCTGACTTTCATATGAATGCTAAGTAAGAAAAATGGCTGGACGCGGCTTTCAGACCGTCACGCGGGCGTATGGCGCGAGCGAATAGGGGCAGAATTCCTTGTCGAGATATTTGTAGTATCCGGCAATAGCCACCATAGCGGCATTGTCGGTGGTGAAGGCGCGTTCGGGGATAAAGGCCGTCAGTCCGTGGGCCTCGCAATAGTCGGCGACGGCTGCGCGCACGCCTGAATTGGCAGAAACGCCGCCTCCGATTGCCACGGTCGACACGCCGGTCTGTTTTACGGCTTTGTCGAGCTTGTCGAGCAGTATCTCGATGATAGTGCGCTGGAGAGAGGCGGCCAGGTCGGCCTTGTTTTTCTCGATGAAATCAGGATCGAGGCGCTTCTGGTCGCGCAAGGTATAAAGGAATGAGGTTTTCAGTCCTGAAAAACTGTAGTCGAGGCCGGGAATATGGGGTTTGGCGAAGCGGAAGCGCTTCGGATCGCCCTCGGCGGCCAGGCGGTCGATGTGCGGACCTCCGGGATAGGGGAGACCCATCACCTTGGCGCACTTGTCGAACGCTTCGCCGGCGGCGTCGTCAATGGTCTGGCCAAGAATTTCCATATCGTTGTAGTTCTTCACCAGAATCAGCTGGGAATTGCCACCGGAGATGAGCAGGCAGAGAAACGGGTATTCAGGCACGCGGTCGTCTGGTTTGCGGCGCACGAAATGGCTGAGCACATGGCCATGGAGGTGGTTTACGTCGACGATGGGGATGCGCAGACCCAGCGAAAGCCCTTTGGCAAAGGAGGTGCCCACAAGCAGCGAACCCAGCAATCCCGGGCCGCGGGTGAACGCTATGGCCGAAAGATCGGTCTTGCTTATGCCCGCGCGGCGTATTGCCGCGTCGACTACCGGCACGATGTTCTGCTGGTGGGCGCGCGATGCCAGTTCCGGTACCACGCCGCCGTATTCCTCGTGAACGCTCTGGGATGCGATTACGTTGGAGAGCAGCAACCCGTCGCGGATTATTGCCGCGGAAGTGTCGTCGCAGCTCGATTCAATTCCTAATATCGTGATAGCCATTGCTTGTATCCTTTATGAAGTTGACGGCCGACTGTCCGGTCAGAAGGTCTGCATGTCGACCAGATGCTTGTAGTAGCCGTTTTTGGCCATGAGTTCCTGGTGGGTGCCGCGCTCTACGATGCGGCCTTCGTGGAGCACGCAGATAAGGTCGGCGTTTTTAATGGTGGAGAGGCGGTGGGCTATTACCAAGGTGGTACGGCCGTCCATCAGTCGGTCGAGGGCCTCCTGCACGAGTTTCTCGCTCTCGGTATCGAGGGCGGAGGTGGCCTCGTCGAGAATTAGCAGAGGCGGGTTCTTGAGAATGGCGCGGGCAATCGAGATGCGCTGGCGCTGGCCACCCGACAGACGGCAGCCGCGGTCGCCGATGTTGGTGTCGTAGCCTTTTTCCGATGCCATTATGAACTCGTGGGCATTGGCCACCTTGGCGGCTCGCTCCACCTCCTCGCGTGTGGCGTTTTCCACACCGAAAGTTATGTTGTTGTAGAAGGTGTCGTTGAAGAGGATGGCTTCCTGGTTGACGTTGCCCATGAAGGAGCGTAGGTCGTGGACGCGCATGTCGCGCACGTCGATGCCGTCGACCTTGATGCCACCTTTCTGCACGTCGTAGAAGCGCGGCAGGAGGTCGGCCATGGTCGATTTGCCGGAGCCCGACTGGCCTACGAGGGCCACTGTGGAGCCGGCCGGTATGTCGAGGCTGACGTCGTGGAGCACTTCGTTGTCGCCGTAAGCGAACGTAACGTCGTCGTATGTGATATGGCCCTTGAGATGCTTGATCTCAAGTGGCTTCTCGGGGTCGGTGATGGGGTTTTTCGCGCCGAGAATCTTATCGACGCGCACCATCGAGGCAAGGCCTTTCTGAATTGAATACATGGCCTTGCTGAGGTCTTTGGCGGGGTTGATGATGGTGTAGAATATCACCATATAATAGATGAACTCCGAGGCGTTTAGGCTCGAGGTGCCGCCGAGGATGAGCGAGCCGCCGAACCAGAGCACGATGGCTATGGCCGTTGTGCCGAGGAATTCGCTCATGGGGTGGGCGAGCGACTGGCGCCGGGCTATTCGGTTGCTCAGCCGGTAGTAGGTCTGGTTCTCGCGGTGAAAGCGGGCCTTCACCTTCTCTTCGGCATTGAAGGCCTTTATGATGCGCAGTCCGCCGAGACATTCCTCGATGGTGCTCATCAGGACGCCCCACTGATTCTGCTGCTCCAGGGATTTACGTTTGAGCGACTTTCCCACCTGACCCATCACGAGGCCGGCCAGGGGCAGAAGCACCAGTACGAACACTGTGAGCTGCCAGGATATGGCAAACATGGTGCCCAGGCATGCCAGAATCATTATGGGGTTCTTGAACATCATGTCGAGGCTCTGCATGATGGAATTCTCGATTTCAGCCACGTCGCCGCTCATGCGCGCCATCACGTCGCCCTTGCGGGCAGAGGTAAAGAAGGAGATGGGCAGCGATACCATCTTGTTGAACACATAGTTGCGTATGTCGCGCACTATGCCGTTGCGCATCGGGATTATGAAGTAGGAGCAGAGGTAGGTTACGCCCGTCTTCAGTCCGGTCATCACCACGAGAAGAGCGGCCAGCATGGCCAGCGTGGTAGCTTGTCCGTATTCGGCTATGGCTTCCTGGGTATAATAGTAGAAATTGTTGATTATCACATCCTTCACCGAGCCCTGGCCGAGGGTCATGTACTCGTATACACCTTCGCGCACCTTGAAAAGCATCTCGAGGATGGGGATGATGATGGCGAAGGAAAAGAGGGTGAGAATGGCCGAGAGGATGTTGCAGATTATGTTGAGAACAACAAACTTTTTATATGGCGGAACAAATCTGCGGAGTATATCGAAAAAATCTTTCATTTACGTAATCTGAGATTTAGCGCCGCAAATTTACGCAAAAATCCCGTAATTTCTGCCGCAATGTGTAAATCAACCAGTTCATATAATAAGATAAAGATAAATTTTGGTGGTTGATATGGCCTAAATGACTGGTCACCTAAATAAAAGGCGGCGTTTCAGAATCTTTGCGATCTGAAACGCCGTCTATGGGTATGTTGTGCGGTGGGGGTTATTGTTTGACGAGCTCCATGCCTTTGCGGATGGCGGCTTCGTTGACGGGTATCAGTTTGTGGTGGCGCTCCGGAAGGGCTTTTTTCAGGCCGCGTACCACCGCTTCAACCGGTACGTCGGGACGCATCTTGAGCAGCGCGCCGAGCAGAATCATGTTGTAGCTCTTGGCCTGACCCATTTCGATGGTGGCGTCCATTGCGTCGACCGGCACCACGGTGATGTCGGTGCGCGTGGGGGCATGGTGGATTCCGTAGGGGTCGTAGATGAGTACGCCTCCGGGTTTCACTTTGCTCTCGAACTTGTCGAGGCTCTGCTGGTTGAGGATCACTGCTGTATCGTAGCGGTCGAGCACCGGCGACGAGATGGGTTCGTTGCTGAGAATCACGGTCACGTTGGCTGTGCCGCCGCGCTGTTCGGGACCGTAGGAGGGCATCCATGTGACTTCCAGGTCGTTTTCGAGGGCTGCGTATGCCAGGATTTTACCCATGGAGAGCACGCCTTGTCCGCCGAATCCGGCTATAATTATTTCGTCGGTCATTTCTGAGTAGGTTTGAATGGTTGGAAATGCAGACGCGGTTTTATTTGGCGTCGGTTGCTTCTGCTTTGGTGGAGTCCTTCACGTCGCCCAGCGGGTAGTGGGCGAACATGTTCTCGGCCATCCACTGGTTGGCTTTCTCGGGGGTCATCTTCCAGCCCGACGAGCAGGTGCTGACAATCTCGACAAACGAGGTGCCTTTCTTGGCCTGGGCGTTGAGGAAGGCTTTCTTGAGAGCTGCCTTCGCCTTGCGCACGGCGGCAGGGGTGTGGACGGCCTGACGGGTCACGTAGCATGTGCCGTCGAGCAGGCTGACCACATCGGCTACCTTGAGGGGGAAGCCGTTGAGGTCGTGGCGGCGGCCATAGGGGGTGGTGGCAGTCTTGGCGCCCTCGAGGGTGGTGGGCGACATCTGTCCGCCGGTCATGCCGTAGATGCCGTTGTTTATGAGGATTATCACAATGTTTTCGCCGCGTGTGCAGGCGTGGATGGTCTCGGCGGTGCCGATGGCGGCGAGGTCGCCGTCGCCCTGGTAGGTGAACACCACGTTTTCAGGATGCAGGCGGCTCACGGCTGTAGCCAGGGCGGGAGCGCGCCCGTGGGCGGCCTCTACCCAGTCGCAGTCGATGTAGTTGTAGGCGAATACGGCGCACCCCACCGGGGCTATGCCTATGGCTTTTTCCTCAAGGCCGAGCTCTTCGATTATTTCGGCCACGAGTTTGTGGACTACGCCGTGGCTGCAGCCCGGACAATAGTGCATCACGTTGCGGTTCAGAAGTTTCGGCCGCGCATATACTTTGGTGCCGTTGGCTATTATTTCTTCACGTGTCATGGCTCGGTTCAGGCTTTAGCTGGGTTGATGAAATCTTTATGGAGCGCGTCGAGCACCTCCTGGGGGTTGGGAACGATTCCGCCCATGCGGCCGAAGTGGCGCACCGGCACGGAGTCGCTTACGGCCAGGCGGACGTCCTCAATCATCTGGCCTGCGTTGATTTCCACGCATAGGATTCCTTTTACGCCTTTGGCGGCTTCGCGGATGGCTTCGTAGGGGAATGGCCAGAGCGTGATGGGCCGTATCAGGCCTATCTTGATTCCCTCCTTGCGGGCTTCCTCGATGGCCTTGAGGCAGATGCGGGCTATGGAGCCGAATGCTACGATGAGGTAGTCGGCATCGTCGGTGTAGCGGGCTTCGTAGCGCACTTCGTTTTTCTCGATTTCACGGTAGGTGCGCTGGAAGCGCTCGTTGTTTTTCTCCATAATGGCGGAATCGAGCTCGAGCGAGGTCACGACATTGCGCGCGCGGCCGCCCTTACGGCCCGTGACGGCCCAGGGACACTGGCGTTCGATTTCCACGGCCGTGCGTCGCGGACGCTGCGGAGGCAGCACTACTTTTTCCATCATCTGGCCCACAATGCCGTCGGCAAGTATCATGGAGGGTGTGCGGTATTTGAATGCAAGATCGAAGCCGAGGCCCACGAAGTCGGCCATTTCCTGGACCGTCGACGGGGCGAGCACAATCAGGTGGTAGTCGCCGTGGCCGCCTCCTTTGGTGGCCTGGAAGTAGTCGGACTGCGACGGATGGATGGTGCCGAGACCGGGGCCCCCGCGCATCACGTTGACTATCAGTGCGGGCAGCTCCGAGGCGGCAAGATAGGAGATTCCCTCCTGCATGAGGCTCACGCCGGGCGACGACGAGGAGGTCATCACGGCTTTACCCGTTGCGGCGCCGCCGTATACCATGTTGATCGAGGAGACTTCGCTCTCGGCCTGGAGTACGGTCATGCCCGTTGTTTCCCACGGCATGAGTGCCTCAAGCGTTTCAAGAACTTCGCTCTGGGGGGTGATGGGGTAACCGAAATAGCCGTCGGCGCCGTAGCGGATGGCGGCGTGGGCTATGGCTTCATTGCCCTTCATCAGTTTTATTTCTTCTTTCATCCTTTTTGCGATGGTTTGCTTGGGTGTGTTCTGTTTCTTTTGATTTTTGATTGCAGATGCCGGTGGCCGGTTATTTCACCACTACCTTGTATACCTCGATGCAGGCGTCGGGGCATACAAGAGCGCATGCGGCGCATCCTATACACGCTTCCTCGTTGAGGGGATAGGCGAAGTGATAGCCGCGGTCGTTCACTTCCTTGGGCTGAAGGGCGAGAACGTCGCACGGGCAGGCCACCACGCAGAGGTCGCATCCTTTGCAGCGCTCTTTTTCAATGGTGACGGCTCCATGAATTTTTGCCATAAGCTTAAATGTAAGTGTGAGTGTATGGAAGTTGTTGATGTAAGTAGCTGTTCAAGATTTCGACCAGGTACTTAGCCACAAATTTAGCATTAATTTTAACAAATTCAACCTCTGTGCCCCATTTTCACATTAATTTAGACTTGCTCCGTCGGCGCGCTCCGCATGCCACCCCGGAGGGGATGTATGAAAATAAAGGGGCGCTTATCACTAAGCGCCCCTTTATTGGTTTCCAATAGGTACAATTTCTAAGGTAAAAAAGATTGTTTTAGGTTTGTGACGCAAAGTTCACCCTTTTTATCTTAGCTACAAAATTTTTTAATATGTTTTACGGCATACTTTTTTAGCTATGTTTTTGTCCGTTCTATATTATGCCGGATTTAATGTCTTGATAAATAGAAAGATTCGACTGCGAAAGTCTGTATGCGGTTTGCTTGGTGTGCGTATCCGTGAAAAATAATTTTTTCAGCAAAAAGGCATTTAATCGCTAAAAATTCTAAGTGCGAACGATTGCCCGTCGAACACGCCGTAGGAGAAATGTCGTATCCAGTCGCCGAGAATAACCATGCGGCATCCCTGGGGATTCAGCGGGAAGTCGGCCAGCACATGGCGGTGTCCGAACACGAAATAGTCGACCGTCGAATCGACGTCGCGCAGATACTCGCGGCAGAAATCCACAAGGGGGTCGGAACTGTCGACTCCTTCCGTGGCCTCATATGCCTCATAGTTGCGTGAATGGGTGCTCCATGCATGTGCGAATGGAATTGTCCACCGCGGATGGATAGCCGCATAGAGTTTCTGGCAGAGGCGGTTACGGAATATAGAACGCATCATGCGGAACGATGCCGGCAGGCGCCCTACGCCATCGCCGTGGGCCATATAGAATTTACGGCCGTAGATTTCGCGCACCTCGCTGCCGTCGACCACGCGCATGCCGATTTCGTCGCGCAGGTAGTCGAAAAGCCATATGTCGTGGTTGCCTAGGAACCATGTTATTTTCACTCCGCGGTCGGCCAGACGGGCCAGTGCGCCGAAAAATCGCGTGAATCCGCGCGGAACCACTGTGCGGTATTCATACCAGTAGTCGAGCACGTCGCCGAGCATTATCAGCTCGTCGGCGTCGTCGGCGATGCTGTCGAGGAAGCGCACCACGCGCTGCTGGTGAGTCCTGCCGTCGGATATGTAGCCGGCTCCCAGATGGAGGTCGGATATGAAATAGGTCTTTCCCATGGGCTGTGGCTTGGTGTCGGGGTCGGTTCAGAGCATCCCGAGTTCGAGTTTGGCCTCCTCGCTCATCATGTCCTTGTTCCATTCGGGCTCGAAAACGAGGTTGATGGTCACGTTTCCGATCCCTTCTATCGACTCCAGTTTCTGGCGCGTATCCTCAAGGATAAAGTCGGCCATGGGGCAGGAGGGAGCCGTCATGGTCATGTCGACGGTAAGGTTGCCGTCGTCGCTGAGGTCGATGCGGTAAACCAGGCCGAGACTGTAGATGTCGACCGGTATTTCCGGGTCGAACACCGTCTTGAGCATCGCCACTACTTTTTCTTCGAGTTCCAGATGTTTTTCTGCGTCCATAAATGCCGGTATATTTATCGAGTCGTTTCGTCGGATTGTTTTGTCTGATTATTTTGTGGGATTTACGCAAAGTTAGCTCTTTTCTGCGATTTCTCGGCAAATTTTCCTAATTTTGCATCGCACCCCTCCGGTGGTTGCAACTTAACTGAATACAATGATACAGTCTATGAAAAAATTCTTGAAATGCTTTGCTGTGGCTCTTGTGGCCATCTCGGCCTTTGCGTCTGCACCGGCGGCGAAAGGGGCTACTCCGGTTACCTTCGGTCTGAAGGGTGGCGTGACCATCAATTCACTCAAATTCAACGAAAGCGCATTTGCCGCCGACAACCGTTCGGGCTATACGCTTGGCGGTATGATGAAGTTCTCCACCCCGCTGGGCTTTGGCGTCGACGCTTCGCTTATGTTCACGCGCCGCTCGGCCCGCGCCATAGCAGACTACGACCTGAAGGAGGCCGGCCACAACGACGTGACCGTGAGCCGCAGCTACATCGAGATTCCCGTGAACCTGCGCTGGAATCTGGGGCTGCCCGTGGTAGGCAAATTTGTGACGCCTTATGTGGCTACCGGCCCCGACTTTTCTTTCCTCGTATCAAGTCGAAATGTGAAAAACGCCTGGGATAATCGCAAGTTTGATTTCGCCTGGACTTTCGGGTTCGGCCTCACAATAATCAACAAGCTTGAGATTGGCGCTGCCTATGGCCTCGGCCTCAGCAACTCCGCATCGGGCGACTCTTCGCTTTACGGGCCGATTGGTGTCGACGCAAAGAATCGCTTCTGGAATGTAACCGCCGCCTGGCTCTTCTAAGCGCACTGATAATTGTGGATAACTTAAATTAACATAAAATCAGCATATTTACCCCGGCTATATTTTCGTTTAAGGGCTGAATTTGCTAACTTTGCAATCGTTCGGACAATAATGTCGTTACACGGCATCGGTCCGGGCGATTACTTTTTTGTATGCGCCGACCGGCGCCCTCCTCTTTAACCTTTATGATTCGAAATCTCATAGCTTCAGCTCTTCTTGCCCTCGCGGTTGCCTTTCCGGCAGGCGCCGAGCGCACTGCGCAGAAGCAACACACACACCACGCATCGCGCGCCGTAAGCGCCCGCCAGGCTGCCGACGAAGCCGAGATGCATTATGCCTCGATTTCCCATACCAATCCCTTCGAGATTGTTCCTGCCGCCGGCATGGAGCTGCTCGACGACGGAATCCTTTCGGCCGGCGAAGCCGACCCGCAGATGGTGTCCGATATGCTCGGATTCGCCCGCAAATTCATGGGTACACGCTATGTGCGCGGCGGCAAATCGCCCAAAGGGTTCGATTGCTCGGGATTCACAAGCTACGTTTTCGGCCAGTTCGGAGTCGAACTTTCACCCTCTTCGGCCGTACAGTATGGCCAGGGTTCAAAAATCGCCCGCGACGAAGTGAGCGCCGGCGACCTTCTTTTCTTCAAGGGCCGCAATTCCCGCAGCAGCCGCGTGGGGCATGTGGCTATTGCCATCGACAATGATCCCGCTACGGGTGAAATTACCTTCATCCACGCTGCCGTAGGCGGTGGCATTCGTATCGACCGACTTTCGGGTGCGTACTACGCCTCGCGCTATCTTGGCGCACGCCGCGTTCTCTGAAGAATAATTCTGAATTTTGAAGTTTTAAAGCTGGCAGCCGATGGCTCGCCGGCTTTTTTTGTCTATTTAAGGACTCTAAGGACTCTAAGGTCTCTAAGGTCTTTAAGGTCTTTAAGGTCTCTAAGGACTTTAAGGACTTTAAGGTCTCTAAAGTCGCTAAGGTCTCTAAGGTCGCTAAAGTCTCTAAAGTCGTTAAGGTCTTTAAGGAATTTAAGGTCTCTAAGGTAAAGCTGTGGCCTTTAAGGTTGTTGAGGTCCCTGAGGCTTTTTTTAGGCCCAGTTGTTGATGATGTCTGCGATTTCGCGGGCATCTTTTTGTGTGGTGCAGCGGGAGATCGGAAGGCTTAGAAGAGTGTCTGCAAGGTGCTCGGTTATGGAAAGTCCGCCTTTGGGAAGACGCAGGGGGTCAGACGGAGTCCGGATAATTCCGGCATTATCCGCCCAGGAGCGTTCGGCGCGGTAACATGGCTGGAGATGGGGTGGTGTGGCGTAGTGCATGTCCCACCCTATGCCGTTGGAGGTGAGATAGGCCGTAAGCTCGTCGCGTCGGTCGGTGTGGATTACGAACTGGTGGAACACGCAATCGTCGGTCATAAGCGGCAGGCGAATATCGGGATGGCGGATTTCTTCGCAATAGATGCGGGCGATGGAGCGCCGCATGGCGTTTTCCTCGGCGGTGTGCGGCAGCTTCACGTTGAGCACGGCCGCCTGCATCGTATCGAGGCGACAGTTGAAGCCTGCGTGGATGTTGTGGTAACGCCGGTCGGCGCCGTAGTTGGCGAGCGCGCGTACTGTAGCAGCCAGTTCAGGGTCGGAGGTGGTTACGGCGCCAGCGTCGCCCATGCCGCCGATGTTTTTGGTAGGATAGAAGCTGAAGGCGGCGGCGTGGCCGAGGGAGCCGGTGGCTCGCGTGCCGTTCAGCCCGTCGTTGGCCGAGACGGCCCCGATGGCCTGGGCGTTGTCCTCGATTACGAGCAGATTGTGGCGTCGGGCGGCGCTTATGAGCGCATCGTCGAAACATACGCGTCCGTAGAGATGCACGGGCATTATGGCGCGCGTGCGAGGTCCGATCAGCTCTTCCAGCCGCGACGTGTCGAGGTTGGAGGTCAGTGCATCAGGTTCGGCGAGCACGGGCACAAGGCCTGCGTGGGTTATGGCAAGAACCGAGGCGATATAAGTGTTGGCAGGAACTATCACCTCATCGCCCGGCTGCAGACGGCCAAGCCTGATGTAGCCGAGAAGAATCAGGCGCAGGGCGTCCAGGCCGTTGCTTACGCCTATGGCGAAGTCCGCTCCGGAGACGTGGCGCAGCCGCGCCTCGAATTCATCCACTTCCGGGCCGCCCACATAGCGCCCGCGGGCTACGACATCGGCCAGTCGCGCCGCGACTTCGTCGGCATACGGCGCGTTGACGGTGGCGAGGTCGAGAAACGGGTAGCGGGTTCCGGGATTCATTGGCAGTGGATGGAAATATGGGTCAGAGCCTTGGCTCGGTATCGGCCGTAAGGCGCAGGAATTCGTCGTAATCGTAGATATAGTCGGCTGTGTCGTAGGGAGTCGAGACAATCGAGAGGCAAACGGCGCCCGACGAAAAGTTGTCGAGTGTGCGCCAGATGCCGGGCGGTATGAGCAACCCTGTGAAGGGGCGGTTGAGCGTGTAGGTATGCCAGCTGTGGCCGTCGGATAGGTTTACGTTGAAGCTGCCGGCCACGGCCACGAGCAGCTGGCTCATGGCGCGGTGTGCGTGGCCTCCGCGTTCGCCTCCGGCGGGTACGTCGTATATCCAGTACGCGCGCTTGATTTCGAACGGAATCACTTCTCCACCCTGCACCACCGAGAGGCTGCCGCGCGGGTCGGCAATGCGCGGGAGGCTGATCAGGCAGGGCCGTGAAGGCATCTTTTCCATCGTTTGTTGTTGTTTTATAAAAAATCGTATCCGGAAGTGTATTTACGGCTGATGCCGGCAGGATGCTCAGATGCCGTTTTTGGCGAGATTTATCAGGTATTGGCCGTAGTCGTTGTTGACCATCTCTTTGCCGAGGGCGAGCAGGCGCGTGGAGTCAATCCAGCCCATGCGGAAAGCAATCTCTTCGAGCACAGCCACCTTGAAGCCCTGGCGGTTTTCGATTGCCTGAATAAAGTTGGCCGCCTCCATGAGCGAGTCGATTGTGCCGGTGTCGAGCCAGGCGAATCCGCGGCCGAAGCGCTTTACATTTAGACGGCGCTGGTCGAGATAGGCGTTGTTGACCGATGTTATTTCCAGCTCGCCGCGGGCTGAGGGACGCACGTCGGCGGCGATGTCGACCACATCGTTGGGATAGAAGTAAAGTCCGACCACGGCGTTGTCGCTTTCGGGCTTCTGGGGCTTCTCCTCGATTTTGGTGGCGCGTCCGTCGGGGCCGATCGATACCACCCCGTAGCGCTGCGGGTCTTTCACCGGATAGGCGAATACGGTTGCCTCACGCCGTTCGGATGCGATGGCGGTGGCGTCGCGCAGCATTCCCGAGAATCCCTGGCCGTAGAAAATGTTGTCGCCCAGCACCAGGCATACGTCGTCGTCGCCGATGAAGTCGCGGCCGATGATGAACGCCTGGGCGAGCCCTTCGGGACGCGGCTGCTCGGCGTAATGGAAGTTTACGCCAATCTCTTCGCCCGAACCGAGCATGCGGCGGAAAGCCGGCAGGTCCTGAGGCGTGGATATTATGAGTATCTCACGTATCCCGGCCAGCATGAGCACCGAAACCGGGTAGTAGATCATCGGCTTGTCGTAGATGGGGATAAGCTGTTTGGAAATCCCCCTGGTAATGGGGTTGAGGCGCGTGCCGGCGCCTCCGGCGAGAACTATGCCTTTCATTCTGGTGTGAAGGTTTGTCGTTTCTTTTTTTCAGAGGAGAGCTGGTTGATGGGTCAGCGGTCCTTGTACATCTGCGCGTAGTAGTCGCGGTAGGAACCGGAGGTTACGCTGTCGCTCCATTCGGGATTGTCGAGATACCAGCGCACGGTCTGCTCGATGCCGACGGGGAACGACGTCTCCGGGAACCAACCGAGCTCGGTTGCAATCTTCTCCGGGTCTATTGCATAGCGCATATCGTGGCCGGGGCGGTCTTTCACATAGGCGATGAGCGATTCATTGATTTGATCCACGGGGATGGTTAGCTGCTTGCGGTATTCGGGACTCTCCTCCATAAGGCGACGCACTATTGCAATAATGCTCTTCACTATGGCGAGGTTTTCCTGCTCGTTGAAGCCGCCGATATTGTAGACTTCGCCGATGCGACCCTCGCGAAGAACGATGTCGATAGCCTTGCAGTGGTCGTCGACATAGAGCCAGTCGCGCACGTTTTCGCCGCGGCCATACACCGGGAGATGACGACCTTCGAGAATGTTCTTGATTACAAGCGGTATGAGTTTCTCGGGGAATTGATAGGGGCCGTAATTGTTGCTGCAGCGGGTTATGTTGATGGGGAGGCCGTAGGTTTCGTGGTAGGCCTGGGTGAGCATGTCGGCAGCGGTCTTCGATGCCGAATAGGGCGAGCGCGGCGACAGCGGTGTGACTTCGGTGAAGAAGCCTTCGCCGAAAGTCTGGAGGTCGGTACGGCCCTTCACCACTGATGCTACCTCCTCGGTGAGGTGGAGCGGCGCGGGCTGGCCGGGCGTACGCGGCAGCGAGCCGTATACCTCATCGGTGGAAATCTGAAGGAATTTCTTTCCCTGGCGGTAGTGCGGGCGTCCCTGCTCATCGGTGCCGTCGAGCCACGCCTTGCGTGCAGCCTCCAGGAGGGTCTGCGTTCCCAGGATATTGGTCTCGAGAAAAAGCCGAGGATTGGTAATCGAGCGGTCCACATGGCTCTCGGCGGCGAAGTTTACCACGAAATCGGGGTCGAATTCCTTCATAAGGCGGTCCACAAGATCGGCATCGCCGATGTCGCCTTTTACGAACTCCACATTGGGAAGTTCTATCTCATCTTTGATGGTAAGCAGGTTGCCTGCATATGTCAGCGAGTCGAGAATCAGGATCTCGGCCTCCGGGCCGTGTACTTTCAGAAGATATTTTACGAAATTGGAGCCTATGAATCCGGCTCCTCCGGTCACGAGATATTTCATCTTTTGCGATTAGATTGCGTGAAATTACTGAATGCAAATTTAATACTATTTGGCGGCGAAGCCAAGCAAAACCGCCTAAAACTTCAGAAAACTGCGCCGGGCCGTCGCCATGCCGATCCGGGCTGCCACCTCTTCGCTTCGGGAGGTCCCCTCTGCTCCGGCCTCGTCGGGTTGCATCCCGATTAATCGGGAATAATCGGGATTAGCCGAGATAAATCGGGATTAATCCCGCTAAATCCCCAAAAATCCCTCTGAATCCCGACTTCTCTTCGGCTTGATTAACAAATATTAACCATAAAAATGTAGCCAAAAGGTAAAATCGAGAGCAAATGTTTTTGCGTATTAGAGCGAAGTAGCTACCTTTGTGGTTGAAAAGTTGCCGAAACGATTAAATAAAGGAAAATAGCTGGTAAATTAGTACGATACACGATAAGATCGTAGTTCCGACTTATGCTATTGATTTTATTCGTAAACGGTAGTTTTCTGTCGGCCGTGAGGCTATACGGAAGGCAACCTTTTTCTGACAACTTTTCGGATGAATGTAAGTAAGATAATCTCTACACTTGAAGTTGTAAGAACAAACAACTCACACTTAGTATCACAGATCATGCCTTTTGGCTTTAATCCGTTGTCATCGAGAGGTGACGCCGGATTTTTTTTATGCAAATTGCATTTCTCTTCCTAATAAATGTTCCTGATAAAGGGTGGAAGTTGCGGGATGCAGCAAGGACGATGCTGCGGAATGTTTCGCGGCATCGCCCTTGCGATGGTGTGGGAGACAGGATGGTGTCTCGAGTATGTAAATCTATATTGGAAACCTGGGAGTTTGCGTGATTCAGCGGATAATTACCTTGGCTACTTTCGAGCCCTGGCGGCGGATGTAGATGCCGTTGGAGGGGTTGGCCACGGGCTGACCCTGAAGGTTGAAGTATTCAACGGGTGCGTTGATATCGGCATCAGCCTCTACATCTTCAACGCCGGTGATAACGCCGGTGGCGCTTACAGAAACGCCGGTGGCGTCGCTATGGGTCATGGAAGGAGTCATTCCGGCGGGAACTGCGGCGAAAGCGTAGTTCTTCCCGTTTTCAACGGTCACGGTGTATTCCTGCAAGCCAGAATTAGTCCATGTGTCGTCGGCCTCGATGGCGGCAGTCTCCTCGGCGGTGAGAACGCTGAAAGCCTGCATGGCGGCAGCCGCGGGGTTATCGCTTACCTGATACCATACGGTGCAGCCCTCTTCGGCGGTTACGGTTACGGTCTTGGCAGCTTCATCGATAGCGAGAGAGGGCACGCCGGGCTTCGTCAGGGCTACTGCGAGACCACCTTCTACAGCGGAGAATTCATATCCTGCGGGCAGCGCGAATTTCGAGGGGTCAGCCTCCACACCTTCGGCAACGGTTACGAGGGTCTTGCCTACGTAGCCGGCCATGTCGGCGCAGCTGATAGCAATGGGAGTTGCGTTGGTCATTGCGCCTTCCACCTGGATGCGTGCGAATTTTGCGCCGCTTACAGCGGCGAGCTCGATGGTGATGGTATTGTCGCCGGCGAGATGGAGGTGGCCGTTGGTGTTGACGAATACATTACCTGTCTGGGAGTCGGTAAGATAAAGCCAGCCGGTCTCTTTAATGTTAATAAGGGAGCCGTTTGTAGTGGCATATTCTGCAGTTACCTTATCCAGAACTACCGTGCCTTTCTGAACGGCAATCATGCTGTTGGTTACGGCGGTGTTTTCGTTCTTCAGGATGAGGTTGCGGAGCGTGAGAGTGGAGACGCCGCAGTCGTTGTTGAGCTCGAACATCGTATTGTTGTTGGAGCCGTTGAAGCGGGTGATGGTTTTTGCTTCGCCGGTTGCTTCAACAAGGATGTTGAAGTTGAGTTTCTGATTGGGAAGGAAGCGAGAGGCAGTCTGGCAGTTGTCGAGCACGCTGACAACGGTTTGCTGGCCTTCTTCTACGGCTACCACAGCGGCATTTAGAGCATCGGAGATAGTTTTGTAGCCTGTGTCGCCAATCATTGCGACATAATTCTGCTTGGCATATACGAGGTTGCTGCCGTTGGCTTCAACACCACAACCATCGGCTGCGCCGATGAAGTTGAATTTGGTGAGGTCGGTATAGCCGGTTACGACGGTCTTGTCGAGAGCTATATTAGTAAGATATACGTCGATGGCGGTGGTGTTCGTCAGGTTGTTGGCCTGGAAGGCCACGCCGTCGGGATAGATGGAGAGGCCGGGATTGTTGCCGGAGATGGTAAGGCCGTTATTGCGGTTGGTATAGGCGGTTGCAAAACCGTCGGCTACCACGCAATTTTCGAGCGTAACGTTAGTAAGAGTATAATTGCCGGTGTTCTTGGAGGTAAAGATGCAGTTTTTGGAGGCGTTTGTTTTGTCTGCATCAGCCTTCATGTTGATGGTGAAGTTCTTGAAAGTGACATTCTCGAAATTCATGGTGCCTTTTTCTGCGGCTACTACGGCGTTTGTATCCCATTCGCGGTTGCCGCCGTCGAAAGTTACGTTTTTCACATTTATAGTGGTGCCTCCCTGATTGCAGAGAAGAACCTGGGTGCCGCGTTTTGTACAATTTACAACCGCATCGGTACCTTCGCCTTCAATTGAGAAGGAAATGTTGTCTTTAGTAGTGATGGCGCGGTCGGAACATAAGGCTTCTCCGGAGATTAGGATTGTCTGGCCGTCGGCAACGGCGGCGACAGCGTCTTTCAAGGTCGAGTAGGTGGTTTCCCCGATTTTGATGTCGGCAAATGCGGAGCCGGCGGTGAGGGCTGCGCATGCCATGAGTGTAAACAGTTTTCTCATAAAAAGATAGATTGTTAGGTAGTCGATTTTCGGTTCAAAAAGAAAAGCATTGCAGACGACCTCGGGTTTTCGAGGGCCTACAATGCTTATTTCGAATCAAAAACGGTTTACACTCAACCGAAATCAGGATTTTTCGGGATTAATCCGGATAATCGGGCTTAATCGAGATTAATCAGGATAAATCTCGATTAGAAGAAGTAAACTGCGCGGACGGTCCAGTATTTTTCGCGGGCGGAGTAGTCGAGGAGCTTGGCGAACTTCACCGAGTAGGTGAGCCCCCAGGTGTAGGAGGCCTGAATCTGCCAGTTGCGGTGGATTTCGAAGCCGAGACCGGCCTGCATGCCAATGGCGCTGGCGTAGTTGAGGGCGTCGAGCGAGTTGTGGGCCACGGTGAGGTTGAACACCGGGCCACCGAATGCGTAGGGTGCCACCCAGTCCTCCAGACCATTGAGACGCGTCCACTTGAAGCGCAACGAGATGGGAATCTGGAGGGTATGGAGGTAGGTGCGCTCCTTGCCGTAGCCGTCGGCGCGAAACATCTCCCACTGTCCGAGGTTGAGCGTGGCGCCCTGCATGGCATACATCGCGCCTATGTCGATGCCGAAGCCGATGCCGGGAAACATCATCTCGCCCTGCACGCCCAATACCGGGCCTACGCCCTGGTCTACGGCCACGAGGTCCTGCTTGAACTTGAGATTAGTGATGGCTATACCGGCCGTGGGTCCCCACCGGAATTCGGCGCGGGCGGCAGTGGCGGCGCAGAGGGCTACGAGGGCGAGGAGAAAGAGTTTAAGCGTTTTTTTCACGTTGCTTATCTTGAAATTAGCGTTTTATCGAATCGGGAGATGGCGGCCGTCAGACCTTGAGGGCCTCGACTGCCTCGGCGGGTGTGAGCAGCTTCTGCTCGCCGGTGGCCATACATTTCAGGGCGAGTTTGCCGGAGGCCATCTCGCTCTCGCCGACCATCGCGACGTAGGGGATAGCCATTGCGTTGGCGTAGGCCATCTGCTTCTTCATCTTGGCTGCGTCGGGATAGATTTCGGCTGCTATGTCGGCAGCGCGCAGTTCCTTGATGATTTTCATGGAGGCAGCGGCTTCGGCGGCGCCGAAGTTGGTGAACATTACTCGGGTGGAAGTCGTGGCGGCCGAGGGGTAGAGGTCGAGCGCGTTGAGCACGTCGTAGATGCGGTCGGCGCCGAAGGAAATGCCTACGCCGGAAAGGCCCGGCATGCCGAACACGCCCGTGAGGTTGTCGTAGCGTCCACCGCCGGTGATGCTTCCGATTTCCACGTCGCGTGCCTTCACCTCGATGATGGTGCCTGTATAATAGTTGAGACCGCGGGCGAGCGATACGTCGAGGTCAAGCTCAGCTTCAAGCCCCAGGGCGGTAACGCCGTCGGTTACTTCGCGCAATTCGGCTACGCCCAGACGGCCTGTCTCGCTCGTGGCGAGCAGTTCGTCGAGTTTGGCGAGGCGCTCCTGGAGGGTTCCGTCGATGGTGAGGATAGGCTGGAGGGCGGCCACGGCCTCGTCGGAGAGGCCGCGCTCGCGCAGCTCGGCGTTGACGTTGTCGATGCCGATTTTGTCGATTTTGTCGATGGCCACGGTGATGTCGACGATTTTATCCGGGGCTCCGATAAGTTCGGCGATTCCGGCGAGCACCTTGCGGTTGTTCACCTTGATGGTGATACGGATGCGCAGACGGCGGAATACCTCGTCGATAAGCTGCAGCAGTTCGATTTCGTTGACCAGCGAATCGGAGCCGACTACATCGGCGTCGCACTGGTAGAACTCTCTGTAGCGCCCCTTCTGCGGTCGGTCGGCGCGCCATACCGGCTGAATCTGGTAGCGGCGGAAAGGCATCTGGAGCTGGTCGCGGTGCTGCACCACATAGCGTGCGAAAGGCACTGTGAGATCATAGCGCAACCCCTTCTCGCAGAGCTGTGTGGCCAGGCGCGGACAATTGCCGTCGGCAATCAGCTGCTGGTCGACGCCGCGCAGAAAGTCGCCGGAGTTGAGAATCTTGAAGAGAAGCTTGTCGCCCTCTTCGCCGTATTTTCCCATCAGGGTGGATAGATTCTCCATAGCGGGAGTCTCGATGGGGTTGTAGCCGAAGAGGCCGAACACGTCGCGTATGGTGTTGAAGATATAATTGCGGCGCGCCATTTCGGCGGGAGAGAAGTCGCGCGTACCTTTGGGAATCGAGGGCTTGGCCATTGCGATGGGGAGATGTGTCTGGGTTTACTATATAATATTGTGTTGTCGCGGAGCCGGTGGGCCGGTTCAGACCTTGTTGGCGCGTTTGCGCTCGAGCTCGTCAAGAATAATCTTGCGGATGCGCAGATGGTTGGGTGTAACCTCCACGTATTCGTCTTCCTTAATGTATTCGAGAGCTTCCTCGAGGCTGAACACTACGGGAGGCACGATTTTTGCCTTTTCGTCGGCGCCTGAGGCGCGCATGTTGGTGAGCTTCTTGGATTTGGTCACGTTGATTACGATGTCCTTGTCCTTAGCCGATTCACCGACCACCTGGCCGGCGTAGACCTCTTCCTGGGGGAAGATGAAGAAGCGGCCGCGGTCCTGGAGCTTGTCGATGGCGTAGGCGTAGGCCGTACCGGCCTCCATGGCGATGAGCGAGCCGTTGGTACGGCGCTCGATGTCGCCCTTCCAGGGCTGGTATTCAAGGAAGCGGTGAGCCATGATTGCCTCGCCGGCCGAGCCGGTGAGCACGTTGTTGCGCAGGCCGATGATGCCGCGCGAGGGAATCTGGAACTCCATATGCACGCGGTCGGCCTGGGAGGTCATGGAGAGCATCTCGCCCTTGCGGCGCGTAACGAGGTCGATCATCTTCGAGGCGTACTCCTCGGTTACGTTGATTGTGAGCATCTCGACGGGCTCGCACTTCACTCCGTCGATCTCCTTGACGATAACCTGCGGCTGGCCTACCTGGAGCTCGTAGCCCTCGCGGCGCATGGTCTCAATCAGCACCGAGAGATGGAGCACGCCGCGGCCGAACACGTTCCAGGCGTCCTCTCGCTCAGTGCGCTCCACGCGCAGGGCGAGGTTCTTGTCGAGTTCGCGGGTGAGGCGGTCCTGAATATGGCGCGAGGTGACGTATTTGCCGTCCTTCCCGAAGAAGGGGGAATCATTGATGGTAAAGGTCATCGACATTGTGGGTTCGTCGATGGCGATGCGCGGCAGGGACTCGGGATTGTCGACTGTGGTCACTGTATCGCCAATCTCGAAATTGTCGAGGCCGACGATGGCGCAGATATCGCCCGAAGCGACCTCGCTTACTTTCTTGCGGCCCATTCCTTCGAATGTGTGGAGCTCTTTTACGCGCTGGCGCACTACGGAGCCGTCGCGCTTGCACAGGCCGATTTCCATTCCCTCGCGGATGGTGCCGCGGTGAACGCGTCCTACGGCAATACGGCCCACATAGTTGGAGTAGTCCAGCGACGTGATGAGCATCTGGGGCTCGCCCTCGTAGGTGGTGGGAGCGGGGATGTGTTCGAGGATTGTATCGAGAAGTGGGGTGATATTGTCGGTGGGCTTGCTCCAATCGGTGCTCATCCATCCGTTTTTGGCCGAGCCGTAGATGGTGGGGAAGTCGAGCTGGTCCTCTGTAGCGTCGAGGTTGAACATCAGGTCGAACACCATCTCCTGCACTTCGTCGGGGCGGCAGTTGGGTTTGTCGACCTTGTTGATCACCACTACGGGCTTCAGACCCATCTGGATGGCTTTCTGGAGCACGAAACGCGTCTGGGGCATCGGGCCCTCGAAGGCGTCGACCAGCAGCAGACAGCCGTCGGCCATATTGAGCACGCGCTCCACCTCGCCGCCGAAGTCGGCGTGGCCCGGAGTGTCTATGATGTTGATTTTGGTATCCTTGTAGTTGATGGAAACGTTCTTCGAGAGAATCGTTATGCCGCGCTCGCGCTCGAGGTCGTTGTTGTCGAGAATGAGTTCGCCGGCGTTCTGGTTTTCGCGGAAAAGATTTCCGGCGAGCAGCATTTTATCGACCAGCGTGGTCTTGCCGTGGTCCACGTGGGCTATGATGGCGATGTTACGGATGTTCTGCATGTTGACTTACTTCAGAATTTCAACCTGCAAAGTTAATAATTTTTTGCCGAATGCGAAAGCCGGATAGAAAAACGCCCCCGACCCGCGGCCGGAGGCGCTCGAAATAAGATAAAGGATATGAGTTCAGTCTTATCCGGATGGTGGGGACGTTGTCAGAATCCCTTAGGCGACACCGCAGATGAGCCGTTATGGCGCGTCCTCGTTAGTCGATGGGCTCGTCGGCAGGATATCCTCCCATCTCGCGGATGGCGTTTTTCAGCATTGTATACTGCTCGAAGAGGTTGTTGACGGGCACCTCATCCTGCGTGTAGTCGTGCATCGGGCTCTTGAGGAAGAAGCTGAGGAAGCGCTGGATGCCGTAGCGGCCCTTGCGTGCGGCCAGGTCGCAGAGCAATACGAGGTCGAGGCAGAGCGGAGCGGCCAGAATGGAGTCGCGGCAGAGGAAGTTGATCTTTATCTGCATGGGGTAGCCCATCCAGCCGAAGATGTCGATGTTGTCCCAGCCCTCTTTGTTGTCGTTGCGCGGGGGATAGTAGTTGATGCGCACCTTATGGTAGTAGTCGGTGTAGAGGTCGGGCTGCTTCTCGGGCACGAGAATCGACTCGAGGGTGGAGAGTTTCGATACCTCCTTGGTGCGGAAGTTGTCGGGCTCGTCGAGCACGAGGCCGTCGCGGTTGCCCAGAATGTTGGTGGAGAACCATCCTGCCAGGCCGAGGCAACGTGTGCCGATAATGGGGGCGAAGCCCGACTTAACGAGCGTCTGGCCGGTCTTGAAGTCTTTGCCGGCGATGGGCATGCGTGTCTTCTCTGCCAGCTCCCACATTGCGGGGATGTCGACGGTGGTGTTGGGCGCTCCCATTATGAAGGGGCTGCCTTCGGAGAGGGCGGCGTAGGCGTAGCACATCGAGGGGGCGATACGCGCGCGGTCGTCGGCTTTCATCGCCTTTTCGAGTTGGTCGAGGGTGTAGTGAACCTCCTTGTCGACGGGCACGTAAACCTCGGTGGAAGCGGCCCAGAGCACTACCACGCGGTCCACGCCGGTGCGCTTTTTGAAGTCGCGGATGTCCTGACGGATCTGCTCGGTCATGTCCCAGCGCGAGGTGCAGGTTTTCACGTTGTCGCCGTCGAGACGCTTGGCGTAGTTATGATCGAAGGCAGCTTTCATGGGCACGATTTTCTCGAGCTCATCTTTTACGGGGAGTATGTCCTTGGCTTTGAGCACTTCGCAGTTTACTGCCGACTCGAAAGCGTTGGCGGGGTAGACGTCCCATGCGCCGAATACGATGTCGTTCAGGTCGGCCAGGGGAACTATCTGGTTGTATTTGAGGTATTTCTTGTCGGCGCCTTCGCCTACGCGCATCACGTCGTACTGCGTCATCGACCCTACGGGCTTTGCGAGACCTTTGCGGGTCATCAGTACGCCTGTTATGAATGTGCTTGATACGGCGCCGAGGCCGACCACGAGGACGCCGAGCTTACCTTCGGCTTTGAGAATTTTTTCCATGTGTTTTTAGTTGTGTGTGGTGTTTTTGGGTTAATTCGGGAGGGAGAGATGTGTGTGCGACTGGTGTGTTGCGATAACGGCGTCAAAGGTACGGGCAAAGATTGGAATGTAAAAATTTTTTAAGCGTAAAATATGTTGAAATTTGCAAAAGAGGCTCAAATTACGGCGAAATAAGTTAAAATAAGTATATGAGGCTATTTATGAGTGTTATATAGTTAATAAATGCAAATAGGGCAAATAGAGCCAATAAGGCAGATAAATGCGGCCAATAGGGCTGATGTGAGGAGGAAGAAAAAGATGTTGGGAGCAGGGGAAATCAGTGGTCGCGGACTTTGGCAGCGGCGAGAACGGCCTTGGCAATGGCTTTTGCGGCCGCCGGCCTACAGGGCGCGAAGCTGGGCCAGTCGTTGAAGTCGATAATGTGCAGCCGGCCGGAGGCATCCTGGATGCATTCGCCGCCGTAGACCATCAGATTCAGTTCTCGTGCCCCCCGGGCGCAGATCTCCTTGAGTGTTCGCTCTACGTCGATGTTTTCCGGAAGCGATGGCTCTGAGGCGTCGAAGGGTTCGTATGGACGGAACCAGTGGAAGAAATCCGTGTCGGCAACGCCATAGAATTTTACGAGCTGTCCCGGCAGGTGGCGGGAAATCACTGCGCGACGGAATCCGCGCAGGAAATATTCCTGAAGCACATCCTGCGCTTCCTCGGGTGTGCGCACATAGCTTACGTCCTCAGCGTGCTGCGAGTGGAAGTCGGCTCGTTTTATCCAGCACTGGCCCATGCCAGCCTCGCGCAGACGGCGCTCTACGGCCTCGTTGGTATCTACAATAATACTTTCCGGGTAGGGAAGCCCGGAACCGATAAGTATGCGGGCCTGGCGCTCGCGGATGCAGTTCTCGATTCCATGGCCCGAGTTGATTACGAGTCGTCCCTCCGATTCAAGCCGTTGCAGTTTATCTATCGAGGTTCGCTCGCGACACATATTTATAATCACCGGCTCATCGATTCTGCTTGCCACAAACTGTTCCTCGGAATAGATGTGTACTTCGCAGCCGCGCTTGCGCAGTTGGTCGGCCACAGTGTTGAGAATTGTGGCGTCGTTGCCGATATGGTTGGGCGAATAAACTCCGGAACGCATTACCGCGGCGATCTTATATGACGGCATAAGGCAAAATAGAATGAGTAAACTGTTTCGATGAGTGTAAAGATAGGTGTATTCGGGGAAACTGGCAAGTAAAAAAGCGAAGCGCGGGCTGACTTCAGGAAATTCTGGAGAAGTCGACCTGTCGGGGGAAGCGGAGCGAGACTTCGCGGGCCAGTGGCAGGGATGGGGGTGAGGAGAGAGTTGGGTCCGCCTCAAGTATCTCCGATGCGGCATTTCGGGCGAGCTGCACGAGCTGGCCGTCGGAGGCGAGGCTGGCAATCCGGAGGTTGAAGGGGATTCCGCTCTGCATTGTCCCCTCGATGTCGCCGGGGCCGCGCATCTTCATGTCGGCCTCGGCTATTACAAAGCCGTCGGTGGTGGCGGTCATCAGTTCAAGGCGTTTGCGGGTCTCGGTGGCGATTTTTCTCTTCGACATGAGCACGCAGTAGCTCTGATCGGCACCGCGGCCCACGCGTCCGCGAAGCTGATGGAGCTGCGACAGGCCGAAGCGCTCGGCGTTCTCTATGAGCATCATCGAGGCGTTGGGCACGTTGACTCCAACCTCGATTACGGTGGTGGCTACGAGAATGTCGGCTTCGTGCGAGGCGAAAAGCTGCATCTGGAAATCTTTCTCGGAGGGTTTCATGCGGCCGTGCACGTAGGCCACGCGATAGTGTGGAAATGTGTCGCGAATCAGTTCGTACCCCTCCTCAAGGCTGCGGAGGTCGAGTTTCTCGTTCTCCTGGATGAGGGGGTAGACGATATAGGCTTGCCTCCCTTTTGCCAGCTCACGGCCGATGGCACTGTATACGCTGAAACGCTGGTCGTCGTAGCGCAGCAGGGTGGTCACGGGCTTGCGGCCCGGCGGCAGTTCGTCGATTACGGATACGTCGAGGTCGCCGTAGACGGTCATCGCCAGAGTGCGCGGAATCGGCGTGGCGGTCATCACCAGCACATGGGGCGCGATGGAATTTTTGCTCCAGAGGCGTGCGCGCTGCATCACTCCGAAGCGGTGCTGCTCGTCGATGACTACCATGCCGAGATTGCGGAACTGCACGGAGTCTTCGATCAGCGCATGGGTGCCGATAAGTATATGCAGCGAGCCGTCGGCGAGCATCGCCAGAATATTGTCGCGTTCTTTTTTACGCGTGGAGCCCGTGAGTAGCCGAACGTTTATGCCTATCGGGGCGGCCAGCGCGCGCAGCGATTCGTAATGCTGGGTGGCAAGAATCTCGGTTGGAGCCATCAGGCAGGCCTGACAGCCGTTGTCGAGCGCCATCAGCATGGCCATGAGGGCCACTATCGTCTTGCCCGAGCCGACGTCGCCCTGCACGAGACGGTTCATCTGGCGTCCGGTGTCGACGTCGGCGCGTATCTCGCGGATTACGCGTTTCTGGGCGCCTG
>OGWR01000919.1_pt1 | contig 25418 bp, 28 predicted proteins | sample 1576061 | NCBI WGS metagenome assembly OGWR01 (sample SAMEA3541511, study PRJEB24748) | human gut metagenome | biome: human gut; feature: human-associated habitat; material: faeces | place: China | collected 2012 | reverse complement strand
GGTAGAAAAAATGGTATTCCTGATAATCAGAATTTTAATCGGCAGGCTCCTTTGCCACCCGTTTTTGCCTTTGCACCGTCGCCGACGGCCTGCTCGACGAGCGTGTTCCATGCGCCGCAGCTCGGGCAGCGGCCCGCCCATTTGGGCGTTTCGTTGCCGCACTCCGTGCAGAAAAATACACTTTTTGCCTTTGCCATATTGTAAACCTCTTTTGCTTTACTGCTGCTGCTGTAAAAGACCGGACGCGATCACAACGGCCAGTCTTTGCTGATATTCGCCACTTTTCAAAAGCGCCGTTTCGTTTTCATTGCTCAAAAATCCGCACTCGATCAGGATCGCAGGCGCGGTGACGTTTTTCATCAGGAAGATCGACGCGTCGATGGCCTTCTCTGTCTTCTCATTGCCCGCATTGACAGTCTGATTCAGCGCGAGCTGCACCGCATTCGCGACCTCGGCACTCCCCTCTTTTTTGCCGTAAAACACCTGCGCGCCGTGCGTCTGCTTGGATGACAGAAGACTGTTCTGGTGGATGCTGACAAGGATAGCGCCTTGCGTGCTGTTGACCAGTCCCACGCGGTTTTCAAGGTCGGAGCGCTTCTTTTCCCGCAGCGTGGACGCACTGGCATCGTGGATGGAGATATCCTCTGTGCGCGTCATGCGCGTCTCCTCGCCGAGAAAAACGAGCAGCGCGTCGAGCCGCCGCGCGATGGCGAGGTTCATGTTGCTTTCCTTGCTGCCGTCGGCGGCGACGGCCCCGCCGTCCTCCCCACCGTGCCCCGCGTCGATGACCCAGACGGTCTTCCCTGTCGGCGCCGACACGCTCGTCTCCACCGCCTCCGGCGGCAGAAGCAGGCTGACGGTCGCCGCCGTCAGCACGAGCAGCAGCGCGAATATGGCGTAAAACGCCTTTTTTCCGAACACGATAAACAAAATACCCCTCACCCCGGAACAATGTATGCCCCGCGGCGCGGCCTTATGTGCTTTTCATTATACAGGACTTTGAACAAAAAGAAAAGCCCCGCTTCCCTTTTTTCTCCCGCTGCATAGGATGGTGTGGGCGGATGCCCGATTTCTTTGCAAGGAGGAGACTTCTTTGGACGACAACAGAGCCATGCGCGCCGAGTCCGGCGTGGGCACACTGCCGAACGGCTGCTGCGCACCGCTGGCTTTTCCCTATGTCCCCGTGCAGAAAAACGACCCCGAGCGCTATTCCCAACAGGATGCGCTCAAGGCCGGCACGCTGTTTCCGGGGCTGAACCTACCCTTTCACGCGCAGATGAAGACGAAGTTCCCCGCCGTCAACACGGCGCTCTCAGAGCTGATGGCGCTTGATTTTGCCATCGACGAGCTGGGGCTTTATCTCACCACACACCCGGAGGACACCGAGGTTCTGAACCTCTACTGGTCGTATATCAAGCTCGGCCGCGAGGGGCGCGAGGCCTATGAAAAGCAGTACGGCCCGATTTTGCAGACGGACGTGACGCCCGGCAGCTTCAAGTGGCTGAATGATCCGTGGCCGTGGGATCTGGAGGGAGAAAAGTAATGTTTGTATATGAGAAAAAGTTACAGTACCCCGTCAAGATCAAGAACCCGAATCCACGGCTTGCCGCGGCGATCATCTCGCAGTACGGCGGCCCGGACGGCGAGCTCGGCGCGTCGCTGCGCTACCTCTCCCAGCGTTACTCCATGCCCTACCCCGAGCTCAAGGGCCTGCTGACCGACATCGGTACAGAGGAAGCGTCATGGACCCCAATTTTGTCGCGGTATTTTTCCAGTCCGTCCAGCACATAGACCCACTTGGCGGGCAGCAGATTGAGCGCCACCTCTACCCTGCCGTCACGGTACACGGTCATTTGCTGGAGGAGATGCCCGTAAAAGTCGTCGTCCGCCGTGCGCCCGCTGACGATGCCCGTGATGGCAGTGCGAATGTCCGGCTTTAGGGTCTGCGTGTCGGTGTTCAGCGTCTGCCGCTGTTTGATCGCGGCAATTTTCTCCTGCACCCGGTTCATTTCATTCTCACAGCGGGCTTTGACCCGCTGGTAGTCCTCCTTGCTGATGCTCTCGTCGAGAAAGCGGTCAAGGATCGCATCGCTCCGCGCTTGCAGCTTTTCAAACTCCAGCTCCAGCCGCCGCAGCTCCTGCTCGCCGCTGTCCTCACCGGACGCCAGAACGCTTTCCACAACTCGGGTGAGGCTCGATATGATCGATTTCTTATCCAGCGTCACGGCGCTCACGGAGCGCCGTAGAAGATCCATGGCGATGTCGTCCCGGATCTGCCGCCCGACGCTGCATCCGATGACATTTCCCGCGCCGTCTGTGCGCCGCAGGCCCTCGTTGGTGGCGGTGAAGCAGCACCAGCGATAATAGGAGCTGCCATCCTGCCGCTTTTTGGTGCGGTGGGAGAAGCTCTTGCCGCACTCACCGCAGCGAATTTTACCGGAGAGCGGATAGCGGTTGCCGTGTCCACCGCAGCCTGTCGCACGGTTGCGGCGGGCCAATTGTTTCAAGCCACCATAACGGCTGCCCATACCGGCTCCCGCTGCACCGCCTGCCACGTTTCCCGGTCGATGATGGACTCGTGGTGATCTTTTAGTTCTACCAGCGGTTCCTTGCCGTGGTTGTACTTCTTTTCGTGCGTCAGATAGTCCGGCGTGTAGGTCTTTTTCTGGATCAGGTCACCGCAGTATTTTTCATTCTTTAGGATCTTAGTCACGGTGGCCGAGGACCAAAGGCAGTTGCCCTTGCTGCTGAGAATACCGGCCTCCCGCAGCTCCCGCGCGATGGTGCTGCACCCTTTGCGCTCTTGCAGGTACTTATGGAAGATGAGCCGGACAACTTCCGCGCCCTCCGGGTTGACGGTCATTTTGCCGCCAATCACGTCGTAACCCAGCAGCGAGCCGCCAAAAACGACGCCCTTCTCCATGCTGCGCATCTGTCCCCATTTGGAGCGTTCAGAGGTCCTTCGGCTTTCGTCCTGTGCGAAGGAACTCATGATCGTCAGCCGCAGCTCCCCATCGTTGGTGCGGGTATCCAGGCTGTCATTGAGAAACAGCACGCCTACGCCCCGCCGACGCAGCTCGCGGGTGATTTGCAGGGCGTCCACCGTGTTGCGGGTAAAACGGCTGACCTCCTTGGTCACGATCAGGTCGATCTGTCCCAGCTCCGCCGCATGGAGCATTTTATTGAACTCCACGCGCTTGTTGGTCGATGTGCCGGAAAATCCTTCGTCAGCATAGATGCCTTGCAGCTCCCAATCCGGCTGGCGCTGGATGTACTCGCGGAAATACCGCTGCTGCGCTTCAAAGGAATTTGCCTGGTCTTCCTTATCCGTGGATACACGGCAATACGCTGCTACTTGTAACATAAAAACTCCTCCTTTTCGTGGTATCATACGATACAGAATGTGTCTTTGCAATTGTGCGAATACTGAAAGGCACTATTCCTTTACAGATTTTGATTTTCCTGTATTTCTTATCTGTTCTTCTAATTTTTGTACGCAGTTCCTACACTGCATTTCGTTAAGAACCCCTTGACGCTGCAAGGCGAGCAGGACGGCTCGCTGGTATGCGAGAAGAAAGTCCTGCCCGATCTCATCTGCCGCCTGATTATGCAGCAACTCCGGTTTGCTTGCCATCCTGCTCCCCCCTTTCCTTGAAACTATGCGGAGAGACCGGTGAACTTGTTGCCGTTTTCCCGGAAGCGGTTTCCTGCCTGACGGAAACTCGATTTCTGCTCCTTGGCACGCTCGCGTCATCAGACGGTCATGGCCTGCTTCCCCGAAAGAGAAACGCTCCGGCGGTCATTCAATTTTGTGGAAGATCGTTCGTGCTGAATTTCAACTTCCACAAAAATGATAGCAAGCGTTGACGGAGATTTCAATATGTGGTAAACTATTCGTGTGACAAATGATTTACCACAAACGATGCACAGCGGTGTCCACGAATGGAGGAGAAGCCTTGAGAGCCTTGTATTGCTTGAGTTTTGGCCCCAAAAAGGAATATGTAGAAACGGATTTCAAGCCCGTGGAATATCGTCTCGGGACAACCCTTATTGCCTTTTTGTCCACAGATTTCGCTTCTTTACGGGCGAAATTACTGGTGCGAACAACGCCCATGATGGAAAATCAAGCCATTACCGAGATCAAAAACGAGCTGAGCATGATCCACCCTTTTGGGGAACGCTTTGTGCAGTCCCTCTTTTTTGAAGAAAAGCTGGCAGACGTGCTTGATGAACGCATGGAAGGTTTTGAGAAACTGCAAAAGGAACTTTCCGCCTTTGCAGATGCCGTGCTCGTGCCGGACAGATCTAAGTTGAGCGCCAAGCAGCGTTTGGCGCTCTATATGAGCCGCGATTTTCAAGCTGCCACAGCGATCGCCGGTTTGGACCTGAAGATGCGCGCAGAACGAAAGCTGTATGTAGATGAGCAGAATTTTGATCCGGTGTTGGCGGCAGACCGCATTTCGACGCCACCAAAGTCCGTCCGGTTTGCCCGCATCGAGGGCTCGGACGATTTGGGCGCGACGCTGCTGACAGAACTGCTGGAGATGGTCGAGCAAGGAATTGAATTGAAAAAGTGCGAATATTGTCATCGTTACTTTATCCCGTTCTCTTCCAAAGCTCTTTATTGTGATCGGTCAGTCGGTGATACCGGAAAAAGCTGCAAAGAACTCGCAGTCAAAGAGAAGCATGAAAAGAAAATCGCTGCCGATGATGGCTTAAAGCTCATCCGGCAGCGGATCAAAACCTATGATATGCGTGTTCGCCGTACTCCGGCCATTTACACAGATGCCGCATTTCAAATCTGGAAAGCACAAGCGGAGAATGCACGAAACCGCTATGTGAACGGTGAATTGACCTATGAAGAATTAGATGCGCTTACGCAGCTCCCAAAGAAGAAAGGCGAATAATAGACGAAGAAAACGCGAAATATTTGCGTATTTTTCTTGCTCTCTGCGTATACTGTGATATAATAAAGGCGAGGTGATGATCGTGACCTTAAAAGAATTGCGTATTTCAAAGGGGTTGAATCAGGCCCAATGTGCGGAATACCTCGGTATGTCCACGCGCAACTATCAGAATTACGAAAACGATGCTGCGAAAGCAAACACGGCCAGATACCATGCGATTTTTCAAAAGCTGGAAAGCTATGGTCAGCCTGTTGTCACAGCCGCCGTACTCTCGCAAATGCCAGAGTTTCATACGAATGTTGTCACGGGTACGGGCTTGCGGGCGTTAGCAAACAGCGTAGCAAAATACGGCAAGCGGGACTGTTTCAGCATCTTACAGAAGTTTGTGACCGGCTCCTACGATGGGAAGATCTGTATTTTATACGGTCTCCGCCGGACCGGAAAGACAACACTTCTGTTTCAAATGCTTTCCGAACTGCCCATAGAAAAAACGGCCTACATCAAGGTGCAGACCATTGATGATATGTCGCGGCTGACAAAGGACTTGAAAGCTCTGTATGAACTGGGCTATCGGTATGCGTTTATTGATGAAATTACACTCCTGAGCGACTTCATCGACACCGCTGCCGTGCTTTCCGATGTGTTCAGCATGATGGGCATGAAAATCGTTGTTTCCGGTACGGACTCTCTTGGTTTCGCTATGGCGAACCGCGATGAACTGTACGACAGAAGCGTGACGATCCACACCTCTTTTATTCCCTTTCGGGAGTATGCGCGGCTCCTGAACATCCGTTCTGTTGATTCTTATATTGAATACGGCGGAACACTGAAAATGGAAAATATGAGCTTTGACGATCCGGATGCCGCCTTTGACGAGGTCGCGTTTCGGGACGATGAAAGTACCCGGAAGTATATTGATACCGCCATCAGCCGCAACATTCAGCATACACTGAAAAACGACCATTACGGCGAATACTTCAATCAACTGCGGGAACTTTACGAAAAAGGCGAACTGACCAACGTCATCAACCGCATTGTGCAGCACATGAACCACCGGTTTGTGCTGCGCGTAGTAGAGGACGAATTTAAGTCCCATGATTTTGGCTCCGCAAAGGAACTGCTTTTACATGATCTCCCTGCGAAACGGGCGACCGTTCTCTATGATGTCAATGAAAAGCAAATATTGGAGCGATTAAAGGCCATCATTGAGGTCAAGGAAAAGAGTGAAACAACCGTCTCGATCACGCAGGAGCATATCGACAAAGTGAAGAAGTATCTGCTTATGCTGGATCTGATCGTCAACTGTCCGGAACGGTACGAAAGCGGTAAGCAGGCAGAGCATATCGTCTTTTCCCAGTCCGGTATGCGCTATGCCATCGCAAAGGCTCTGGTCTATTCCCTGATGCAGGATGCCTATTTTGCATCGATCCCCGAAGCGGATAAGGCATATATCACAGGAAAGATTCTGGACGATGTAAAGGGCCGGATGCTGGAGGACATTGTTCTGCTGGAAGTCTGTAAGGCGGCACCCAGTACGATGGAAGCGTTCAAATTCAAGTTCGATGCCGGCGGCGAGTTTGACATGGTGATCTACGATAAAACAAGTCAGAATTGCCGCATCTATGAAATCAAGCACAGCACCGAGACCAACGAAAAGCAGACACTTCATCTGCGTGATGCAGAGAAATGCCAAATCATTGAAAATCGCTTTGGCCCGATCAGCGGTAAATTCGTTCTTTATCGCGGAAAAGATAAGTTTGCTGAGGGTGTTCAGTATTTGAATGTAGAAAATTTTCTGTGTGGTCTGAAGTAACTTTTGAGGAGGATTTATCATGAACTATATTTTAAAGCAGTTCGATGAACCGCTCGTTAAATTCTCCGCAACGACGGATACCAGTGAGCCGGAGATCCAAATCCTTTGGACGAATGAAGAAAAAGCGGCATTTCTGCCGCTTGATTTGACGCTGACGCCGGACGGATTGAGCCGTTGGCTGCGCCGCCGCACGATCCCGAAGAATCGCGCCTATGTCCATAGCCTTTTGGCAAAATGCGGCTTAAACCTCAACCGTCCACTCAGTATTATCAGTATTTGTAAAGGACTATCCCTTAACGATTGCTATTGGGTCATCGAGGACGGTGACACCGCTTCTTTCGACAAAGTAAATCTCTTCGATAACCCATTCAGCAATGTTCTGGCCGAGCTTGCCTTTACCGGTTATGGCAGCAGAGTCCGCGCTTCCCTGCTCTCCAGCCCGGAGTTTACCACCAACGGAATGCTCCGCAAATGCTGGCGGCGCATCGGCGGTAAGGTGTATCTCTATAAGGGCGGCACGGAGGGCGCGGCCAATACCGGCAACGAGCCATACTCTGAGTTTTACGCCGCGCAGATCGCCGCCGCCATGGGCGTTCACGCGATCCCCTATGCCTTATCCCGTTGGAAGGGCGTTCTCTGCTCCACCTGCGAGCTTTTTACCGATAAGGCGTATGCCTACCTCCCTATCGGCCATCTCGTTTCTAAGGGCGGCATGGGGGCTGTCAGGGCGTATTACGAAAAGATGGGAGATAAGTTTGTCAACGCGCTGAACGAAATGCTGGTGTTTGATGCGGTGATCTGCAATGTGGACCGGCATTTTGGAAACTTCGGCGTGATGGTCGATAACCGGACGAATACCATCGTCTCCCCCGCTCCCCTGTTCGACCATGGCAATTCCCTCTTTAACTTTGCAGGCGCGGACGCCTGGGCGGACGAGGCTGCGCTGGAGGCATATATCGAAACGCTGTACCCCAGCGTGTACGATGATTTTCTCGGCACAGCCAAGGACGCGCTGACGCCGGAGCTGCGCGAGAAGCTGCGGCATCTGCTGAACTTCAAGTTCAAGAAGCACTCGCGCTATAACCTGCCCGAAAATAGATTGCGGATGGTGGAACGGCAAGTGCAGAAACGGGCAAGAATATTGTTGGATATGTAGAGTTAAGACCGCCAGTGAAAACCGGCGGTCTTAACTCTACATACTCCGCGTATTCAATACGTCTTCATGTTTTTCAGATAGAACTCATAATGCTTAACAGACTCCGGTAGCTGTCCACATCATGGTACACCACGTTGCTTGTGGACATCTCATTGAACAACTTCTTTGCGCAGGAGATTTTTGCCTGCTCAATTGGACGCAGCTCAAGACTTTCCATTGTGCCTTTCGTTTCAGCTATAAAGAAAATGTGCTTGACCGTACCTTCATAGAAAGCGATTGCCCAGTCCGGCGAATAGTTTCCTACCGGTGTAGGGATTTGGAAGGTTCTCGGCAGCTTGGCATAAACGCAAACTTCCTCCGCTGCATCCAAATCCTCGGCAAATTTTCTCTCGATGCTCTTGTCAGCTGAGCCGTCTGTAAACACATAGTCCTGAATGGCTTTCTTTGCGAGGAACGCCTTGTCAAAGCTCTGAGTTGCCTTTTCAGCCGTGAAGATGGAACTGTCATATTCGCCCTCGATGGTATCGTAGGAAATGTGCTCTACGATCATCGTGGCTTTCTGTTCGTTAATGAGCCGGATCACCTTACTGATGAACTCCTCCGGGTTGTTCCTGAACATATAGAGTTTGTCTACGCGGATGCCTTGCAGGATTGCAGAAACCGTACGCCGTGTCAGAACGGTGCCCTCTGCGATTTTTCCGATAAGGTCATATTTGATCTGGCTGGCTTCGGCGTGTTTGAGCGTCTGCGTCCGGGTCTTTTCGCCGGTGAAGGAATCTCCACGCTCGATTTCATACTCATTCATCTCCGCCTTTTGACGTCCGATAGTGGTCGTGTATTGCAGTTCGGAAACAAAGAGCTTTTTGTCAATATGGGCAATGGCGTTGCGAATCAGCTCAGCGCTGTCAAAATCAACGGTGTAGGCGTACTTATGGTTGATCTCACGCCACAACGCCTGAAACTCTTTCTTGGCAAAGTTCTCATTAAGCGGGTTATCCTTAACCTTGGTTTCGTGACCGTCAGAGAACATATCCTTGAGAACGCTGTCGTCATACACTGCCTGAATGAGCGTGTGGATACCGTCTGTCATCGGCTTGAGTTCATCCGGCAGTTCCGCAACGGTTCCGTTCTTAACATCCTGACGGTACTTGTCCGTCACCTTGCGTTTCATATCCACATAGCCGTTCTGAATGAGATAGAACTCAATGGCATTAGCTTTCTCATCATCGATAAGCGTCGGCACATCGTCCACCTTAACATACTTGCCCTTGAAGTATTCGCTTGTAGCCACCGTGGGTCTATCATAGAGGACAGTTTTAATATCAGACTGTAAATCTGTGACGAAAGTCTTATAACTCTCACTGGCGACTACCGTCAGCGTGTTGATTTCGTGAACGCTGTCGCCGCAGCTCTGCGCATCCATACGGTTGCCGTCCTGATTGACACAAAGACGCAGACCACGACCGACTTCCTGCCGCTTCGCCGTGTTGCTGTCGGAGTGCTTCAGGGTGCAGATCTGGAACACATTCGGGTTGTCCCAGCCCTCACGCAGTGCGGAGTGGGAGAAGATGAACCGTGTCGGTTCGTCAAAAGACAGCAGCCGTTCTTTGTTTTTCAGAATCAGGTCATAGGCGGAAATATCGTCGGAGAACTCGCTGCCACGCTTGAGCTGGCTGTCCACGCTGCGCCCGGTTTTCTTGTCGATGCTGAAATAGCCCTTATGTACCCGGCTCACATCGCTGCAGGTGGATTTGAGATACTTCTGATACGGCGTGTCAAACATCGTTATGTACTCGTTCAGAATAGCAAGATACTCTTGCTCAAACATCACGCCGTATTCGCCGAGCACCTCGTCACCGTTTTCATCGTACTGGCGGTACTTTGCCACCTCGTCGATGAAGAACAGGGACAGACACTTGATGCCCATATTGAAGAGCTTTTCCTCTTTCTCAAAGTGGGAGAGGATGGTTTCTCTGATTTGAATGCGGCGCATATCCTTTTCGGACACATCGCCCACCACATCACCGGCTTTGATGACTTCGCCGTTGGTAAAAGTCACGGTGCCACGCAGCGGGTCAATTTCGGAGATGGTGTAGCCCTTGTACTGCTCCATTTCCTGCGAAACGAAGTAAAGGTCATCACCAACGCTGAGAATACGGGTTTCCCGGTTGATGGACTTGTTATAGCCAATCTCCAGCTCGATTTTTGCCATCGGCGGCTTCTTGCTGGAAAGAATGATCTGCTCAAGGTAGAGGTAGCTGTCCGTGCCACGGAAGTTCTTGACCTCAAAGCCCTTGACCTCGATTTTCTTGACCAACCGCTTGTTGAAGGCGTCCAGCGCATCCAGCACATAGACGAGGTTGTGATGCTTGGCGTGGGTAGCTGAGTAGTTGAGTGAGAACAGCGGATTGAAGTTTTTCAGCGCCTTCTGCGTCACATCGCCGCCCATTTTCTGTGGCTCGTCCAAAATAATGATCGGACGGTTTGCCTTGATAACATCGATTGGGCGGCGGGAGCCAAATTCATCCCGTTTGGAGTAGATGATACGGGCTTCTTTGCTCTTACCGTCCTCTTTCAGCGAGGAGGCAAACGCCTGCGTGTTGATGATCATTACATTGATACCGGAGCTGCTCGAAAAGTTATCCAGCTGGTTCAGGTTGGAGCTGTTGTAGATGAAGAAGCGAGCCTTCTTGCCATAGTACTCCATAAAGTGGTCTGCGGTGATTTCGAAGGACTTCTTTACGCCCTCACGGATCGCAATGGAGGGAACGACCACAATAAACTTGCTCCAGCCGTACTTCTTGTTCAGCTCGAACATCGTCTTGATATAGACATAGGTTTTGCCCGTGCCGGTTTCCATTTCAATATCAAGGCTGCAACGCCCCAAATCTTTGACAAGGGAAGCAGAGAGCTTAATATTGTTCTGACTCTGCAAGGCCTGAATGTTGTGCAGAAGCTGCTCATCAGAAAGCTCTACCGCTTCATTTTTATAACCGGTATCGTTCAGCGGATCGACGATTTCAAGCTCCTCATCGGACATACCGAGGGTCATCTGATACGGCTCCACTTTGACCTTGCCCCGGTCACGGATATAGCTGATCTTATCGTGAAAGACCTGCCCCTGAAAGACACGCACAACGGCATCAACCGCATCAGTTTGGTATTGTTGTATTTTGAAATTAAACTTCATGCTTTTCACCGCCCTTTATGGAGGATATTATGGACTGGTATTCCTCCGATTTCCCGTTGTAAAGCACATCCAGCATAATACTAAACATAACATTGGCGCCACTTTGGATATTGCTAACATCAGCATCTGGTGGCACATCATAGCCGATGATTGGCGCTTCAATTTCGACAAAAAACCATCCCGAAATCTTACGGTACAGGGAATGCATATCAAACAGTAAGGCGACTTCGCTTTCGGCGATTCCTGTCGTAATAACCTCGGACAGTTTGTGTGCATACTTATTGCGGACTTGTTTTATCTGTAGAAATCTATCAAAGTCAGCAGAGGTAATCGCTCCGTGATCGATCAGCCAAAGAAACGATGCTTTTGTGGTATCCCGATTTCCTTTGTCATCCACCACACGTTTCCGAATCTCCCTGCGATACTCGTCGGTTTCCTCGCAGAACATTTTGCCGTCTCTTATGCCAATATCACAGAGGAAATCTCTGACACTCGACACAACATAGTCCGTCATATTCTCATAAAGTGCAATAAACAGAGATGCAAACGTCAGATTGTCCTGCAAATAATCCTTATTTACCAGATTTTCAAACCATTCTGCCATTACAGCACCTTCCTTACGGTGTCGGGGCTGTAGGTGGCGAAGATCTGATCGAAGTTGGTTGCCACGCTGTCGTTTGCCATAGAGCTGTCACGCATCACGAAGTAATAGGGCTTCTGCTTGGCAATGGCTTTGATGGTTTCCTCGGTCACATTGCTGTCGAAACAGGCAATCAGATAGTTGTCCTCCACATTGAACACCTTCTTGCCGGCAATGGTGGTTTCCTCGATTTTGCTGGAGAGCAGCACGCCCAAATCCAGCATCACTTGGAACAGCAGATCCTCCGGTGTTCTGTCCTCTTTGATGTTGTCCTCAAGGCGGGGGAATAGACTGGCTTCATACTCCGCGGGGTTATAGTAGACCTCTTTCATATTGGAGGTGTCGCACTTGAGGACACGGAAGCCAATGTCAAGGTCTTGAGTAGTCAAAGGACTGTCTTCTTTGATTTTTCTACCTGCACGGCGGATGCGTTCCTTGCCGATTTCACAGATGTTCTTGTATCCTGCTTTGTAGGCTTCGCTTTTTTCATCGGTTCTCTCTGGTAGTTGAACCATAATAAACTTTCTATTACCTCCGTCTTTTGCGTTCAACTGCATAACAGCATGAGCGGTTGTTCCAGAACCGGAGAAAAAGTCTAAAACATACGCACCTTCATCGGAATCCGTTCCCATTTCAATAGTCTTCATTAGCATTTCAACAGTTTTGGGATAGTCGAACACTTTTCCTTCCATCAGCTCTTTTACCAAAAGAGTCCCTTTTTCTGTGTTTGTGTCTTTATCCCACCATACCGAACGAGCCATCATACGACCTTCTCGATATTTTTCGACAATCATATAACTACCGTTACGCATTGGCTTTGCCTTGATATTTACATTAAGATTCTCTTGTGATTTTTGTTTGCCCCATCTCCAAACAGTATTAACGCCTTGAGACTCAAGAGGATAAAGCTCAATCCATCCGTCCTTCGGCTCCAATGAAATCTCGTGCAACCCATGTTCATCCTCTGTTGCCGGATTGATATAGAAAGGGTAGTAAAGGTTTGGACGATTTTCTTTATTAAACTTTATATTTCTATTACGCAGTTCTCTCAACTCGAATCCGCCAAGACTGTCAAACATCTTAAAGCTATTTTCCGAATCTTCGATAAGATTGATAACGGCTTCCGGAGATTTTTTATAAACAAATAAATAGTCGTGCATTCTTGCAACGCCACCATAATCTCTACCTCTTGGGTTACCGACTACGGTAATTTGTCCAATAAAATTGACAGCACCAAAAACCTCATCGCATATCTTTTTCAAATTTGCGGACTCATTGTCATCAAGACTCACGAAAATGACACCATTAGTAGCTAAGAGGTCTTTAGCAAGTCTTAACCTTGAGTAAATCATATTAAGCCAATCCGTATGATAACGACCGTTACTTTCTAAGTTCTCAACCAGTCTGTTGCCATTCTCATCTAAATAGCCACTACTTGCAATATATTCAGTCGTTGACTTTGAGAAATCATCATTATAAACTAAGTCGCTTCCCGTATTGTACGGCGGGTCTATGTAAATCATCTTGATTTTGCCGAGATAGGTTTCCTGCAAAAGCTTCAGCACTTCGAGGTTGTCGCCCTCGATATAAAGGTTTTCGGTGGTGTCAAAGTTTACACTACCGCTGCTGCAATAAGGTTTTCCCTCACTATCTGCCCCAGTGGGAACTGTTTCATCTTCACGAACAGGGCGCAGCGTCTTATTGATCGGGGCATTGGCAAGAAGAACGGACTTCTTCTTGTCCGGCCAAGTGAACTGATAGCGTTCCTCGTTGCCGTCCAACACCGTGCAGGCAATCTCCTGCATCAGCACATCCTTGTCGATTGCCCGGACGACCTCGCCGTTTTCGTTGATCGTTTCCGTCACGGCGTTCGGAAACATCGCCGCCAGCTTTCTGAAATTCTCATCAGCCTTGTTCGCTGTCTGCATTCTCAATTTATCCATATTCTTCTCCTTAGTTAAACAAATGGAACATTACGCTCTTAAATGTGTTTTTGGGTTTAGCACTTTCTGATAAAACTCCATTTTTGGGATTGTCCCATAACGCTATCGTTACCCGCTTATAATCTGGAGTATAATACTCGACCTCGTATGTTGTGAATATTTCCGGCGATGTTACTCGGAATGCCAGAGACTGACCAATATTAAGAAAACTATATGTGCTTTTTTCGAGTCTTTTGCGCCCGATTTGATTGAAATCACTATCATACAGTATTCGATATACAGCCAAATCGTATATTCCTTGCCTTGAAGTTAAGATAAATGTATTGTACGCTTCTTTCTCTAAATCAAAGACTTCAACAATGTCAAACTCTTTATTATCAAATCCTGCCCCCATCATTCTTAACTCATCGGTAAAAACATATCGGTTTCTAACAATTGTGATGATTCTTCCAATAAAGTAAAAAACAAAAAGAATTAGCGTTGCAACAGATGCAATGTTGCCTAAAATCATTTTAGTTTCCCCATTTCTGTATTCAGCTTTTTAATCTGCTGCACAAGCTCAAACTTCTTTTTCGGCTGTTTTTCAGCCCGTGCCTGCTTTTCCAGCTTGGTGATCTCTTTTTCGATTTTCTGTCGGCGCTCATCGGCGGCGATCTGCTCATCAAGGGTATTGCCGTCTGCGATGCTCACGCCGCCGATGTCCACCACGATGTTTTCCCATACTTTATCGAGGTTCAAGCCCCGCGGTTCAATGGTACAGCTTTCGGTGGGCTTCCAATTCGTCTGCATCAGCTTCGTGTGGTAGATTGCCAGCTTGCTTTGCCCCTCAAATTCGAGTACAAACAGGATGTTCTGCGGAATGAGCTTTGACAGCGTGGCAACGGTTCTTTCATCGAAGTCTTTTTTCTTCAGTGCCACAAGCAGAACAAAGAAGCTCCCGACTTCCTCTCCGGCGGGAATGTTGATTTTCGCCGGTGTGATCTCGTTGACGATGGTAATCCTCGATATATCAGCGTCGATTTTCTCCTTTGCCGCCGTGTTCATTTGGAACTTCGCATAGACAGCCTTCTTCGGAAGCTGCTTGCTCATTTCAGTTGACTTCGGAAGTCCGAGCATACTATCACCTCATCGCACGACCAAGAAGCATATCAGTTCAAAGTCGTCCAGTCCTTTGATCTCGTTTGACAGGAAGCTCACCTGACCACCGCCTAAGAAGCTGTCAATGTCACTCTCGTCCTTTACCTCAATGATGGAAGCAATGGCATCGCCAAGCAGCTTGGAAAGCTGTGACATATTTCTGCCGTCACGGGTTTCTTTGTTAAATGGCTTGTAGGCTTCGGGAATCGGCTCTGTCTTTCCTTTGCAGAGGAAACGCATTTTATCAAGCATCTGCTTCGGGGAAAGGTGGTCGCAGATGACCTCTCCGTCATTGCCGATATACACCATGTAGAAGGGGTGCAGTCGGTTCTGATTATCGATGTTCACGCTGTTGGAACGATTTTTCAGGACATAGATCACACCGGCAGGCGTATCCTCACTTGCAGGAACAACCGAGTGCAAACCGAAAGGTGTTTTGTCTATGTCAGGGTGGTGCTTTATGTAGTCAAGCAGGTCGAGCCGGAACTCGTTTAACCCCAAGTCCATAATGGAGATGCCCGTTGTCATATCCTCAATGTCTACGACCTCATCCTGCAAGCGCTTGAGCTGGGCCTTTCGGTACTCAAGGTCTGTCTTTTCCTCGTCACTGAGCAGATTATCATCGCCCGTAGCGGTCATATCCACAATTTTCATACGGGTTTCAACTTTGGCTTTCAGATTGATGTAATCATCAAGGGTCACATCAGGCCAGAAGTTCACAAGTTGAATGACCTTGTTGCGGCTTCCGATACGGTCGATACGCCCGAAGCGCTGAATAATGCGAACGGGATTCCAGTGAATGTCGTAGTTGATGAGGTAGTCGCAGTCCTGCAAGTTCTGACCTTCGGAAATACAGTCGGTGGCGATCAGCACATCGATTTCCGTCTTATCACCCGGCATCAGCAGCTCCTTGTCCTTCGAGATAGGCGAGAAGCAGGTCAGCACCGTGTTCAGGTCGGCACGGAGCTTCGGACAGGTTGTCCGTCCTTCCACAGAGCCAGATACCATTGCGGTGTTTAGTCCATACCTATCCTTGACATAGCGACTGACATTATCATAGAGATAACCGGCGGTATCCGCAAAAGCGGTGAAGATAATCAGCTTTTTATTGCCCTCATTGATGGGGTGAGTGATCTTGTTATCAATCACCCGAAAAAGCTCTTGCAGCTTTGAGTCGTGCTCCGGTGTAATATCTCCGACCAGCAAGGTCAGCAGTTCAAGCACCTCGGCGTCCTTTTTCAGGCTGTCCCGCCACGACACATAGTCCATATCGGCAAGGTCAATTTTGACTTTCCGTCCGAAAGAGAACAGCTCGTCCGAGTTCTGATCTTCGACGTCAAACTCGTCCATATCGGAAATATCCGTCAGGTCGAGGGTTGTGCCGGAGTGATTGTCAAAGCGGTCAATCGTTTCTATCGTGCTGTTTATCAAATCCTTGATGCGGGTCAGCGTCAGATTGAACGAATAGACGGAACTTTCCATACGCTTCATCAGGTTGATGGCGGTCAGGCGACGGATACCCTGCTCACGGTTCGCCTGCGTAAAGCCGACATTGACCCTGTTATCTCCGTACAGCTCGGCATACTTCTCCATCTTACTTGGCAGAATGTAGTGCGTCGGCGTATAGATTGTCAGTGTCAGGAGCATAAGCTGCTCAAAAATCTCGTTGTAGCTGATGGCTTCCTTCAAATCAGTAAGATGCGGACGAAGCGAAATCGGCTTTAGCCTTGTTGGGAAGGTGCCGATGTCCGCCATATCATAATACTTCTGAATGTGCTTTCTTGAACGGGCGATGGTCACGCTGTCCAGCACTTCAAAGAAATCAAAATCCAGCATTTTGAGCAGGTTTTCAGTCGTGCGGTCGCACGGCTCCCATTTGCTCCAAGTGTTGAACGCCCGCTGTGCGTTCCTGAAAATTTCGTCGATGGAACGGGTAGTATTGAGCTTTTCGTCTATGTAATCCGTATGCCCTTCATACGCAAGGGCAAGCTGATTTTTCAGATCATTGAAGCGATTGTTGACCGGCGTTGCAGAAAGCATTAGGACTTTCGTCTTTACTCCGGCTCTGATAACCTTCTTCATCAAGGTAACATAGCGGTTATCCTTGGCGTCCTCGTCCGGGTTCTCGACTAATTTGCCGCCATTACGGAAGTTGTGGGACTCATCAATTACCACAAGGTCATAATTGCCCCAATTCAGTCTGTCGAGATCAAGCCCGTTTGATGTGCCGTGGGTGCGGTTTAAGTCGGTATGGTAAAGCACATCGTAACGAAGCCGGTCGGCAGCGATGGGGTTATTGACATAGTTGTCTTTATAGGTGTTCCAGTTGTTTGTCAATTTCTTGGGGCAGAGCACAAGGACGGACTTGTTTCGGTTTTCGTAGTATTTAATAACGGCAAGTGCGGTAAAGGTTTTACCAAGACCGACGCTATCCGCAAGGATACAGCCGTTGTATTTTTCAAGTTTGTTTATGATGGCAAGGGCAGCATCTTTTTGGAAGTTGTAGAGCATCCCCCAAATCTTACTTTCCTTGAAGCCGGTTGCTTCGTTGGGCAAAACATCTTCGGACACGTCCTCCAAAAACTCGTTGAAGATGTTATAGAGCGTCACAAAGTAGATGAAATCGGGAGAGTTCTCGTTATATGCGGCGGTAATGCTGTCGATCACTTCGTCTGTAACGACCTGAAGCACCTTGCTGTCATTCCATATCTCGTTGAAGTCAGCAAGCAGAGTGCGGGCAAGGGACTCATCTTTCACGATTGTGGTGCTGATTACATTGCCCTTTTCGCAGCCTAATTCAACCGTGGTGAAGTTATTGATAGGCGTATAGCCTACACTATCAACTACGATTTGCCCCTGAATGGATTTATCGCTGACATTTGACTTGAAAGTGACCTTCTGTCTGATCCACTCTGCACACTCTCGTGCAATGGCTTTTTGGGTCAGCTCATTCCTGAGCTTGATTTCAAACTCTGTTCCGTAAAGGCTTCTTTCACGAGTAAGGCGGGGAATATAAAACTCACGCCGCTCCTTTTTTGCTTTTTCAGTCACGAAGGTCGGGGATGTAAAAATAAAGCGGAGTTGCTCAATCTGTGAGAGTTGCTCTTTCAGTTCCTGAAAGGCATAGATGGAGAAGCAAGCCGCCGCAATGGACAGTTTGCTACCTTGCTTGATTTCTACGGACAAATCGTTTTTTAGAGTCTTTGTTGTATTGTTTATAAGCTCCATTTTTCTACCCATCCTATTTTCAAAAGCAATCTAAATAAAATAGACTGTTTTCCGTATCTCTTGCCGTTCTCTCTGCGGATATAGTTCTTATCCTGCAAGGACGTTATGATCCGCTTCACGGTTGCGATGGATTTACCAGTTGCGCTCACAAGTTCCTGCTGCTTGATGCTTGGGTTCTGTGCAACCCGCTCCAAAACAGCCAGTTCCTCCAGCGAGCAGTTCAAAGTATCAAATTGATACTTTGAAACTTTGGGGCTGATACTTTTGGAAGTGCTTTTGTCCGCAAAATCAATGTGCACCTCATTCCTTGCTCAGATCTTCCGTCTTGAAGGTCGTATACCCCTCATAGTAGTAGCTGTGGTCGATGCCTTTCATGTAGACCTCGCGGCTATTGATCTCGTCGGTCAAAGCCGCTTTCAGCAGAACCTTGATCTCCACGTCCTTGATGGGGCTGCGCTCCATGGCCAGTAGGTAGTCCTCTTTATCGACCTTGCTCCAATCCACCACCTGCCCGATGCCGGCTTTCAGCATCTGGTCAAGCCACAGGCGGGTACTGCGGCCGTTGCCCTCTCGGAACGGGTGGGCGATATTCATCTCCACATACTTCTCGATGATCTCGTCAAAGGTGGACTGCGGCATCTTGTCGATGTTGGACAGCGCCGCCTCCAGATACATCAGCGGCGCAAAGCGGAAATTGCCCTTTGCCAGATTCAACGTGCGCAGTTCACCGGCAAAGTCGTAAATATCCTCGAAAAGTGCCTTATGAATGGCTTGCAGCGACGCAAATCTGCCGGGAGCCAGCTTGTCCAGAGCGCCGCTCTCAAATAGTTCTACAGCCTTCTTTTTGCTGATGCGCTCCTCCTCGCGGGCAAGCTCGGCGGAGTTGGTGATACCAAGTTTATTTTCAAGTGCCATTGTGGGCCTCCCTGCGTTTTATGAAATAGACTTTTAGTGTGTATCCCAAAATCGGTGCACAGCGCATCCTGCCTATACTCTTATAAAATAATTATACCATAAAACGCTGTATCCACAAGCAATATTTCGATGCTTGCGTCCCAGAAGCGGGAATTGATCGATATAACAAAAAGCAGAGCGCGCAGCCTTGAGAAAGGAGGCTGCGCGCTCTGCTTTTTGTCGTTGGCCTTGTTCAGACGGCATATATCTTGGAATAAGCTATCTCAAAGCCGCTTTGCGATCTGCCAGATCACCCGCTGTGCTGTCGTGACTGCGGCAATGTCTTCCTTCGTGGCAAAGCCGCGGGTGTTGACAACATGAGCGATTTGATTGATGTTATTTCCAATGCCGGCGAGTTGACGCCGGATTTCGGCGTATTCAGCGAGTGGTCGGGATCGGAGGTTCATGCCAGAGATCAGCGCACGGAGGAATACTTCCATTGGGAAGCCAGAGAGCATAGCCTGCTGTTTCAAATGTTCATGCTCCTGCTCATTCAAACGGAGCGATATTTTGATTGGTCGTTTTCTCATGATCGTTTTTCCTTTCAATTCATAAGGGGTTATAGGGGAATTGCTTCCCCTAACAAGCGCATTTGGACGGCCAAATGCTATGCTTGCGAAAGCAGCTTCCGTATAGCGGTTTCATTTTCGTGACAACGCTGTTGTAAAATTAACTTCTTGATTTATTGGTGTCCAATAGGTATAATAATTGCAAGAAACTTTTGAGGTGAATGACCGTGCTACACGAGGAACGAACTGCAAATATTCTTATCAACAAGGCGGGTGAAAACGCCGGTCCGGATGCCAATGGCTACCGCGTGGCTCTGCCATCTGCTTGGATGAAGGACCTGGGTATCTCTGAGGGCAGCCGCACCGTAACGCTGCAATTCGATGGGGAAAGCATCACCATCCGCCGCCCTGCCGTGTCTGATTACAATGTCTTTCTGGCCAATGCCCGAAGCAGCGCTCACGCCCTCCTGATCCTGTACTACTACGATGGGAACAAGCTCTGTACGAAGATCTGCGCTGACCAAACCACTCATCAACTTGCCATCGAAAACGAGGCCAGTTCTCCCCTTTCCACCGCTTTCGGCGTGAACCGCAAGCCCACATGGGACGATCTGCAAATCTTCTTGAAAGACCGCTGTGTGCCGCAGGAGCGGGACGGTTTGAAATATTACCTGTCTGACTTGGGACTGGACTGCTATGACCCGCTGGCGATCATCCGCAAGACCGAAGGGCGCATGGCAGAGGATTCGTGCTGGATCAAAATTGTGGAGGGCTGAATATGTCGATCAGACTGACAACGGGAAGCCGCATCGCGGAAACCTCGTCTAAGGGCAATCAGGAAAAATGGCTGGCAGATGGCCGCTGGTACAAGCTGGATCTGTTCGGCTACGAGGGACTGGCTGAAGCCGTGACCTCCGCGCTGCTGGCACAGACCAATACAGATGCGCTGGGCTTTCACTATGTGACCTACCGCATGGAGCGGATGGAAGTCCACGGACACATCCGGAACGGCTGTTCCAGTGCCAATTTTCTACGTCAGGGCGAGGCCATCCTGACCCTTGCGGAACTGCTGCGAAAAGGCGTTGGCCCGGACTGGCAGACCGCGGTAAACCGCCTGCCCAATCTTCAGAGCCGCCTTGCGTGGTTGGTGGAGCAGGTTGAGCGGCTGACGGGACTTGACCGCTTCGGCACCTATCTGACGCTGCTGTTCGAGGTGGATATGCTGTTCGGCAACGAGGACCGGCATCTGAACAACATCGCTGTGCTGCGCTGCGGTGATGGCTTTGACTACTGCCCCATCTTCGACTTTGGTGCGGGCCTGCTGTCCAACACACGGGACTATCCCATGGAGATCGAGCCGGACGCATTGGTGCGGCAGCTCAAGGCTCAGCCCATGAAAACGGGCTTTGTCCGACAGGTCCATGCGGCCCAAAATCTCTATGGGCCGCAGCTTCGCTGCGACTTTGCCGAAAAAGAGATCATGGCGGCCCTTTCAGAGCCGCTGGAGTTTTACGCCAAGCGGGATGTTCCTTATATCCGTGACCGTGTGACGGCCTGCATCAAATTCCAGCGGAAAAAGTTATTCTGATTTTCTGCCGTCCTCCCGCAGCCACGCGCCCCGCAGCACCATGCGGAGATACGCCGCCCGCCCGATGCCGTGGTCCTGCGCGGTGCGGGTGAGCCGCTCATATTCTGCCTGCGTCAAGCGGAGATTTACCTGCTTTTCCCGTAAGTTCTCTTTGTTCTTCATCTGATGATCCTCCCTATTATTCTTTTTTCGGCTTGGTATATATTTATCTCAGTATCGCTCTACTCAGTCTTATTAGACGCTGAAAATCAGCGTTCAGGTGCGCTGAAAATCAGCGTTCTTGAAATTCGAAAATCGAAAGTCAAGAAATTCGGTTTTCGAATTTCAGGGGGTACAGTGCAGACGGCTTCCCCAACCCCTGCCGTTTCCGGCGCAGCAGGCCAGCTTGCTCCAGTTCGGATAGCAGCTTCTCCGCCTTGTTGTGGGCGCAGCCCAAGTCCTCCATAATACGGTTGATGCCATAGTAAACAAAGGCGCGCCCTTGCTTATCGAACCACCCGCTTTTGCGGGAAAGTCCCATTTTGTCCAGCAATAATCCATAAAGTAATTTTGCTTCACAATTCATGTTTTTGAATGGTTCCTCCGTAAACAGCACCTTTGGAACACGGTAAAATGTAAATAGCTCTGATTCATGCTCGTAGAAATAATCCATATCGGTCCTCCTTGCCCATTGGGGCATAAAAATAGCGGAGGCAGGCATTTAACCTGTCTCCGCTTGCGTTGATTTTTTGCTTTTGTTTCCTTCTTGGGGCATTATTGGGACTCTCGCAGGATCTCAAGCGCGGCGCTCTTGATGTTGTTCATCGCACCTACCCACACCATTTGATCCCGCGCCTTCAAGTCCTCGTCGATGCCCTGTGCTTCCGCCATCTGGCGTATGATGGTTTCCAGCAGCTTGTCCTCTGTGGTGTCCGCCTCTGGCGGCAAAAGGCACGGATAATACTGCTCGCCCCGCAGCTCGTAGTAAAGGCCGTTCTCAAAAATGACCGGCGGCAATGGCGGTAAATTTTGTTCCATAAAGCTCTCCCCCTTCTGCCAACATTGTACAGGAGAAATCTGTATAGCGCCAGTATGCGAAAATCATCGCTCTCCCCTGTCCTTCGCGCGGTAACGGGCCTCCAGCAGCTTGATGATCTCCCGCTCCATCTGCTGCGCGGAATAATTGCGCGGGAAATACTTCCGCAGCGACTCGGTTTTGATGCGAATCTGCTCCTTCTGATTGGGCTTTTCCTCGGTAAGAATGGCGTACAGCACCTCCGGTGTCAGCTTTGCCTCGCGGGAGAGTTGCTTCATGCGGAGTGACTGTGACAGCGACGGTGTGGCATCCTCCCGCCCAATCAAGTCCCACAGCTCCGCTTGCTCGTCGCGGGTGAGATAGGACAGCTCCACGGCGGGAGAAAAGGCGATGCGTCCATCGTCCACCATCTGAAGCAGCGGCGGAACAAGGTTGGTCAGGCGGATATAGCGGCGTACCGTTTCTCTGCTTTCACCTGATTCTTTCCCTATGACTTCATTTGACCGGAACTTAGGCACAACTGTTGTCGAAGTTAAATCTGTCCGTCTGCCCTGCCTGTTCATGGCCTCCAGTTTCATCTTGTACGCAAATGCCTTTTCACTGGGCAGCAGGTTTTCCCGCTGAAGGTTGCTGTCCACCATCAGGATCACCGCTTCATCGTCGCTCATCTCCCGCACCAGCACCGGCACGGTGGGCAAGCCCAATTTCTGCGCCGCCAGACGCCGCCGATGCCCGCTGACCAGCTCGTAGCCCTCCCCTTTTGGCCGGGCCAACAAGGGTGACAGAATACCATAGGTGCGGACGCTCTCCACCAACTCGTCCATAGCTGCATCCTCCCGCACCTGATAAGGGTGCTTTGCAAAGGGCGACAGCTTGTCCGGTGGAAGCTGCGAGATAAATTCCTTCACCATACCGCCCCTCCCTCCGAAAGCGCGGCGGACACGTTCACATGGTAGTGGAGGTCAGAGCCTCGATAGTGGTAGTCCGCGTCAAAGGAATGGAGCCAACCGGCATTTTGCACATTCGCGTTTTCCCTCTCTTTTTCGGCCTGTAACCCTTGCGGCACAAGGTTTCTTCGCGCTTGTGGCCCTTGGACTTCCACAGTCGGCACGGAGGAGCTGGGGCATCTCGAGATGGTCGGCACGATCGTTCACCAGCTTACGCGCAATTTGACCGAGGAGCAGATCAAGGAGACTGGGTTCGAGCCGTACTTTGTCGACCACACGACGGGCGTTTTCCCGCAGTTCGCCTCGGGTTACCCGTGGTCGGCGAGCACCATGCAGGTCACGGGCGACACCATCGCGGACCTCACAGAGGACCTGGCTGCGGAACAGAAGGCGCGCGTGACGTATGACAACATTCTGCGCCTTTCCGACGATCCGGACGTGAGTGATGTCATCAAATTCCTGCGTGCGCGCGAGATCGTGCACTTCCAGCGCTTCGGTGAAGGCCTGCGCCTCGCCAAGGACCGCCTGGACGAGAAAAACGTCTACTACGTAAACCCAAGCTTTGATCAGTAAAATAGAAAAATGAAAGGAAGTCTCTGCCAACCGGCAGAGACTTCCTTTTTATGGAGGGATACGGCAATGAGAATCCGGGAGCGTTTCAATCCACGCGCCCCTTGCGGGGCGCGACAGCACTGCTCGGGATAAACGCTGTTGTCCTGTCCATTTCAACCCACGCGCCCCTTGCGGGGCGCGACACGTCTACTTTGCCGAGCTGTTCCACGCCTGCCGAATTTCAACCCACGCGCCCCTTGCGGGGCGCGACTTCGGTGCGGCGATTCGCTGGGCTACGTCTTAAGCATTTCAACCCACGCGCCCCTTGCGGGGCGCGACCGGGATTATCGAGACGGATAACGACTAACCGGCATTTCAACCCACGCGCCCCTTGCGGGGCGCGACAGTTACCTCGCGGAACGTGCCAAAGAATACCTGGATTTCAACCCACGCGCCCCTTGCGGGGCGCGACGGCTGCACCTTTGACGGCAAGATTTACACCGCATACATTTCAACCCACGCGCCCCTTGCGGGGCGCGACTCAGCGCGGCGGCAGGGCTGCCTGAGCAGTGGGATTTCAACCCACGCGCCCCTTGCGGGGCGCGACGGACGATCTTACAAAGTACAAGGCGGACGCGGAATTTCAACCCACGCGCCCCTTGCGGGGCGCGACGGTAAGCATGGATTTTCAAAGGGTCAGTTCAGAATTTCAACCCACGCGCCCCTTGCGGGGCGCGACGAGAAGATATCCCACGCATGAAGGCGCTCCACCTCATTTCAACCCACGCGCCCCTTGCGGGGCGCGACGGTGGACTCGTCCTCATTCATCCAGCGCATACGATTTCAACCCACGCGCCCCTTGCGGGGCGCGACCATTGTGGCTCCCATCAACCGTGTTGTGGGACATATTTCAACCCACGCGCCCCTTGCGGGGCGCGACCTCTGGCAATACGGTTACTTTTACCGAGGGCGAATATTTCAACCCACGCGCCCCTTGCGGGGCGCGACGGCGCAAGCCTGACGACAGTTGCGGACGCTATCCGGATTTCAACCCACGCGCCCCTTGCGGGGCGCGACTGTGGCGGGCATCGCCAAAAGCACGACGGAGCAGGCATTTCAACCCACGCGCCCCTTGCGGGGCGCGACTGCTTGAGATCACGACGACCAGCGCCAACTGGCGCATTTCAACCCACGCGCCCCTTGCGGGGCGCGACTCTTTACGTTCGTCGGCGTGAGTGTGACGGTGACATTTCAACCCACGCGCCCCTTGCGGGGCGCGACATTCCTACGGCTGCTTAAGCCGGGGGAATTTTGTATTTCAACCCACGCGCCCCTTGCGGGGCGCGACTCTCTTGCATTCGTCAAAAATGTGTGGTATAAGTTATTTCAACCCACGCGCCCCTTGCGGGGCGCGACCTTAGCCCCCGCTCTTGGGCAGATTCGCGATAACATTTCAACCCACGCGCCCCTTGCGGGGCGCGACGAGCGGTACGGGGTGGAGATCGAAGAATAGAGAAATTTCAACCCACGCGCCCCTTGCGGGGCGCGACGCATGCCGCCGTTGGCCTTTTTGGTGACGCGATAATTTCAACCCACGCGCCCCTTGCGGGGCGCGACTACATTGAGCTGTTGACATACATGCGCGATAGCCTCATTTCAACCCACGCGCCCCTTGCGGGGCGCGACGCGTCGTAGATTCCCTCGGCCTTCTTGGCAGCCTCATTTCAACCCACGCGCCCCTTGCGGGGCGCGACTGGCCGAGGTCATCAAGGGCCTCTCGGCCCAAGTATTTCATTACTTCCCGGAATGACCGGAACACCTGCTGCTTCCATCGTATTT
>OGWR01000915.1_pt1 | contig 25523 bp, 23 predicted proteins | sample 1576061 | NCBI WGS metagenome assembly OGWR01 (sample SAMEA3541511, study PRJEB24748) | human gut metagenome | biome: human gut; feature: human-associated habitat; material: faeces | place: China | collected 2012 | reverse complement strand
GGGCGGGCAGCAGCCGTCCCGGGCCATGGGGGCCAGACCGCGCGGACCGGAAGAGCGGCCGGGGAACTGGAGCGGCAGATACCAGCTCCGGCACAGAGGAGGAATATCTTCTGGTGGACGGCTACAACATTATTTTCGCCTGGGAGGAGTTAAGCGAGCTGGCAAAGGTGAACATCGACGGCGCCAGATACCGGCTCATGGACATTCTGTGCAATTACCAGGGCTATAAAAAATGTACGCTGATCGTGGTCTTTGACGCATATAAGGTGGAAGGAAACACCGGAGAGGCCATAAAATATCACAACATCCATGTGGTATACACAAAGGAAGCAGAAACGGCAGACCAGTATATTGAAAAGCTGGCCCATAAGATCGGCCCCCGGTACCGGGTCACAGTGGCCACCTCAGACGGCCTGGAGCAGCTGATCATCCGGGGCCAGGGCTGTCTTCTCCTTTCAGCCAGGGATCTGAAGGAAGAGGTGGACTATGTGGAAAGCCAGATCGCAGATGAGCAGGGGCGGTTAAAATCCCAGCAGAGGAACGGGAAAAATTATCTGCTGTCCCATGCGGACGGCGAGCTGAGAGAATACCTGGAAACGGTACGGCTGGGAAATGCCGGGACGTCTGGCCGGATTGACAAAGAAAAACCGTGATGCTATACTGGAAACAGTTCATCGGAGGGCTTGTAAACGCATTTACAAAGCTGGATAAGATGCCAGGGGACCGCCTGGTATTTTATCCGGCTTTTTATGTTATAGGAAGGTTCTTGTTTGGGGGTCTCTGGTGGGATGCAGAAGATCAAGGAGGAAGATACAATGGAAAAAACAGCAGATTTTACAGAGGGGAGGATCCTTTCCAGGCTTTTGAGGTTTGCCCTGCCGGTGCTGGCAGCTCTGTTTCTACAGGCCATGTACGGCGCGGTGGATCTGATGGTGGTGGGGCAGTTCGGAGCGCCCACAGACGTGTCGGCGGTCTCCACCGGCAGCCAGATCATGCAGACGGTAACGTCACTGATCACGGGACTGGCCATGGGGATCACGATCCTGGTGGGCCAGAAGATCGGGGAAAAGCGGCCGGAGCAGGCTGGGGATGTGATCGGGAGCGGGATCTGCCTCTTTGGAGTCCTGGCGGCAGTCCTTACGGTCTTAATGATCCTGGGAGCAGGCTTTCTGGCAGGGCTTATGCATGCGCCGGATGAGGCCTTTTCCCAGACCGTGGATTATATCCGGATCTGCTCCGCCGGGGCCGTGTTCATCATCGCCTACAATGTCCTGGGCAGCATTTTTCGCGGCATAGGGGATTCCAGGATGCCTTTATTTACCGTGGCCGCCGCCTGCGTCTTTAACATCGGAGGAGACCTTCTCCTGGTGGCCGGCTTTCACATGGGGGCAGCCGGAGCGGCCCTGGCCACGGTGGCAGCCCAGGCGGCCAGCGTCCTTTTGTCCCTGGCAGTGATCCGGAGGAGGACCCTGCCCTTTACCATTGGAAAAAAGAACCTGCGGTTTGAGAGACGGCTGGTGGGAAGGATTCTGGCTCTGGGAACGCCCATTGCCCTCCAGGATCTGCTGGTCAGCATTTCCTTTCTGGTGATCCTGGCCATTGTCAATTCCATGGGCGTTATCGCCTCGGCCGGCGTTGGTGTGGCAGAAAAGCTCTGCGCCTTCATCATGCTGGTGGCGTCGGCCTACATGCAGTCCATGTCAGCCTTTGTGGCCCAGAATATGGGGGCGGGGAAGCCGGAGCGGGCGAAACGTGCCCTGCTTTACGGGATCGGAACCTCCCTTATGGCCGGGGTGACCCTCTTTTATTTTTCGTTTTTCCACGGAGATGCCATGGCGGGGATCTTTGCCAGGGACCCGCAGGTGGTGGCTGCGGCTGCCGATTATCTAAAGGCATACGCCATCGACTGTATCCTTACGTCGTTCCTGTTCTGCTTTGTGGGATATTTCAATGGATGCGGTAAGACCTTTTTCGTTATGGTCCAGGGGATCGTGGGAGCCTTCTGTGTGAGGATCCCTGTGTCCTGGTTCATGAGCCGCATGGCCGGAGTGACGCTTTTTAAGATCGGTCTGGCAACGCCCTGCTCTTCGGCGGTCCAGATCCTGCTCTGCGCGGCCTATTTTATCTGGCTGTCGGGACGGAGCAGGAAACACAGGACATCCGCGTAAGAACTTGGGGCAGAATGCATAAAAACGGAAAGAGAAAATGGACGGAAATAAATGAAAATGCCTATAAACGTCCATAAAAAAGAACGGATTGTAAAATATGCGCAAAATGTGAAAAACATATTGATATTTTTTGTGCGATATGATATGATGAATTTAAGTTAAAAAGGTGCTGAGAGATGAGAGCATAGTGCAAACGGTAAGAAAACCGGGTTGGTTGCTATGCTCTTTTTTTATCACCTGCCGGAAGCGGCAGACAGCGGGGGGAATCCAATGGAAATGAAATTTTATGATTATCTGGATGCGAATCCAGTGATCGCCGCCGTAAAGGATATGGACGGCGTAAAGAAATGCTGTGAACGGGAAGAGATAAAGATCGTATTTATCCTGTTTGGAGACGTCTGCAGCATCTGCCGGATCGTGGAGGAGTTAAAGGCCCACGGAAAGGTCGCCATGGTCCATATGGATCTTGTAAGCGGTCTCAGCGGAAAGGAAGTGGCCGTGGACTTTATTAAAAAGAATACCAGGGCCGACGGGATCATTTCCACAAAGCCTGCCCTCATCAAGCGGGCTGGATCTCTATACGACCCTCCGGGTGTTCGTCCTGGATTCCATGGCCTTTGAAAATATTGAAAAGCAGATGGGACTTGCAAGGCCCGACAGCATCGAGATCCTTCCGGGGCTGATGCCCAAGGTGATCCGCCGGGTGGCAAGGCTCGTAAAGGTTCCGGTGATCGCTGGGGGGCTGATCTCGGAAAAGGAGGACGTGATGGCCGCTCTGTCAGCCGGGGCGATCTCAGTGTCCAGCACAAACCAGTCTGTCTGGTCCGTATAGGGGTGAAAGAGTCCGCCGGAGGCGGATACAGGAAAGGGTATTGATAACGGATAGATACGGGGAGTATGTATCCAGGGTATATAAGGAGGAATTTTTATGGCAAAGTATGTAATGGCATTTGACGCGGGGACCACCAGCAACCGGTGTATCCTTTTCAATGAAAAGGGCGAGATCTGCAGTGTGGCCCAGAAGGAATTTACCCAGTATTTCCCGAAGCCGGGATGGGTCGAGCACGATGCAAATGAGATCTGGTCCACCCAGCTGGGCGTGGCCGTGGAGGCAATGTCCAAGATCGGTGCGTCCTCAGAGGACATCGCGGCCATCGGTATCACCAATCAGCGCGAGACCACCATCGTATGGGATAAAAATACGGGAGAGCCGGTCTACCACGCCATCGTATGGCAGTGCCGCAGGACCTCAGAATACTGCGATACCTTAAAGGAAAAGGGTCTGGTGGACACCTTCCGTGCCAAAACGGGACTGGTGATCGACGCATATTTCTCTGGAACCAAATTAAAATGGATCCTGGACAATGTGGAGGGCGTCAGAGAACGGGCAGAAAAAGGCGAGCTGTTATTCGGAACCGTGGAAACATGGCTGATCTGGAAACTGACTAAGGGAAGAGTCCATGTGACCGACTATTCCAACGCATCCCGTACCATGCTGTTCAATATCAACACTTTACAGTGGGATGACGAGATCTTACAGGAATTAAACATCCCGAAATGTATGCTTCCGGAGGCAAAGCCGTCCAGCTGCATTTATGGGGAATCCGATCCCCAGTATTTCGGCGGCCCGATCCCCATCGGCGGCGCGGCAGGAGACCAGCAGGCGGCTCTGTTCGGCCAGACCTGTTTTAATCCCGGCGAAGCGAAGAATACATACGGCACCGGCTGCTTCATGCTGATGAACACCGGAGAAAAGCCGGTATTTTCTAAGAACGGACTGGTAACGACCATTGCCTGGGGACTGGATGGAAAGGTGAATTACGCCCTTGAGGGCTCCATCTTCGTGGCGGGCGCAGCCATCCAGTGGCTCCGCGATGAGATGCGTCTCATCGATTCCTCACCGGATTCTGAGTATATGGCCAATAAGGTAAAGGATACCAACGGCTGCTATGTGGTTCCTGCCTTCACAGGCCTGGGTGCTCCCCACTGGGACCAGTACGCCAGAGGCACCATCGTGGGCATTACCCGCGGCGTCAATAAATACCATATCATCCGTGCCACACTGGATTCCCTGTGCTACCAGACCAACGATGTATTAAAGGCCATGGAGGCCGATTCCGGGATCCGCCTGGCAGCCCTTAAGGTGGACGGCGGAGCCAGCGCCAACAATTATCTGATGCAGACCCAGTCAGATATCATCAACGCGCCGGTACAGCGTCCCCAGTGCATTGAGACCACAGCCATGGGCGCCGCATACCTGGCGGGCCTGGCAGTGGGCTACTGGAAGAGCAAGGAGGACGTGATCAAGAACTGGGCCATCGACCGTACCTTTGAGCCTGCGATCTGTGACAAAAAGCGGAAGGAAATGGTGGACGGCTGGGATAAGGCAGTGAAGTATTCCTTTGGCTGGGCCAAATAAATGAATGGAGGCGGAAGAATATGATGGCATATATTGCAGAATTTATCGGGACCATGCTCCTGATCCTTTTGGGCGACGGCGTTGTCGCCAATGTGACCTTGAATAAATCCGGAATGAAGGGGGCCGGTTCCATCCAGATCACCTTTGCCTGGGGCCTTGCGGTCATGATCCCGGCCTTTATCTTCGGAGCGGCCTCCGGAGCGCACTTTAATCCGGCATTGACCATTGCCCTTGCTGTGGACGGAAGTCTTTCCTGGGGGCTGGTACCCGGCTACATCATCGCACAGTTTGCCGGTGCCTTCGTGGGCGCCTGCCTGGTATACGCCCTGTTTAAGGACCAGTTCGACGCCACAGAATCTGCGGCCACGAAGCTCGGCGTATTCTCCACAAGCCCGTCGGTCCCCAACATGGGCCGCAACATCTTAAGCGAAGCCATCGGGACCTTCGTTCTGGTATTTGCCATCAAGGGGATCGCACAGGTTCCCGGACTGGCAGCCGGACTTGACAAGTTCCTGGTATTCGGGATCATCGTATCCATCGGTATGTCCTTAGGCGGACTTACAGGCTATGCCATCAACCCGGCCCGTGACCTGGGACCCCGTCTGGCCCACGCCGTTCTTCCCATTAAGGGAAAAGGCGATTCCAACTGGGGCTACGCGCCGGTGGTCATCCTCGGACCGGTGATCGGAGCGGTGGCAGCCGTCCTGTTATACGGAGTCATTCCGTGGGCATAAAGGTCCAGCAAGCTCTCCCGCTGTGCGGATGGGGCTGCTGCAGGAGATCATCTTCAGCAGCCCCCGGAAGCCGGCTTACAAAAATAAAAGATAGATTTGCAGAGATAAGAGCAGAGCAAATAAAGCATGGAGACATGTTTTGTTTGCTCTGCTCGTTTAGGAGATGAGAAGTCATGTATGATGTGATCATTATCGGCGCAGGCGTATCCGGAGCGGCGGCAGCCAGGGAGCTGTCCCGGTATAAGGGAAGGATCTGCGTCCTTGAAAAAGAAGAGGATGTGTGCTGCGGCACCTCCAAGGCCAACAGCGCCATCGTCCACGCGGGGTATGACGCTCCGGAGGGCTCCCTGATGGCGAAGCTCAACGTGGAGGGAAACCGCATGATGGCGGAGCTTTCCAGAGAGCTGGATTTTCCGTTCCGTCCCTGCGGCTCCTTTGTGGTATGCCTGGACCGGGAGATGCTCCCGGATCTTCAGGCCCTGTATGAGAGAGGCGTAAGAAACGGCGTTCCGGGGCTGGAGATCATTACCGATAAGGAGCGGATCCGGGAGATGGAGCCAAACCTTTCGGACCAGACTGAGGCAGTGCTTTATGCTCCCACAGCCGGGATCGTCTGTCCCTTCTTATTAAATATCGCTATGGCGGAGAACGCCTGCACCAACGGCGTGGAATTCCGGTTCAATACAACGGTCACCGGCTTTACCAGGACAGAAGAGGGATGGCTGGTCCACACAAATAAAGGCGATGTGGAAACCAGGACCGTGGTCAATGCGGCGGGAGTTTATGCAGATGAGCTGCATAATATGGTCTGTGAGGAGAAGATCCATATCACTCCGCGCCGTGGAGATTACTGTCTCCTGGACAAGAGCGCCGGAGCCCATGTGAACCGCACGATCTTCGCCCTGCCGGGGAAATACGGAAAAGGCGTTCTGGTGTCGCCCACGGTCCATGGGAACCTCATCGTCGGCCCCACAGCCATTGACATCGGGGATAAGGAAGCCACCGCCACCACCAGAGAGGGGCTGGATCAGGTGATCGAAAAGGCGGGGATGAATGTGAAGAATCTTCCCATGCGGCAGGTGATCACCTCCTTTGCCGGTCTCCGGGCCCATGAGGACGGCCACGAATTCATCATCCGGGAGCTTCCCGGAGCGCCGGGCTTTGTGGACTGCGCCGGGATCGAATCCCCAGGCCTTACCAGCTCCCCGGCCATTGGGAAAATGGTGGCGGAGATCGTAGAGGGGATCTTACACCTTCCGGAAAATCCGGACTTTAACGGCGTCAGAAAGGGGATCCTGGACCCGGATACACTTTCAAAGGAAGAGCGGGCAGCGCTCATTAAAGAAAATCCGGCTTACGGAAACATCATCTGCCGGTGCGAGATGGTCACGGAGGGCGAGATCCTGGATGCCATCCACAGGCCCCTGGGAGCCAGATCCCTGGACGGGGTCAAGAGAAGGACCAGGGCCGGCATGGGACGGTGCCAGGCGGGCTTCTGTACGCCCAGGACCATGGAGCTGCTCCACAGAGAGCTTGGCATTCCCATGACGGAGATCACAAAATCCGGCGGGGAGTCCAGACTCCTTGTGGGAACCAGTAAAGATACCCTTGGAAAGGAGGATGCTTAAGATGAGAGAATACGATCTGGTCATCGTCGGCGGCGGCCCCGCGGGGCTTGCGGCAGCAGCGGCGGCAAAGGACAGCGGCATCGACAGCATCCTGATCCTGGAACGGGACCGGGAGCTGGGCGGGATCCTGAACCAGTGCATCCATAACGGCTTCGGACTCCATACCTTCAAGGAGGAGCTGACAGGACCGGAATATGCGGCCAGGTTCATTGAAAGGGTCCGGGAACGGAAGATCGAATATAAGCTGAACACCATGGTCATGGAGATCAGTCCCCAGAAGGCAGTGACGGCCATGAACCGGGAGGAAGGTCTGTTTGAGATCAAAGCCAGGGCTGTGATCCTGGCCATGGGCTGCCGGGAAAGATCCAGAGGCGCACTCAATATCCCCGGCTATCGTCCGGCTGGTATCTACTCTGCGGGAACGGCCCAGCGGCTGGTCAATATGGAAGGCTTCATGCCTGGCCGGGAGGTGGTGATCTTAGGATCCGGCGATATCGGACTCATCATGGCCCGGCGTATGACCCTGGAGGGCGCAAAGGTGAAGGTGGTGGCAGAGCTGATGCCTTATTCCGGCGGCCTTAAGAGGAACATCGTCCAGTGCCTGAACGATTACGGGATCCCATTGAAGCTGAGCCATACGGTGGTGGAGATCCGGGGAAAGGAACGGCTGACGGGGATCACCCTGGCAGAGGTGGACAAAAACGGAAAGCCCATTCCCGGCACAGAGGAGGACTATTCCTGTGATACTCTGCTCCTTTCTGTGGGACTGATCCCGGAAAATGAGCTGTCTGGCGGCATGGGCGTGGCCATGAACCGGGTCACCTCCGGCCCCAGGGTCAACGAGAGCCTGGAGACCAGCGTGGAAGGCGTGTTCGCCTGCGGAAATGTGCTCCATGTCCACGATCTGGTGGACTTTGTGTCAGAGGAGGCGGCGGCGGCCGGAAGACATGCGGCTTCCTATATAAAAGAGGGCCGGAAGGAAAATGCCCGGGAGATCGTCATAAACGCTGTGGAAGGTGTCCGGTATACGGTTCCCTGTACGATCTCGCCTGAACGGATGGAGGATACCCAGGTGGTGCGGTTCCGTGTGGGGAATGTTTATAAAAACTGCTGCATCGGCGTATACTTTGACGGGGAGCAGGTGATCCGGCGGAAACGGCCGGTGATGGCTCCCGGAGAGATGGAAGAGATCCGGCTGGAAAAGGAAAAGCTTCTCTTGCATCCGGAACTGAAAACCATTACAATTAAGGTGGAGGAGGCGTAGAAAATGGAGAGACGGGAACTGATCTGTATCGGCTGTCCCCTGGGATGCTCCCTTACGGTGTCCATGGAAGGGGCAGAGGTGGTCTCGGTCACAGGAAATACCTGCAAGCGGGGCGACGTGTACGCCAGAAAAGAAGTGACCAACCCAACCAGGATCGTGACCTCCACCGTGAAGGTCTCCAACGGAACGGCAGATATGGTGTCTGTAAAGACGAAGGAGGACGTGCCGAAGGAGAAGATCTTTGACTGTATGAGAGCGTTAAAGGATGTGACGGTCCAGGCGCCGGTCCATATCGGAGACGTGGTCCTTAAAAACGTGGCAGGAACCGGCGTGGACATGGTGGCCACAAAAAATGTGGACTGAAGGGAGCCGGGACAGAAGAAAGGAGAGGCTTATGACCATGGAGAAAAAGAACCTGGGGCTGGGAAACATGAACGGGATGACCGATCAGGATCACAGGACCTGCGGGATCAACGACATGAACTGCCTGGGAGGAGAGGAGAAGGAGCAGACTCTGAACGACATGAACGGGGTGAGCCGGGAGGACGAGACGAGCTGCAGTCTCAACGATATGAACTGTTCGAAAAAAAAATAAAACTATTGCAATTGCTTCTTGAGTGTGATATGATGTAAACGATAACATAAGTAACTGGCTGAAAAGAGTGGACGAAACAAAGTCCACTCTTTCGTTTTGTATCTTCTTTCCGGTCCGGAAAAGACACGCACGGACGCGGGGGAACAGCCGGTGCTGATAAAAAGAAAGGTGGTGGGATCGTGTCAAAACGGGAAGACTATGAGGCAAGGGTGGAAGCATTCTTACTGCCTGTCATGGAAGAAAATCATTTTGAGCTGGTGGATGTGGAATATGTAAAGGAAGCCGGAACCTGGTATCTCAGGGCCTATATTGATAAAGAGGGCGGCTTTACGGTGGATGACTGCGAGATGGTGTCCAGACGTCTGGGCGACTGGCTGGATAAGGAGGACTTCATCGACGAAAGCTATATTTTAGAGGTCAGCTCTCCGGGACTTGGAAGACCCTTAAAAAAGGAAAAGGACTTTAAGAGGAGCATGGGCGAGCAGGTGGAGATCAAGCTCTACCGGGCCGTGGACCGTCAGAAGGACTTTACAGGGGCTCTTGCAGCCTATGATGAAAATACGGTCACCATCCGCTATGAGGATGGGTCAGAAAGTACATTCGACAGAAAAGATATTGCCTTAATCCGTCTGGCATTTGATTTTTAAAAGGAGGATAAAAGATGAACAAGGAACTGATGGAAGCAATGACGGTGCTGGAAAAGGAATATAACATCAGCAAAGACACATTGCTGGAGGCCATCGAGAATTCCCTTCTTACGGCATGTAAGAACCATTTCGGGAAAGCGGACAATGTGAAGGTGATCATTGACCGCGAGGGCTGCGACTATTCTGTTTATGCAGAAAAAGAGGTTGTGGAAAATGTGGAAGACCCGGTGACCCAGATTAGCCTTGCAGACGCGAGAATGAAGGGCGCGAAGTTCGACCTGGGCGATATCGTCCAGATCCCCATCGATTCCCATGATTTCGGCCGGATCGCCACCCAGAACGCCAAAAACGTGATCCTCCAGAAGATCCGTGAGGAGAGCCGGAAATCCCAGTTAAACGAGTGGCAGTGCCGGGAGAAGGAGGTAGTGACCGGTATCGTGCAGCGCTATATCGGACGGAACGTCAGCGTGGATCTTGGAAAGATCGACGCCATCCTGCCGGAATCCGAACAGGTAAAGGGCGAGGTATTCCAGCGCACGGAGAGGATCAAGGTCTATATCCTGGAGGTAAAGGATAATCCCAAGGGACCCAGGATCTCCGTATCCCGTACCCATCCGGACCTGGTGAGACGCCTGTTTGAGGCGGAGATCGCCGAGGTGCGGGACGGAACGGTCGAGATCCGCGCCATTGCCAGAGAGGCCGGTTCCAGAACGAAGATCGCAGTGAGCACCACAGACCCCAACGTGGATCCGGTGGGCGCATGCGTCGGCTTAAACGGAGCCAGAGTCAACGCCATTGTCAATGAGTTAAGAGGCGAGAAGATCGACATCATCAACTGGGACGACAACCCGGCCTTCCTGATCGAAAATGCCCTGAGTCCTGCCAAGGTGATCTCCGTTGTGGCCGATGAGGATGCGAAGGAGGCACAGGTCATCGTTCCGGATTATCAGTTATCTCTGGCCATCGGCAAGGAAGGACAGAACGCAAGGCTGGCGGCGAGACTGACCACCTATAAGATCGATATTAAGAGCGAGACCCAGGCAAGGGAAATGGGCCTGTTTGATGCCCTGGAGTCCGGCGAATATGAAGACGGATTTGAAGGCGAGTTTGAAACTGAAGGCAGCTATGAGGTTCCCGCAGAGGAAGACTACCAGGAGGAATCCGAAGAATAGGAGAGAAGTGATCTTACAGTGAGTACGGAAAAAAAAGTTCCGCAGAGACAGTGCATCGGCTGCGGAGAAATGAAGAACAAACGGGATCTGATCCGGGTTTTAAAGACAACGGACGGTCAGATCACCATCGACGCCACTGGAAGGAAGAATGGGCGGGGTGCATATCTCTGTCCGTCCATGGACTGCTTTAAAAAGGCCGTGAAGGGAAAAGGGCTGGAGCGCTCCTTTAAGATGGCGATCCCCAAAGAGGTATATGAAAGTCTGGAAAAGGAGATGGAGCAGCTTGATCAATAAAAGCAGGGTTTTTGGCCTTCTGGGCCTGGCCGCCAAGGCGGGAAAGGTGCAGAGCGGAGAGTTTTCCACGGAGAAGTCCGTGAAATCCGGGAGAGCATACCTGGTCATTGTCTCGGAAGAGGCGTCGGAAAATACAAAGAAGAAGTTCCGGAATATGTGTACTTACTATGAGGTCCCCTATTTTGAATTCGGAAGCAAGGAGGAGCTGGGCCACGCCACCGGCAGGGAGATGCGTGCTTCCCTGGCTGTGCAGGACGCAGGCTTTTCCGAGGCCATGAAGAAACAGCTTTGTATGAACGGAGGTAGTGAGTGTGAGGGATAACGATTTAGCTAAGAACTTAGGAAAGACGAATAAAGAGGTTACAGATACGTTGCAGAAGAATAATATGGAAGAAAACAGCAGTATGACAAACGGAGCCGGAACCCAGCCCGCCGGCGAGAATAAGGAAGGGGCAGCTCCGGCCAAGAAGCGGATCGCAGCCGTATACCGTCCCCAGAACAGCACCCAGAAGGGCCGCGGCGGCAGAAGCCAGGGACAGGGAGCCAGAAACCAGAGATCCACAGGACCAGGCATGCAGGTGCGTCCCACAACCTCTGCTCCGGCCCAGAAGCCCAAGGCAGCTCCGGCGGAAGAGGTGAAGGAACAGACCACAGCTCCCGTCCAGGAGACAGAGACGGCTCCGGTGCAGGCCGCTTCCCAGGCAGAGGCAAGGCCCCAGGGAAGCCGCCAGGGAGGCTATAACCGCGACGGCCAGAGAGATGGAAATCGTCAGGGAGGCTACAACCGTGACGGCCAGAGAGACGGAAACCGCCAGGGAGGCTATAACCGCGACGGTCAGAGAGACGGAAACCGCCAGGGCGGGTTTAACCGTGACGGCCAGAGAGATGGAAACCGTCAGGGTGGGTTTAACCGCGACGGCCAGAGAGACGGGAACCGTCAGGGAGGGTTTAACCGCGACGGCCAGAGAGATGGAAACCGTCAGGGCGGGTTTAACCGTGACGGCCAGAGAGATGGAAACCGCCAGGGAGGCTATAACCGCGACGGCCAGAGAGACGGGAACCGCCAGGGTGGGTTTAACCGCGACGGTCAGAGAGACGGAAACCGCCAGGGAGGCTATAACCGTGACGGCGGCCGTCAGGGAGGCTATGGCCGCGATGGCCAGAGAGACGGAAACCGTCAGGGAGGCTATGGCCGCGATGGCCAGAGAGACGGGAACCGTCAGGGAGGCCGTGACGGTCGCGGCGGACTGAACATCCCCAAGCCGTCCTTCGATACCCCCATGGCCCAGAAGCAGCAGAACACCAAGGCCAGCAAGAATGCTTATAAGAAAGAGCATGATGCCAGAAAGGACCGGGACGAGGAGTTAAGAGGCAAGAACGCCAAGGGCGGAAAGGGCGTTAAGGCTCCCGTGATGCAGCAGCCCAAGAAGGCTGAGGCCAAGGTGGAGGAGATCAAGACCATCGTGATCCCGGAGACCATCACCATTAAGGAGCTGGCTGAAAAGATGAAATTACAGCCCTCCGCCATCGTGAAAAAACTGTTCTTACAGGGGACCATCGTGACCATCAACCAGGAGATCGACTTTGAGAAGGCTGAGGAGATCGCCATGGAGTACGACGTTCTCTGTGAGAAGGAAAAGAAGATCAACGTGATCGAGGAGCTCTTAAGAGAGGAAGAGGAGGACGAGAAGGACATGGTTTCCAGACCGCCGGTCATCTGCGTCATGGGTCACGTTGACCATGGTAAGACCTCTCTTCTGGACGCCATCCGCCAGAGCAATGTGACTTCCAGGGAGGCAGGCGGCATCACCCAGCACATCGGTGCATATGTGGTAGAGGCCAACGGCCAGAGGATCACCTTCTTAGATACCCCGGGCCATGAGGCATTCACCGCCATGCGTATGAGGGGAGCCCAGGCTACGGACATCGCAATTCTTGTGGTGGCAGCCGACGACGGCGTAATGCCCCAGACCGTGGAGGCCATCAACCATGCCAAGGCCGCAGGGGTGGAGATCATTGTTGCAGTCAACAAGATCGATAAGCCCAGCGCCAATGTGGAGCGTGTAAAACAGGAGCTTTCCGAATATGAGCTGATCCCCGAGGACTGGGGCGGCAGCACCGTATTCGTTCCCGTATCCGCCCATACAAAGGAGGGCATCCCGGAGCTTCTGGAGATGATCCTCTTAACGGCAGAGGTGAAGGAATTAAAGGCCAACCCCAACCGGAAGGCCAGAGGTCTTGTGATCGAGGCACAGTTAGACAAGGGCAGAGGTCCCGTGGCTACGGTCCTTGTACAGAAGGGAACCTTAAAGGTGGGCGACTCCATCGCCGCAGGCTCCTGTTACGGAAGGGTCCGCGCCATGATGGACGATAAGGGCAACCGTGTGAAGGAAGCCGGCCCGTCCACTCCGGTGGAGATCCTGGGTCTCAACGACGTTCCCAACGCCGGCGAGGTATTTGTGGCTCTCCAGAACGAGAAGGAGGCCAGAAGCTTTGCTGAGACCTTCATCACAGAAGGAAAGAACAAGTTAATTGAAGATACAAAGGCAAAATTATCCCTGGACGATCTGTTCTCCCAGATCAAGGCAGGAAATGTGAAAGAGCTGCCCATCATCGTAAAGGCAGACGTACAGGGATCGGTAGAGGCAGTAAAGCAGAGTCTTGTGAAGCTCTCCAACGAAGAGGTAGTGGTAAAGGTGATCCACGGCGGCGTCGGCACCATCAACGAATCCGACGTGACCCTGGCTTCCGCTTCCAACGCCATCATCATCGGCTTCAACGTGCGTCCTGACGCCACCGCCAAGTCCATTGCGGACCGGGAGAAGGTGGATATGCGTCTGTACCGCGTGATCTACCAGGCCATCGAGGATGTGGAGGCTGCCATGAAGGGCATGCTGGATCCCATCTACGAAGAGCAGGTGACCGGCCATGCCGTTGTGCGCCAGACCTTCAAGGCCTCCGGCGTGGGCACCATTGCCGGTTCTTATGTCCTGGACGGAAAGATCACCCGCGGCTCCAAGGCCCGCATCACCCGCGAGGGCGAGCAGATCTTCGAGGGACCGTTAGCTTCCTTAAAGCGTTTCAAGGACGATGTGAAGGAGGTCAACGCAGGCTACGAGTGCGGCCTTGTATTTGAAGGCTTCAACGACCTGAAGGAAGACGATATGATCGAAATCTATATCATGGTAGAGGTTCCGAGATAGTAAAGAAGGAGTATCATGAGAAAGAACAGCATTAAAAATACACGAATCAACGGGGAGGTCCAGAAGGCTCTGAGCGATATCATTCGCTCAGAGCTCAAGGATCCCAGGATCCATCCAATGACCAGCGTGGTCTTAGTCCAGGTGACGCCGGATCTGAAATACTGCAAGGCGTATATCAGCGTTCTTGCAGACGAGGAGCAGGCTAAGGACACCATCCGCGGCTTAAAGAGCGCCGAGGGCTTTATCCGGAGCCAGCTGGCAAAGGCGGTGAACCTTAGGAATACGCCGGAGATCTCCTTTATCCTGGACCAGTCCATCGAATACGGAGTCCGCATGTCGAAGCTCATCGACGATGTGACAAAGGATCTGACGGACCGGGATGAGGAAAACGGCGAGGAGACAGAGGACGGCAGGTAAGGTCCTGCCCCAGGAAAGGAGTCTGCCCAGTGGGAATTCTGACAGATGTGCTGAAAGATAAAAAAACAGTGGCCATTTTAGGCCATGTGAATCCGGACGGGGACTGCATCGGTTCCTGTCTGGCCATGTATAATTACCTGACGGAAAACTACGGGGAGCTTAGGGTATCTGTATATCTGGAGCCCATGGGCGCAAAATTCGGATATTTAAAGGGCTACGGCCAGGTGAAACACGGATTTGAGCCGGAACGGACCTTCGATCTCTGCATTACCCTGGACGCCAGCGACGAAAAGCGCCTGGGAGAATTTGCTCCCTATCTGAAAACGGCGGCGGACAGCCTGTGCATCGACCATCACATCACCAACCAGGGCCTGGCCCGGGTCAATGTGATCGCCGGAAGTGCCAGCTCCACCTGCGAGGTCCTTTACGGCCTCCTGGACCAGGATAAGATCGGGAAGGCCGTGGCAGAGTGCCTGTACACCGGCATCGTCCATGATACGGGCGTGTTCAAATATTCCAACACCTCCCGGAGGACCATGGAGATCGCCGGATATCTGATGGACCAGGGGATCGATTTCCCGAAGATCATTGACGGAAGCTTTTACCAGAAGAGCTACGGTCAGACCAGGGTCCACGGCCAGGCCATGCTGGACAGCGTCCTTTTTGAGGACGGCCGCTGCATCTACACGGTGGTGACCCAGGAGGAGCTTAAGAAAAACGGCTGTACGGTGAAGTCCACCGACGGCATCGTGGATCTTCTCCGGTCTGTGACCGGAGTGGAGTGCGCCATCCTCCTTTATGAGACAGGGAATCCGTCGGAGTATAAGGTGAGCCTCCGGACTAATACGGAGCTGGATCTGAGCCGGATCGCCCTGGCCTTTGGCGGCGGCGGCCACAAAAAGGCCGCGGGCTGTACCATGACCGGTACAGTGGAGGAGATCATCCGCCAGGTGGACGGACAGATCCGGATCCAGTGGGACGAAGAAAAAGAACAGACTGGGGTTTAAAATGTACGACGGCATCATAAACGTATATAAGGAAAAGGGCTTCACGTCCTTTGATGTGGTGGCTAAAATGCGGGGGATCCTGGGCCAGAAAAAGGTGGGCCATACGGGGACCCTGGACCCGGAGGCCGAAGGCGTCCTGCCGGTATGCGTGGGAAAGGGCACCAGGCTCTGCGACATGCTGACAGACCGGGACAAGACGTATGAGGCCACCCTGCTCCTGGGTATGGAGACCGATACCCAGGATACCACAGGGACGGTCCTTTCAGAAACGGACGCTTCCGGACTGACGGAGGAGGCCGTGCGGGAGGCCGTCTTATGCTTTGTGGGGGATTATGACCAGATCCCTCCCATGTACTCGGCCTTGAAGGTCAACGGAAGGAAGCTCTGCGATCTGGCCCGCCAGGGCGTGGAGGTGGAGCGGAAGCCCAGACCGGTGAAGATCTACGACATCACCATCCGTTCCATCCGGCTGCCGGAGGTGGTCATGACCGTTTCCTGCTCCAAGGGAACGTATATCCGGACCCTCTGCCATGACATCGGAGAAAGGCTGGCTGTGGGCGGGTGCATGAAAAAGCTCCTGCGCACCAGGGCCGCCGGATTCCGGATGGAGGACAGCCGGACCCTGGATGAGCTCCAGGCCCTGAAGGATACGGGCCGGCTGGAGGAGGCGGTGCTGCCGGTGGAAACTGTGTTTTCCGGTTATAAAGAGATACGGTCCGGGGATGCGTCCATGGACCGTCTTTTGAGAAACGGAAATCCCTTCCGCTTCCAGATGGACGGGGAAGCCAGTCTTGAAGATCCCTTCCGGGTCTACGACAGCACGGGGCTGTTCATTGGTATTTACAGATTTTCTGAGGAAAAACGCATGTTTTATCCGGTAAAAATCTTTTTGTCATAAGGAGACGGCATGCAGTATATTGCAGAAACAAAAGAATTTCAGATCACAGAACCGACGGTGGTCAGCATCGGAAAGTTCGACGGTCTCCATGTGGGCCACCAGAAGCTGGTGAGGGAAATGGTCCGCTGGAAGGAAAAGGGCTTAAAGGTGGCGATGTTCACGTTTTCCACGCCGCCCCTGAGCCTGGTGGGCGGCCGGAAGCAGACTGTCCTCATGACCAACCGGGAGCGGATGGAGCTCCTGCGCTCGGCCGGGGTGGATTATCTGGTGGAATATCCCTTTGACCAGGAAGTATGCCACATGGCCCCGGAGCAGTTTGTAAAGGAGATCCTGGCGGGAAAGATGAACGCCAGGGTCATCATCACCGGGCCGGACTGTCATTTTGGCTACAAGGCCGCAGGAGACAGGGCTCTTTTGGAAAAACTGGCGCCGGAATATGGCTACCAGTTTTTTGTGGTAGAAAAGGAACGGGACACAGACGGAGCCATCATCAGCAGCACCTATGTGCGGAAGATGCTGGAGGAGGGCGATGTGAAAAAAGCGGACCGGCTCCTGGGCTATGATTATTTCATCACAGGGACCGTGACCCACGGAAGATCCATCGGCCATAAAAAGCTCTACCCCACAGCCAATCTGCTTCCGCCGCCGGAAAAGCATCTGCCCAGATTCGGCGTCTATGTGACCCGGGTGACGGCAGACGGGAAGACCTACGGCGGTCTTACGAACATTGGGAAAAAGCCCACGATCCAGGGAGAGAATCCTGTGGGAGTGGAGACGTATCTCTATGATTTTGATGGAGATCTTTACGGAAAGGAGATCCGGGTGGAGCTTCTGGATTTTATACGGCCGGAGATGCGGTTTGATTCCATCGGCCAGCTAAAGGCCCAGCTGGATCATGATATAGGAAAATGCCGGGAGATCTTCCGGGATTCCTGGATTGTCCAGGAGAAAGGAAAGGCGGATGGGTAAAAAACAGATCGGAACGTATTGTGTGATCGGGCTCATTGCTGCGGCGGTGTGCCTGTTTTTGAAGAATGCGGACAGGATCGCATCTGTGTTCTCCCTGGCATTTTCGGCGGCAGCTCCCCTGCTGGTGGGCTGCGTCATCGCCTACGTGCTCAATATCCTGTTAAAAAGGATCGAGCGATTCTGGTTTCCGGGCACAAAGCGGAAGTTCCTCATAAAGCTCAGACGGCCGGTCTGCATCCTGTTATCATTCCTGGCCCTGGTGCTTATCATGGCCGGAGTGGTGTATCTGGTGGTTCCGGAGCTGGTTTCCAGTATCCGGCTGGTGACAGATGAGATCCCGCCGGTGATCGAGGAGATCCGGCTGTGGGCCATCGCCCATCTGGAGGAAATGCCAGAGATCCAGACGTACCTGGAAAATGCAGATATCGACTGGAAGAACATGATGGAGAAGGCTGTGAACATCCTGCTTACAGGAGCCGGAGGGATCTTCAATTCCGTTGTGCTGGTATTTTCCAAGGTCATCGGAACGGCAGCCCGGTTTATGATCGGTTCCATTTTTGCCGTTTACCTGTTAAGTTCCAAGGAAAAGCTGGCATCCCAGGGCGACCGGATCATGCGGGCCTATCTGCCGGACCGGGTGCGGAATACAGTCTGCTACGCCCTTAAGACGCTTCATGAGGTGTTCACCAGCTTTATCGTCGGCCAGTGCATGGAGGCAGTGATCATCGGAACCCTCTGTGCCCTGGGAATGACTCTGCTCCGGTTCCCCTATGCGGTGATGACCGGCGCTGTGGTGGGCGTTACAGCCCTGATCCCGGTGGTGGGCGCATATATCGGCGCGGCTGTGGGTGCATTTATGGTATTTACGGTGAATCCCATCCAGGCGGTGGGCTTTATCATCTTCCTGGTACTGCTCCAGCAGCTCGAAGGAAACCTGATCTACCCAAGAGTGGTGGGCTCGTCCATCGGCCTTCCGGGCATGTGGGTCCTGGCGGCTGTGACCATTGGCGGCGGCGTGCTGGGCGTAGGAGGAATGCTCCTGGGAGTACCTCTGGCGGCAGCGGCGTACCGCTTCCTGGGCGACGGTGTCCAGAAACGGCTGAGATCCTAGGGAACCGGGAAGTTTAGGAAGGAAATTATGGAAGAAAAGAAGGAAAGAGAAGGAGAGGCGGAAAGCCTTTCCCCGGAAACGCCCCAGACCGGAAGGCTCCGGGGAAGGAGCCGGAAACGGACGGACGCTCCGGAAGGGAAGAAAAAGGCCGGCCGGATCGCTCTGGCAGCCGTCATTGGGACCGCCGTCCTGGCGGCGGCCGGGGCCGGATATTACTTCCTGGAAACGGGAAAGTATAAAACGGCGTTTTTCCCCAACACGACCATCAATGGCATAAACGCCTCCGGAAAGACCGTGGAGGAGGTCAAAAGCCTGATCGAGGCCGGGCTTTCCGGCTATACGCTGACGGTCCAGGCCCGGGACGGGGCCAGCGGGACCATTGGAACCGAGGAGATCGGCCTTCATTCAGAATTTGACGGCAGTCTGGAAAAGCTTCTGGAGGAGCAGGAGCCGGGCCAGTGGATCCGGTATCTGAAGGAGGGGCCGGCTCATGAGATCCGTACCATGATCGCCTTTGACGGCGAAAAGCTGAAGGAAGCGGTCCGGGAATTTCCGTTTATGGATCCGGATCAGATGAGGGAACCGGAAAATGCCCGGATCTCCGAGTATGACAGCGGGACCAGGAGCTACTCGGTGGTTCCGGCAGTCCAGGGAACGGAGCTGGTGGAGGAACAGGTGGAGAAGGCAGTGGCCGCGGCCATCGTAAGTCTCTCAGATCAGGTGGACCTGGATGCAGAGGGCTGTTATACAAAACCGGCGGTGGATGAGACAGACGAGGGGCTCAACGCGGCCGCAGCAGAGATGAACCGGTATGTGGGCGCGGTGGTGACCCATACCTTTGGGGATGCCAGGGAAGTGCTGGACGGAGATACCATCAGCCAGTGGATCACAGTGGACGGAGGAAACGTCACCCTGGATGAAAGCCAGGCGGCCGCTTACGTAAAGGAACTGGCGGGAAAGTATGACACAGCCTATAAAACAAAGACCCTGAAAACGTCCTACGGAAAGGATGTGACCATCTCCAGAGGCCATTACGGCTGGAAGATCAGCCAGGCGGCGGAGACGGCGGCGGTGCTCTCCATCATAAAAAACGGAGAGCAGCAGACCAGGGAGCCGGAATACAGCCAGAAGGCTGCCAGCCGCGGGGCCAATGATTACGGCAGTACATATGTGGAGATCAATCTGACTGCCCAGCATCTGTATTTTTATAAAAACGGAGAGCTCCTGGTGGAAACAGACTTTGTATCCGGCAATGAATCCAGAGGCTGGGCCACACCGGGCGGCGCGTATCCGCTGACCTATAAGCAGAGGAACGCCACGCTGCGGGGAGAGGGCTATGCCACGCCTGTATCCTACTGGATGCCCTTCAACGGCGGGATCGGCCTTCATGACGCCAGCTGGAGAGGAAGCTTCGGCGGGACGATCTATAAGACCGGCGGCTCCCACGGCTGCATCAACCTTCCGCCTAAGGCGGCCAAGACGATCTTTGAAAACATCTCCCAGGGAGATCCGGTGCTCTGCTACCACCTGGCCGGTACAGAGTCCAAAAAAACGGCTCCGGCGGAAAAACCGGCAGCAACCACTGCGGCCTCCACAGCCGCCTCCACGGCTGCGCCGGAGACCACGGCCGCACCGGCACCGGAGCAGACCCAGCCGCCGACAGAGCAGCCGGTGGGTCCCAGCGTGGAGCTTCCGGAGGGAAATACGGATGGTCCGGGAGGCGGAGCGTCTCCGGAGGAATCCAGTCCCCAGGAAACTCCGGCGTCTCCAGTGGAAACGGCCCCGGCTGTGCCAGGCCCTGTGGGTCCGTCTGTGACGGCCGGAGGGGACGAGGAGAGCTTTGGTCCCGGATTTGCGGATCCGGCGCCAGAGCCGATGCCGGGACCTGGAGGCCCTGGAGCTTAAGAGAAAAACTCCCGCAGAAGCCAGCGGATGTCCAAAGCTGGCTTTCTGCGGGAGTTTTTTATTTGATAGGAATTTGATAGGAAATTCCTAAGAACCGGGACTCTGTTCCTTACCGGGTCTGTACCACGCCGTCAATCACCCAGGCCCCGTCGGTGTTTAAAAGATTTCCATCCACAACGGTGCCAGAGAGCATTTTTCCTCTGGTGCCGTCGGAGGCGGGGTTGAAATAATAGCATTTTCTGAGGCCCGAGCCATCCGGGATCCAGTGCCATCCGGTCAGCATTTTTCCTCTGGTGCCGTCCGAGGCGCTGTTGAGGTAGTAGTAGCTTCCATCCGGATCCTGGAACCATCCGGTCCTCATGCTCCCGTTTTCGTCAAAGCAGAACCAGTCAAAGGAGGACTGGCCCTGGGCAGGATCGGCGTATGGATTGTAGATGGCGGCCCAGCAGTTTTTATAGAATCTTCCAGAATCATCCAGGAAGGTCCAGCTTCCCTCTGCGTTGAGCCCCCAGGTGCCGTGGACCACATAGGAGGGAAGACCGGAGACTTCGGAGCCGCCAGAGGTCTCGGTGCGGTCAGAGCTTCCGAAGCCATTGGAGCTTCCGGAACCGCCGGAGGTTCCAGAATTGCCGGAGCCTCCGTCCTCCTCTTCACCATCAGTGTCCTCATCACCGGAATCCTCGGTGCTGTCGTACTCGTCGGATGACAGGGAGAAGAAATGGACCGTATACTGGAGCCCGTCGTAGCCGCTGTCGTTCCGGAGACCTGTGATCTTTACGGTCACATTATCACCGGCGGAAAACCGTACATTGGGGGTGAAGATCAGAGCCGGTCCATAGCCGTAGTTGCTGGTCTCCACGTTCATATAGGTCCCGGCCCGGTTGGTATCTTTGCCGGAGATCGTATACTGCTTTCCGGTCTTTTCACTGGTCATGGTGATCTTGATCCTGGATTGGTCGCTGGAGCGCAGCGGATATTGGGAGGAATCGAAGCTGATGCTCCAGGGGCCGGTGAAATACTCCACAGGCATGTTCAGGGCCGGCCACAGCACCATTTCCGGCACATCCTCGTATCCGTTGTCCGTGCCGTCAAAGCTGTACATGGCCGTATAGGAGCCCGCATGGCCGAAGCCGGTGGCCTGCATACGCGGATCCAGGCACCATCTTCTGTGGCCGATCCTGTCAATATTGGAGGTATCCCCGTCGTCGATCCAGCCATCGGTGATGGCGGTGGAGAGATTGCGGTAGCCCTGGCCCAGGTTGGAGGATGAGGTGCCCTCATAGGCCAGCTGGTAAAATTCCTGGGAAACGCCGGCGGGTTTTTTGGGCTTATGCTCCATTCCGGTCTTTGTCATAAGGGCAGCACCTGCCATAGCCATATTTTCATAATAGTCGCTGGTTTCCACGTCAGCGGAGATCCCCGCGATATAGCGGATGAAATTCAGGGTATTCAGGGCATTTTCCACGGATTCTCCGCTGAGCTTCCCAGCCGTTTCGCTTTCCAGATCCGGTTCCTCATCAAATGTATCCGGCTGGGTCCTGGAGAAGGGGCGGCTGTGGAAAAAGTCCCGGATTTCTTCGGGAGAGTAGTATTCCACAGGGGAGTCGTCTTCGCTGATGTGATAGATCTCCTGGGAAGCCTGGGCCGGAAAGGCCGGGATCGCCAGGCAGGCCGTCATGGCAAGACAGCCGGAAAGCACGAGCGCAGGAATTGTCTTTCTGTACATCTTTTTTTCTCCTTTGTGATAAATTTTTCCATTTATAATGGATCGTTTATTAAAAGTTTAAACAATATGGAGGGATCTGTCAAGATTCCCGGGCTGATTCCTGCCGGAAACCAGGAGGAACCGGGAGTTCCAGAGCGGCTGTCCCTCAGACGGGGAACAGGACCCCATCCTGGGTGCGGACCGACGCCTGGATCCGGTCTCCGGGGGCCAGGTCCACGGGCCCGGAGAAGGCCTTTTTCCACAGGGCCCCATCATCAGACCGGAGGGATACAAGGACAGAGCCGCCCCGGAAGGAGACCTGCTCCACAGTGAGAAAATATCCTCCCGTCCGGTCAGGCTCCAGGCTTCCGGGCCGGAGCATCAGCCGGCAGGGGCCATCGGGAACAGACGGACCAGGCACTGGAGAATCAAAAGAGGAGGGGATGGCCTGGGAGATGAATTCCTGGGAGAGGAAGGGAACCGGACAATCAAGCCCACCGCCGGTGAACCTTCCCCCGGAAATGGTTCCGTTTATATACACGCAGTCCCCGAAATAATCGGCTGCCAGTCTGCTTTCCGGCCGGAGGTATACCTCCTTTGGCGTCCCGGTCTGGACCAGACGGCCGGAAAACATCAGGGCGATCCGGTCGGACATGGACAGGGCCTCCTCCCGGTCATGGGTCACCAGGATCACAGTCATATGGAATTCCCGCTGTAACTGAAGGACAAGATTCCGCATATCCTCTCTGAGATTTTCGTCCAGGGCAGAAAAGGGCTCGTCCAGGAGCAGGAGCCGGGGCCTGGCCGCCAGCGAAGGTATAGGTCAATGTTTGTTCTGCAGCCGTCGCGCCGCGCGTCGCCGCCTTGGCTGCAGGCTCGTTCTTCAGCACGCTTTCCGAGTGCAGGTAGATCACACCGTTCACGGGCATAGTCGGGGCGGGCGTGGGTTTCTCGTCCTTGCTGCAACCGGCAAAGACGGTCAGTGCGAATAATAATATGGTAACTATCTTTTTCATCCGGATGTCAGTTTAGTCAGGGATCGTAATATTGATGTCGCCGTCGAAACCGGGGTCTATGCCGATGCCGGGGGCGTAGTCGCGCGTGAGGAACTCGTCGCGTATAGTCGTCAGTTTGCCCCGCACGATGGGCACGTCGATGCCCTCGATGCGGTTCAGCAGGTTGCCTTCGCTGTCGCGGATCGTAAGATCGACCTTCACGGCCGACTCCGAACCATTGACGAAGATGTAATCGCTGGCCAAGTGGGCCTCCTTGTTCGTCAGAGGCGTCATGTTACACTCGAACCACATCCCCGTGCGGGCGTCGTTGGGCTTGTTCGTGTAGGCGTTGAAACCCGATGGGAAGTACCCGGCGTAGTCCACCTGTACCCGTATCGTCGAAAGGTCTGGCGTTTGGGACAGCAGATCGTCGGCCACGGATCCGGTTATCTCCGAGTGTCGTGCGGCCAACTCATCAAGAAACTTGTCGATGTCGGTAGCGATGAACTCGATCTTGGCCATCGGGCGCTGGAGCGTTACAGTCACATCTACAGTTTCGTTCCAGCGGTCGCGATGGGCCTTGAGGTCGATCTCCTGCCGGGCAACGTAGGTATCCTTATGGTCCTCGTCACCGATGTAGTTTCCGGCAGCGGGCACGCTGATTGACGAGAGCGAAGGAATCGTATAGTATTTGTCGTCCACGGAACCGTTATCCACGTAGTCCATCCACGCTACGACGTGGTAGCGGGCAGCGTGTAGCGCCAGCGAGGTGTGGATCGTGTGGTGTCCGTCCGCCGCCGGCTCGCAGCCGAGCACACGCCGTTCCGCGAGTTCGCCGCCGATCTCGTCGCGGAATACCTCGACGATCCAGCGAACGTCATACGCGTCAATAACCTCCCCTTCGGAGCGTCCTGTCTGCTCGTAAGGTTCTATTTTCGGGTCTATCGCAAGAGACAGATTCGCATTGACCAGCGTGGGATCGACGCCTTCGTTTTCCGGAAATTCCAGTACGGTCTTGTCACAGCCCGTCAATACGAGAACGAGTAAATGGGCAATATATATTGTTATTCTTTTCATCTTCCGCTCCTCCCTTATTTTCCGAACCGATACAACAGATTGATGCCCACCTTCGTCAGGCCCCAGTAGTTGTAAGCCCGTCCCTTTTCGAAGCGGGCGCCGTTTGGTATATTATAATAAGTATCGTATTTCGTATGGACGTATCCCGCGCCGACGGTGAACTCCGCTGCCCAATGGCGGGCGAAGGGCAGCACGTAACCGTAGCTCAACCCCACGCCGTAGAAGCCGTCGGGCGACTGGTAGCGATTTTTGTTGTCCACAGCGATATTGAAAGCGCCGATGTTGAGATGCACTCCGAAGAAATGACCCTTCATCGGGGCTTTCAGCCAGTAGCGGAATTCGGGCTGAACAGCCAGAAAACGCAGGCGGTAGTCGCGTGCCACGGTGTAGGGGCTGTAGATGATCGGCAGATCGATCGAGTAGTGGTCGCCGAAACTGTACTCCACGCCGAGGTTGGCGACCGTAGCGGCCAAATATGCCACATTGGTTTTAATGGCCCAGCGATAAAGAGGACGTACGGGGTCGAACATCATTCCCTCCAATGCCTCAACGACCGACTGTGTCGATTCTGATTCCGGCTCTGCGGATATTTCCGCAGGTATTTCGGAGACAGGGTTACATGCAGACTCAATAACTGGCTTTTCCGATGTCGGTTCGGCTTCGCTCCCGGATAATGAATCAACCGGCATAACATCGCTCTCCGGTTCAGGCATCTGATTACTTCCCGCACTACGGAACACATAGGCCACGGCTATCACATCCGTCATTCCTCGCCACCGTTGCGTAGAATTCGTCGTCCGAAAATGCTCCTCTTTCAATCCCTCATGAACGATAAAATAAGACTTGACCTGATTGCTTCGATTTTTCGCAGCTGCAAGGTTTGTCTTGAAAGAATCGTAAGAGGAGCAAAAACCCAGCATACGCACTTTCATATCTCCTGATTCGATTGAAAGCTTGTGTTGTCGGATAGATTGAGTCAGTGAGTTGATAGCGGCTGCATTTCCTTTATAATCCGCCCAAAACATCCGTCGTTTCGGGGCAAATCGGAAGACAACCGTATCCTGCTTCTCCGATGCGAGCACACTCGTCTTCTGCCGAGTACTCTTGCTGGCTTTGGCGGATAGAACACTGTCTGGCTCTTGAGCCGCAGCATTCAGCCCGTACAGCAGGAAGCCGAGTAAAAAAAGCCTCGGGAACAATCTCGAACGACCTTTTCGATCTGAAATACTTTTGTCAAAACAAATCATACTAAACAATTAAATAGGGACAGTCGCGAAATAGGCTTAAAATTATAACAAATTGATTGTCAATGTGA
>OGWR01000902.1_pt1 | contig 25738 bp, 16 predicted proteins | sample 1576061 | NCBI WGS metagenome assembly OGWR01 (sample SAMEA3541511, study PRJEB24748) | human gut metagenome | biome: human gut; feature: human-associated habitat; material: faeces | place: China | collected 2012 | reverse complement strand
AGCACTCGGCTGTTAACCGAGTTGTTGTAGGTTCGAGCCCTACTCGGGGAGTTTTTTAGTATAATATATGGTGACATAGCCAAGTGGTAAGGCCCCGGTCTGCAACACCGTCATCGCCGGTTCAAATCCGGCTGTCACCTCTCTTAAAAGGACTATATCAGTTTATGATATAGTCCTTTTTCATTACAATGATACCTTTTGACCCTTATATAATGTAATTAAATAACTCCCTTTTCGGAAAAGTGTTCCTACTGTATATAAACTCATTTTTATACGTGATAAATTGGAATTTTCTTAATTCTTCATCGCTGGTTTTTTTCTTTTCCAATTAATCAGCAGACCAATCGTGGAAACAACAAAAATTAATGCCGATGTTAAAGAAATAATTCCATCAGTAACCACAAATATGATAAACGTAGTTAATGGAATATAATTAAGAATACTTTTCAAAATTTTCATGTTCAACCCTCCCTTAGGCTTCATAATTGGTTTTTCTTTATTTTACCATATGACAAATGGTTTTGGTAGATTATTTTCATTATTGCATTGGTTTGCATTGGGTTGATTGTCTTTTCTATATACGCAATTTCTTCTTCTGTGAGATTGTATTTCTTATAGAGCTGTTGGTCTATGTTTGTGTTCATGCTATTCATGTAATTTATATTTATTCATTGATTGGGAGTGGGAACACAATTCCGAAAAGGGACTTAAATAACAAAATATGTACCAGGATGAACATATTCTAGCATGATGAATTTTCAATTACAATATATTTAGATTAAAAACAGTCAAAATCAGTCAATATAGGATAGTGATCAAATCAAAATTAGTCAATTTGAACTATTAATGTTAATTATAAATTAGTAATAGAAAAGATACTAAAATTAGTAATTAGGCAAGTATTAATGGTATATATAGTATATTCTGTACAAAAATGAATGTTGCATTTGCATATATTGCACAATTATAAAACTTGCTTTATAAATTTTTAACAATTTTTAGTGTGATTATTTGTGAATATAAATGACGGATTATGATTGACAATGACGGATTATGAAAATATAATTATACTACAAGTTAAATGAGTATTGAAATGTTTAATACAGTAATTTGAAAATGAGCATTAAATAAATGGCTTATAAAATAAGTCTTTGAATAATTTGATAAACAGGGGGATTAGATGCTGGCGGAGGATAGATGTAAAAAAATACTTGATATATTAGATTCAATGGGAAGTGTAACTGTTCAGCAGCTTATGGATGAGCTTAATATATCTGAGTCGACAATCAGACGTGATCTGGTTGCAATGGACAAGAAGGGTTATCTCACCAAGGTACATGGTGGTGCGATTGCCAATAATACGAATATCCATACTCAGGATGAGAAGGTTATCAACAGGCTTAAGCAGAATCGCAGCGAAAAGGAACAGATTGCCAGATATGCGGCATCACTTGTTGTGGATAATGATTTTGTTTATATAGATGCCGGTACTACAACGGCAGTCATGATTGATTATATTACTGCAAAGAATGTGGTTTTTGTTACAAACTCTCTGACTAATGCCAAGAGAATTTCCGATAGGGGATATACAGTATATATTCTGGGTGGCGAGTTCAAGTCTACTACTGAGGCTATTGTCGGAGATGAGGCCGTTGTGACGCTCGATAAATACAATTTTACAAAGGGCTTCTGGGGAACCAACGGAATTACTGTGAAGAATGGATTTACAACTCCGGAGATAAAGGAGGCCATGGTTAAAAAGAAATCCATGGAGAATAGCAAGGAGAAATACATTCTTGCGGATGACAGTAAATTTTCACAGGTATCAAGTATCAAGTTTGCTGATTTTGAAGATGCTGAAATTATTACAAATGCACTAAGTAATGACAACTATAAGAAATACAAAAATATTAAGGAGGTCTAACATGATTTACACAGTTACTTTTAATCCATCATTAGATTATATAGTTGATGTAACAGATTTTAAGACAGGGGTAGTCAATAGAACGACTGGAGAGAAGATTTTTGCAGGAGGCAAGGGCATCAATGTTTCCATGGTTCTTAAGAATCTTGGAATGAGCAATACTTCACTTGGTTTTACAGCGGGTTTTACAGGTAATGAGATTAAAAGACTTTTAGGAGAAAAAGGAGTCGATACTGATTTTATAGAGGTGGAGGATGGTATTTCACGTATCAACGTGAAGCTTCGTTCAAATGAGGAATCTGAGATTAATGGTCAGGGACCGGTAATCACTGAGGACAATATTAAAAAGCTTTATGAGAAGCTTGACTGCTTAAAGGAGTCTGATGTGCTTGTGCTCGCAGGAAGCATTCCTGATGTGATGCCTTCATCAATGTATATGGATATCATGAAGCATCTTGAGGGCCGCGGAATAAATATTGTGGTTGATGCGACGAGAAATCTGCTCACAAATGTGCTTGCGTATAAGCCATTCCTCATCAAGCCAAACAATCATGAGCTCGGTGAGATATTCGGGGTTGAGATTACAGACAAGGACGATGTAATAAAGTATGCAAAGAAGCTCCAGGAGCAGGGCGCAAGAAACGTGCTAGTTTCTATGGCAGGTGACGGAGCAGTGCTTGTTACTGAGAACGGACAGGAGTTTAAGGCTAAGGCTCCTAAGGGAAAACTCAAAAACTCTGTAGGCGCAGGTGATTCGATGGTAGCCGGATTTGTTTACGGATACCTCAAATCAAATGATTATAAGCAGGCATTTATTTATGGAGTATGTACAGGAAGTGCAAGTGCATTTTCTGAGGAGCTTGCTACAAAGCCGGAGGTTGAAGCGCTTATTGATAAATGGGACAGTGCTTCCAATTAAACAAACGGTATCAAAAAGGTTGATATAAATAATTAATATATTCTATTAGGAGGAATGATGTATGACAATCAGGGATTTATTGGCAGCTGAGAGTATCAATTTAAATGGTACGCCTGCCGGAAAAACCGAAGCATTGAATCAGTGTATTGATTTGATGGCAAAAAGTGGCAAAATATCCGATGTGGAGAAGTATCGCAAGGGTGTTTTTGCAAGAGAGGAGGAAGGCACAACAGGAATTGGAATGGGTATAGCAATTCCTCATTGTAAGTCTGATGCTGTTACTAAAGCAGGTCTTGCAGCAATGGTTGTAAAGGATGGAGTTGAATTTGAATCACTCGATGGTACACCTGCAAAGATTATTTTCCTTATCGCTGCACCAAACACAGAGGATAATGTGCATCTTCAGGTACTCAGCAAGCTCTCTGTTATGCTTATGGACGAGCAGTTTACAAATTCTCTTATCAATGCCGGCTCAGTTGATGAGTTTTTAAATATCATTGATAGCGCTGAAAAGGCAAAGGATGAGAAAGAGGCTTTAAAGGAGGCAAAGGCGAAAGAGCCTGTTGAGGTGAAGAAGGACGATGTATTTATCGTTGCGGTTACAGCCTGTCCTACAGGAATTGCCCATACTTATATGGCTGCTGAGGCTATCGAGAAAAAAGCCAAGGAGCTTGGATATCAGGTAAAGGTTGAGACAAGAGGCTCAGGCGGAGCCAAAAATGTGCTCACAGATGATGAAATCGCAAAGGCTGCAGGTGTTATAGTTGCCTGTGATACAAATGTACCTACAGACCGCTTTGACGGAAAGAAGGTTATTGAGTGTCAGGTTTCTGACGGAATCAATAAGGCAGAAGAGCTCGTAAAGAGAATTGCTTCCGGTGATGCTCCTGTATTTAAGGCATCAGGTAAAAAAGAGGCTTCACATTCATCAGTTGGTGGAAAAGAGAGCATTGGACATAAGATTTATAAGCATCTGATGAATGGTGTTTCACATATGCTTCCATTCGTAGTTGGTGGTGGTATTCTTATCGCAATCGCATTCCTTATCGATGGATTCAGTGTTGACCTTAATTCACTGCCGGCTGACCAGAGAGAAAATTTCGGTACTATTACACAGGCCGCAGCAATGTTTAAGGGAATCGGTGGAACAGCATTTGGATTTATGCTTCCAATTCTTGCAGGCTTTATTGCTATGAGTATTGCTGACCGTCCGGGCCTTGCAGTTGGTTTTGTTGGCGGTTCAATCGCAGCAAACGGTACATCAGGTTTCCTTGGAGCACTTGTAGCAGGTTTCGTTGCAGGATATATTGTGCTCCTCTTAAAGAAGGTATTTTCTAAGCTTCCGGAAAGTCTTGACGGTATGAAGCCGGTTCTGCTTTATCCGCTGCTTGGTATATTCCTGGTAGGCGTTATAATGCAGTTTGTAGTTGAGCCTCCAATCGGAGCTTTAAATACAGCTATCAACAATGGTCTTAATGGACTTAACGGTGCAAGCGCAGTAGTACTCGGAATACTTCTCGGAGGAATGATGTCAGTAGATATGGGTGGCCCTGTAAACAAAGCCGCTTATGTATTTGGTACAGCTTCAATCGCTGTCGGAAACTACAATATCATGGCAGCAGTTATGATTGGCGGTATGGTTCCACCACTCGCAATCGCTCTTGCAACAATCTTCTTCAAGAACAAGTTCACAGCAGAGGAGAGAAAGGCAGGACCTACAAACTTTATCATGGGATTATCATTTATCACAGAGGGTGCAATCCCATTCGCAGCATCTGATCCGCTTCATGTCCTTCCGGCATGTGTAGTCGGTTCAGCAGTGGCAGGTGGACTTTCAATGGCATTTGGATGTACACTCATGGCACCTCACGGGGGAATCTTCGTAGTTCCTACAATCGGAAATCCGTTAATGTATCTTGTTGCATTAGTAATCGGATCTTTCATTGCATGTGGATTACTCGGATTACTCAAAAAGAAAGTAAGTGAATAAGCAATCCTCAATTATCATTTAATCCAACCTATAAACTAATCAACAAAGGCACTGCTTCGGCGGTGCCTTTGTTGTTATGTTGTGATATAAAAATTAAAAGTATAAACATTCTCTGAAATAACAGCCTCATGCCTTGACGAGTGAATTTTCCAAGCTTAAAGTAGTATTAGGATGAAATAGTAAGTCAAAAAAATCAATTATTTATGAGACTTAAATAAAAAAACAGTGAGGCATAAAATGGGCAAGGTTATAGGTATAGATTTAGGAACAACAAACAGCTGTGTAGCAGTATTGGAGAACAATCAGCCGGTAGTCATAACTAACAGCGAGGGTCAGAGAACAACTCCGTCTGTAGTGGCTTTTACAAAGAATGGAGAGCGACTGGTTGGCGAGGCTGCAAAGAGGCAGGCAGCAGTCAATGTGGACAGGACATTTTTCTCAATAAAGAGACAGATGGGAAGCGATTTCAGGGCAAAAGTGGACGGAAAGCTGTATTCAGCTCCTGAGATTTCTTCTATGATTCTCAGAAAGCTGAAAAAGGATGCAGAGGACTATATTGGTGAGGCAGTGACAGACGCTGTAATCACAGTTCCTGCATATTTTTCGGATGCGCAGAGGCAGGCAACTAAGGATGCAGGAAGGATTGCGGGGCTTAATGTGCTTCGAATCATAAATGAGCCAACCTCTGCGGCACTCGCATACGGACTGGACCACGGACAGCAGCAGAAAATTCTTGTCTACGACCTCGGAGGAGGAACCTTCGATGTGTCTGTTATCGAAATAGGGGACAATCTGATAGAGGTGCTTGCCACAGCCGGTGATAATCATCTGGGTGGAGATGATTTTGATGAGAGAATCACGAATTATCTTGTCACAGAGTTTTACAGACAGCAGAATGTGGATCTGAGAAAGGATAATACTGCTATGCAGCGTGTCAGGGAGGAGGCTGAGAAGGCAAAAAAGGTGCTTTCATCATCATCCTCAACCACTATCAACCTGCCATTTATCACCACTGTAAAGGGACAGCCGGTCCACATGGAGATGAACCTCACAAGGGCTGAATTTAATGAGATAACAAAGGATCTGGTGGAGAGAACTGCTATTCCTGTCAATCAGGCACTTTCAGATGCGGGGATTTGTGCAGCAGAGCTTGGAATGGTGCTGTTGGTAGGAGGCTCGACACGTGTGCCGGCTGTTGTTGAGGAGGTAAGAAGAATTACAGGGAAAGAGCCTTCACACAACCTGAATCCTGACGAGTGCGTGGCACTCGGTGCAGCAGTACAGGGTGGCAAGCTCGGTGGAGCAATTGTCGCAGGCAGCAGTGCGGCAGAGATTATACTGATGGATGTCACACCGCTTTCACTCGGAATTGAGACAGTTGGTGGTGTCTCAACCAAAATTATTGACAGAAATACGACTATTCCTACGAGATACAGCCAGATTTTTACAACTGCAGGAAGCTTCCAGACCTCTGTGGATATAAAGGTACTGCAGGGTGAGAGGCAGTTTGCAAGGGACAATAAGCTGATTGGAAACTTCAGGCTAAAGGGCATCAAGCCGGCTCCGGCAGGTGTGCCGCAGATAGAGGTGACGTTTGATATAGATGCAAACGGCATTGTGCAGGTTTCTGCAAAGGACCTGGGCACAGGAAAGCATCAGGAGATTACGATTACCGCAAGCTCAAATTTGTCTGATTCTGAGATTGAGCAGGCAATCCGCGAGGCACAGGAGTATGAGGCAACAGACGGACAGAGAAAGGCTTATATTGATGCAAGAAGTGAGGCTGATACGCTTGTGCGACAGGTGGAAAATGTCATGGCTGACAAGGAAAAAAGAAAGGCTATGGACAGCGCACAGAAAAAGAGTGTGAAATCGTCACTTTCATATGTGAAGAAGCTTATTTCAAGGACAAAGCCCGGAAATGTGAGCGAAGAGCAGGCTGCCGAGATAAAGCATGCGGCAGATGAACTGAGAAATGCGGCAGCGGGATTGATTTAATTATAGTAACTACTATTATTCATTTGGCTATTTACGAGAAGCGGATTTTCATATAAAATATGGGTAAGTGGTGAGTATTCATAACCACCCTGAATAGTTATAATGTTAATTTAAATCCGAGGAAATAGAAAATGAATGCGAACGATAAAACAGAAAAGGTACTAAGAGAAATTCATATCATGCTCTCAAAGGCGGAGCCGTATAAGCCGGAGCCGAGCAGGGTGATCATAAACAAGCAGCAAATGATAGATTTACTTGCTGAGCTGAATAAGTGTATATATGCAATACAGGATGAGTATGAGCTTACTGAACAGAGTCGCAATCACGCAGAGAGAGAGTTCAGAAAGAAGGGGGATCAGATAGTCTGGGATGCAAGCAGAAAGGCTGAGGATGTGTATGCAGCATCGGTTATCTATACGGATGAGGCGCTTTCAAGAGTGCGTGATATCATCAATGATACCAACGAGTCACTTGAAAAGCTGTGCAAGAATATGAAGGATAAGATTGCAGAACAGGAGAAGATAGTTAAAACTAACCAGTATGAGCTTAAGGGACAGCTTCAGGATTTGTCCGATACGGAGAAGTATCTTAAGATTATTGATGACAGAAATAAGGAGATAGAACGCCAGAAAAATGCAGGTAAGCCTGTAGAGGAGCGCACTATTGACAATGAAGAGAAGTCCATCTATGCAAACAGACAGACTGAAATCAAGGTAAATATGGATTATATCAGAAAACTGGGACTTGCTGAGGGCGAGGACCTGGGAGATGGTGTAGTGGGTGAAGTGAAGCTTGCAGACGATACACCTGATGCCGGATTAAATCATAGCAATGATAAGGATGAAGCCGAGGCTCACGGTTCAAAATCGTCTGTTGAGGAGGATTATAAGGCAATCAGCCGCAAGGCCGCAAAGCCACCTGTCATCAACACTAAGGAGGGCAAGGAACTCACAGACGGAATACACAAGATGTGGCAGAGCATAACCGGCAATAGAAATAATTAGCAAATCTGATTAAAAATATAAAGCAGCAGTTCAAAGTAGAACGGCTGCTTTTGGCTTATATTGAAAAATGGTCAATATTAAGCAGATTTTAAGAAAAACAAAGTGGATAATCTGATAAAATATAGCTGACTAACGGCAGGAGAAGGTTTCTGTTCAAAATTCATAGAAGGAGGATAATATGACAATATTAGTTTGTGATGACGACAAGGAAATAGTTGAGGCAATTGAGATTTACCTGATGCAGGAGGGCTACGACGTGGAGAAGGCTTACGACGGCATACAGGCGGTTGAAATTATGAAGAATAAAAAAATAGACCTCATGATAATAGATGTCATGATGCCAAAGCTCGACGGAATAAGAGCTACTCTGCAGATACGAAAGGAAAGCAGGGTGCCGATAATTATTCTCTCGGCAAAGACAGAGGATGCTGACAAGATTTTAGGCCTCAATGTGGGTGCTGATGATTATGTTACAAAGCCTTTTAATCCGCTTGAGCTTGTGGCAAGGGTAAAGTCACAGCTTCGCAGATATACCACTCTGTCAAGCAATGATGCAGCCGGAGACAAGGTTTATGAAGCCGGAGGTCTTTTGGTAAATGATGATTTAAAAAAGGTGACTGTGGATGGCGAGGAGGTAAAGCTCACACCGATTGAGTACAATATCCTGCTTTTACTCCTTAAAAACAAGGGAAAGGTCTACTCAATAAACGAAATATATGAGAGCATATGGAACGAGGAGGCGATAGGCGCCGACAATACAGTTGCTGTGCACATCAGACATATCAGGGAAAAAATAGAGATAAATCCTAAAGAGCCACGGTATCTGAAGGTGGTCTGGGGAGTAGGCTATAAGATAGAGGACAACAAATGAAGCAGTATACGATAGGAAAAAAAGCGGCGGTCATAGTTTTACATCAGCTATGCATGATACTTATGGTGACAGGAGTGTTTGCCACAGGCTATGCATTCAGGCACGATGCGCATGGAAATATTGATATATATACACTAATATCGCTTGCGGGCCTGGTAGGCAGCTTTGTGAGCCTGGCTTATATGGCAAACGAGGCCGGCAGAAAATCAGAGGATGATTATACAATATACTATTTACCGATTGACAAGGTATACTCTGATGTGATGCTGGTGATATTTACACTGCTCATGGTATTTATGGGAAAAGTGATTTCAGGCGTAAAAAACCAGCATTTTGACTATGCATCACTCATTATGACGGCCGGCACATTTACTTTTTTGTTTGATCTGGCTTTTATTATTTTATACCAGAGCATTGTAAGGAAGATAAAAGGCAATATACTTTACACACACAGCCTGATGTACAAGGGCTATGAGCTTTTGAAAAGAGTTATTGAGAAAAAGGATATCCACACACAAAAAAACAAAGAGATAATGCGCATACAGGAGGCACTTGAAGCTATCTCGGAAGGAGCGCTTGACACTACACTCAATGTCAATGAGTTTCATGGGCAGCAGAAAAAGGTGGCGGAGGCTGTCAACCATATACGCCAGGGTCTTATGAGCTCGGTAAATGAGAGTCTTAAAAATGAGAAATTAAAGGCTGATTTAATAACAAACGTATCACATGATATAAAGACACCTCTGACTTCAATAGTCAACTATGTTGACCTGCTTAAGAGGGAAAATCTGGAAAATGAAAATGCCAAATACTATATACATGTGCTGGAGGAAAAGTCACAGCGCTTAAAGCAGCTTACAGAGGATTTGGTAGAAACATCAAAGATTACCTCGGGAAATGTGAAGCTCAATATGCAAAAGCTTGATCTGGTTGAGCTTTTATACCAGACCGGAGGTGAATTCAATGAGCGCTTTGAGTCGAGAAATCTGACAATAGTTACAAAAATTCCATCAGAACAGATATTTATCTATGCGGATGGGCGTCAGCTTTACCGCTCTATTGAAAATCTGTATACTAATGCCGCAAAATATGCACTGGAAAATACCAGAGTATATGTAGAGCTTGAAAAGGCAGATAAAAAGGCAGTTTTTACAATAAAGAATGTGTCTAAGAACGAGCTTGACATAGTAAGCAACGGAAATGTGGACCTGACAGAGCGTTTTGTGAGGGGAGAGAGGTCGAGAACCACTGAAGGAAGTGGACTTGGACTTTCGATTGCAAAGAATCTGACCCATTTGATGGGAGGAAAATTCGAAATTAAGGTAGATGGTGATTTATTTATTGCCACAATTACCTATAATATTATATAATAGTAAATAATAGAATTTTGAAATACACATACGGAGGTAGAATAAGTGAAATTATATGAAAATGGTGCTTACCTTTTAAACGGTAAGGAAGTAATAATTGATGGACCTAAGGCTCAGGCAGCTGTCAAAAGCAAGACCGGCATGGACATCGATAAACAGACAGCTAAGCAGGAGACAATTGCTTACGGTATTTTAAAGGAGCACAATACATCCGGCAATATGGACAAGCTTCAGATTAAGTTTGATAAGCTTACATCGCATGATATCACATTTGTAGGTATCATCCAGACAGCACGAGCTTCAGGACTTGAGAAATTCCCTATCCCGTATGTACTTACAAACTGTCACAACAGCCTTTGTGCAGTTGGTGGAACAATCAATGAGGATGACCACATGTTTGGTCTCACATGTGCAAAGAAGTACGGTGGAATCTATGTACCACCTCATCAGGCAGTTATCCATCAGTTTGCACGAGAGATGCTTGCCGGCGGCGGAAAGATGATACTTGGTTCTGATTCACATACACGCTATGGTGCACTTGGTACTATGGCAGTCGGCGAGGGTGGACCTGAGCTTGTTAAGCAGCTTCTTGAACAGACATATGATATTGATATGCCTGAGGTAGTAGGTATTTACCTGACAGGAGAGCCAATCAAGGGCGTTGGACCACAGGATGTCGCACTTGCAATTATCGGAGAGGTATTCGGAAACGGCTTCGTAAAGAATAAAGTTATGGAGTTTGTAGGACCGGGTGTGTCTAATCTGAGCGTTGACTTCCGTATAGGTGTCGATGTTATGACAACAGAGACTACATGTCTTTCTTCTATCTGGAGAACAGATGACCAGGTTAAGGAATTCTTTGAGATTCACGGTAGGGCTGAGGACCACAAGGAGCTTAATCCGGGTGAGGTGGCTTACTACGACAGATTTATTGAGATTGATTTAAGCCAGATCCGCCCAATGATAGCTATGCCATTCCACCCAAGCAATACCTATACTATCGATGAGCTCAATGCAAACCTCATGGATATTCTCGATGACTGTGAGAAGAGAGCTGAGGTAAGCTTTGACGGCAAGGTGAAGCTTGATTTAAAGAGTAAGGTAAGAGACGGAAAGCTGTATGTTGACCAGGGAATCATCGCAGGCTGTGCAGGCGGTGGATTTGAGAATATCTGCGATGCAGCTGACATATTAAACGGACATTCAATCGGAGCAGACGAGTTTACACTGAGTGTTTACCCGGCATCTACTCCAATATACATGGAGCTTGTGAAAAACGGAGCTGTAGCAAAGCTTCTTGAGACAGGTGCAATCGTAAAGACTGCCTTCTGTGGACCTTGCTTTGGTGCAGGAGATACACCAGCCAACAACGCATTCTCTATCCGTCATTCAACAAGAAACTTCCCTAACAGAGAGGGTTCTAAGGTACAGAACGGACAGATCAGCTCAGTGGCACTCATGGATGCACGTTCAATCGCTGCAACAGCAGCAAACAAGGGCTTCCTTACATCAGCAGCGGATATTGATGTCAACTTTACAAAGCCAAAATATTTCTTTGACAAGACTATATATGAGAACCGTGTATTTGACAGCCATGGAGTGGCAGATCCTTCAGTTGAAATCCAGTTCGGACCAAACATCAAGGACTGGCCGGCAATGAGCGCGCTTCCTGAGAATATGCTCCTTAAGGTGGTTTCAGAGATTCATGATCCTGTTACTACAACAGATGAGCTCATTCCTTCAGGAGAGACATCATCATATCGTTCAAACCCTCTTGGCCTTGCAGAGTTCGCACTTTCAAGAAAGGATCCTGAGTATGTAGGCAGAGCAAAGGAAATCCAGAAGGCCCAGAAGGCTATAGAGAGTGGTGAGTGCGCAGGAAAGGCTGTTCCTGAGGTTGCTGAAATCATGGGAGTAGTAAAGAAAAAATTCCCTGAGGCAAGCCATGAGAATATGGGCTTCGGAAGCACAATTTTTGCTGTTAAGCCGGGTGACGGCTCAGCAAGAGAGCAGGCTGCCAGCTGCCAGAAGGTACTCGGAGGCTGGGCAAATATCGCAAACGAGTATGCCACAAAGAGATACCGTTCAAACCTTATCAACTGGGGAATGCTTCCATTCATCATCGATGAGGGAGAGCTTCCGTTCCACAACCTCGACTATATCTTCCTTCCGGGAATCAAGAAGAAAATCGAGGATGCAAAGACGGAGTTTGAGGCATATGTTGTCAAGGATGGTGAATTAAAGCCATTTACACTGAAGATGGGTGAGCTCACAGATGATGAAAGAGAGATAATATTAAAGGGATGTCTCATCAACTATAACCGTAAATAAGGAGAGTTTAATCCGATGGAAGAAACCGGAAAAGCTGGTAAAAAATCAAACATTGAGATAAATGCAGATAAGGGTGCGAAGCAAAATTCGCACCCGGGGCGTGAGGAATGGCCACATCTGATCAGAATAGGTGTCATGGTATTTGTCACGTTTGCAGTCAGTATACTGTTTTTCTTTGCACTGTACAGATTTGAGGGCTTTGCAGGCATATGGAGCAAGCTGCTTGCGGCAGCAATGCCTATTATAATGGGACTTGTGCTTGCATACCTGATGAATCCTGTCATGCTGTGGCTGGAAAGATGCTTTAAAAAGCTTCTTTCCAAAAAGATAAAAAGCGAAAGCAAGCTGCGAAAGGTTTCAAGAGCTCTTGCAAACACAGGCTCGGTTATTATTCTTGTAGCGATTATTTCGCTCCTCATTGCGGCTATTGTGCCTTCTGTCATAGCAAGTATATCAGGACTTATGAAGACACTGCCAAAAGATGTTGCGGCATTCATCAACATGATAAAGAACGGCAATTTCGGGGACAGCAAAATTGCTGAGCTCGCGAGCACAGGTTTACAGAATGCAACCGACTACATTGAGGATTATGCCACAGAAAAGCTGATTCCTGAGGCACAGAAGTATGTTGCACAGATTACAACCGGTGTGATTTCGGTAGTCAGAGGCTTATTTAATTTTATTATCGGAATAATCGTGATGGTCTATGTGATGAGTATTCAGGAGACTCTTGCAGGACAGAGCAAAAAGATAATATATGCTGTCTGCAAGCCAAAGACAGGCAATATCATCATTGAGACGATCAGAAAGACAAATGAGATTTTTGGAGGCTTCATAAGCGGTAAGATTATAGATTCACTGATTATAGGTGTGATTGCATATTTCGGATGTCTGATTTTAAGGATTCCATCATCGGTGCTCGTTGCAGTGATTATCGGCGTCACAAATGTGATTCCGGTATTCGGACCGTTTATCGGTGCAATTCCATCGTTACTCATAGTAGTAATTCAGAGTCCGTGGCATGCGCTTTATCTTCTGATATTTATTGTCGTGCTGCAGCAGGTGGATGGCAATATAATAGGGCCTAAGATACTTGGCTCATCTACCGGTCTTTCGACCTTCTGGGTTATGTTTGCCATACTAATCGGCGGAGGAATGTTTGGTTTTCTTGGAATGTTACTTGGTGTTCCAACCTTTGCTGTGATATACTATATTGTGAAAAGAGTTGTTAATTATGCTCTCAGGAAAAAGAAGCTTCCTGAGGACACAAGGGATTATACAAAGACAACAGGCGTAGATACCAAAAATAATAAGCTTAAATACGAGTAGGTGAAATAAGTGGATAAATACGAATACAATCTCAAGCTGGATCAGATAAAAGCCCTAAGCGCCGAGGAGGGCTATATGAGCGCAGCAGAGATTGCGGATAGCATAAATTGGAACAAAATTAAAAATGTAAATACACTCGTTAAAATCGGCGAAATCTACGAGAAGGCCGAAAGATACCAGGATGCAAGGGATATACTTTTAATGGCCTATGACCGTTCACCAATCGGCAGGATGATCATATACAGACTGGCTGAGGTCGCCATCAAGATGGGTGATTATGATGCTGCTACAGAGTATTATGATGAGTTTGTTGAGATAGCGCCTCATGATGATATGAAGTATGTATTAAGATATGCCATCAAAAAAGGGCAGGGAGCTTCATTTGATGAGCTTATCACTATTCTTGAAGAGTACAAGGATGAAGAATACACTGAAGAGTGGGCATATGAGCTTGCATATCTATACCACAAGGCCGGAAAAGCCGATAAGTGTATAGATGCCTGCGATGAGCTCATTCTGTGGTTCGGAGACGGACCATATGTGGAGCGTGCGCTGGAGCTTAAGATGCTTTATCAGCCACTTACCAAGGCTCAGGAGGAAAAGTACAGACGATTCAAGGCAGAGAAGGAAAAGCCGGCTAAGATAAAGGATGAGGCTGAGGTCACTGAGATAGGTGCCATGGAGATGGTAAAGGGCGGAGAGATAGTGCATGATGACGTAACTATTCCGCAGATTACTGTAAATCAGGAGAAGTTCAATACTGTAAATTTACAGCAGGAGATTGCCAAGGGTATGCAGCAGATCATGGAGGCCAAGGGCAAGAATGAAGTTGCTGATACGATGGATACCATCAAAAAAATAGTTGAGGATATTCCTTATCTCAAGCTCGAAAAGGAGCAGGAAGAGTATGCACAGCAGCCGGAAGAGACAGAGCATATCGCTACAGATGAAGAGATAGATGGTTCACTTAAGTTGAATTTCAAGGAGCTTTTGGGTGAAGACGCTGACGGACAGATGTCTATGGTCATGAGTGAAAAGACTCAGCTTGAGCATCAGATTACAGGACAGATGTCTATACAGGATGTGCTTGAAGAATGGGAAAAGACCAGACATGCGGCTGAAATTGCACTTAAAGAGGCTGAGCAGCAGAAACTTGAGTCAGCTAAGGCAAGAGCACTTCAGGAGGCAGGAGACATCATGGAGAGACTAAATGATGTCATTCCAAAGCTGGATGCAGGTGTCACTCCGAAGGAACTTCTTGAGGAGGAGTATTTGAAGGTGCCGGTTGATATTATAGAGCAGAAAGCTGCCGTGAAGGAGCCTGAAGAAGAGCAGAAACCGGATATGCAGGAGCTTTATGCAGAGGAGACTGTGGATGAAGTACAGGAGCCGCAGGAAGCACCGGAAGAAGCTATAGAAGAAGTGCAGGAGTCACGGGAAGTACCTGAAGAGGCTGCAGATGAAGCCAGGGAACCGGTTGGAGAGCCGGAGGATATAATTATGGCAGAGGAGTCTGAGAAGGACGAGATACTCATGCAGCCGACTACCATGATGCCTGAAATAACAGATGATATGTTAAATGTCGATGATGATACATCAGATGATGAGGCTTCACAGGAGAAAGAAAACGTTTCTGAGAAGAGAGATTTTGATCATGTGACATCATTTATCGAGCAGGAAATAGCCAAGATGACAGCAAAGAATCCGGGACTGGAGAAGAAACTGGATATGGCTAAGACAAGAAAAATGCCGGATATTTCATTGCCGGAGGATTTAGACAGCGAAGAAGATGACTCGAAATTGAAAGAAACAAAACATATAAAAGAGCTTACAAGCGAACAGAAAGCTATATTTTCATATTTCATACCGGTAAAGGGTATGGAGGATCAGATTTGCAAGGCATATAATGCAGTGCTTGATCATTTCAACAGGAAAGAAAACGCATCCACAGGCAACCTCATTATACAGGGAGAGCAGGGTTGCGGAAAGACAATGCTTGCTACAAGCTTTATAAAGGTATTACAAAAAGATGGTGAACAGCTTACAGGAAAGATGGGCAAGATTGATGCTGCCGCACTCAATAAAAAGGATGTGCAGCAGGTAGTCAGAAAGATAACAGGAGGCTGTCTCATCATAGAAAGAGCCGGTGATATCGACCGCAGCATAGCTGCCCAGCTATCATTTTTGATGGAGCATGATATTACAGGAACACTCTATATACTTGAGGATACATCAAAGGGTATAAAGAAGGCTCTCTCAATGGATGAGGGCTTTGCATCCAAGTTCACGGAAAAGATATCGGTTCCTATTTTTACAAATGATGAACTCGTATTGTTTGCCAAATCGTACTCTGCAGAGCTTGGGTACAAGATAGATGAGATGGCTATTCTGGCATTGCATAACAGAATCAGCAATATTGAGAGGATAGACCAGGCTACTACTCTGACAGAGGTCAAGGATATAATTGACGAGGCCATAGACAGGGAGGCTCACAGCGGACTTAAGAAGGCTATAAGTATTCTGACAGCCAGGCGATATACAGATGATGACCGAATTGTACTCAAAGAGGATCATTTCAGGGAAAAATAAATACTTATGGGGGTATATATATGTGTAATTTTACAGCAATGGATTGTTACCTGTTTGGTCAGGCAACACACTATGATATCTACAAGAAGATGGGTGCTCACTTAGCTGAGCGCAAAGGAAAAAAAGGAGTGTGCTTTGACGTCTGGGCGCCACATGCGAGGGAAGTATACGTGTTTGGTGAGTTTAACGACTGGAATGAGACCAGTCATGAGATGAAGCGTGTAGAGCCGGAAACCATGGGAGTGTATGAGCTTTTTGTACCGGGAGCGCAAAAGGGTCAGATGTATAAGTTTATTATAGTCACTGAACAGGGTGATAAGCTGTACAAGGCGGATCCATATGCAAACTACGCAGAGCTTCGTCCGGGAACAGCGTCAATCATCACAGATATCGAGCACTTCACATGGACTGACAAAGAGTGGATGGATAAGAGAGCAGCAAAGTCAGATGCTGATGTATATTCTTCACCTATGGCTATATATGAGTGTCATCCGGGCTCATGGATGAGACATCCGGGCAGGGATGATGAGGGCTTTTATACATACAGGGAGCTTGCAAAATCACTCATATCCTATGTGAAAACTATGGGATATACACATATTGAGCTTATGGGTATTTCAGAGTATCCGTTTGATGGCTCATGGGGATATCAGGTGACAGGCTACTATGCACCTACATCGAGGTATGGAGAGCCTGAGGATTTTGCATACTTTGTTGATCAGTGCCATAAAAATAATATCGGAGTAATCCTCGACTGGGTACCTGCACATTTCCCAAAGGATGCGCATGGACTTGCCAATTTCGATGGAACAGCCACATATGAGTATGCAGACCCAAGAAAGGGAGAGCATCCCGACTGGGGCACAAAGATATTTGACTACGGTAAGAATGAAGTAAAGAACTTCCTTATCGGAAGTGCACTTATGTGGATAGAAAATTACCACGTAGACGGACTCCGTGTGGATGCAGTTGCGTCAATGCTTTATCTTGACTATGGAAAGAACGACGGACAGTGGGTGCCAAACAAGTTTGGAGGAAATAAGAACCTCGAGGCAGTAGAGTTTTTCAAGCATATCAATACACTCATACTTGGAAGAAATCACGGAACTGTAATGATAGCCGAAGAGTCTACCGCATGGCCAAAGGTAACAGGCAAGGTAGAGGAAGACGGACTGAACTTCAGCTACAAGTGGAACATGGGATGGATGCATGACTTCCTTGATTATATGAAGCTGGATCCATATTTCCGTAAAAATAACCACAACAAGATGACATTTGCGATGAGCTATAATGAGAGTGAGAAATATATTTTGGTACTGTCACATGATGAGGTGGTACATCTGAAGTGTTCTATGCTCAACAAAATGCCGGGCTTAGAAGGGGATAAATTCAAGAACCTCATGGCAGGATATGCATTTATGATGGGACACTGTGGAAAGAAGCTTCTTTTCATGGGACAGGAGTTTGCACAGAAGCAGGAGTGGAGTGAGGAAAGAGAACTCGACTGGTATCTGCTTGAGAATCCGGAGCATAAAAAGATCCAGAACTGGGTAAAGGAGCTGCTTCACCTCTATAAGAGAAACCGCTGTCTGTATGAGCTGGATTCAAGCTGGGAAGGCTTTGAATGGATAAATGCAAACGATGCAGACAGAAGCATCTTCAGCTTTATCAGAAAGAGCAAGGATGGCAAGAATAATATGCTCTTTGTCATCAATTTCACACCGGTAGAGAGACCTGATTACAGAGTCGGAGTGCCAAAGCACAAGACATATCAGCTTGTATTAGACAGTGAGGATCCTAAGTTTACCGGGAAAACGGTACAGGAGCCTGTAAAGAAGGCTGCAAAAGGCAGAGGTAAAGCAAAACAGTCATACAAGAAGCTGGATTATAAGGCAGTTAAATCAGAGTGTGATGGCAGACCGTTTTCATTTGCTTATCCACTTGCGCCTTACGGAGTTGCTGTATTTAAATACTAATATACCGGTAAACAGCAGGGTAAAGGACCGCGCCAATTTAAGGCGCGGTCTTTATTTTTGCGTATTATATGTCGATATATAAAAAAGATAACTATTCAGAACCACAAAAGTACGAAGTAAGAATATCCATAATAAAGGCTGCAGAGATGGTATATATGCAGGGCACGGAGCAGGAAATATGCAGATAGAGAATTTGATTAATAAAAGCACAGATACGAAAAATACGGACACAAAAACCATAAATGACATGACAGCGGGTATGCGTGTGTCAGACTACATAAAGACAGACAGCAGTGACAATATGTCAAAAAAGGCGGCTGTTGTCGGTTCGTCAAACTCTGTTGATATGTCGGATACGATATATGCAAGACCACAGGCTAAAAACGAAGCCGGGAATAACGATGGCGCTGATATGGCAGAAAATCTGCTAAATGACATGAATCAGACCTCAGAAAACAGGCGAAATGATATGATTGTCACTGCAAGCACCACCACGAGTGATGATTACAAAGCTGCAAAGGATGACGGCTACGATGTCATTGTCACTGAGACCGACAAGATAAAAGCAGTGCTGGCAAAGGCAGGTGTAGATATATCCATATATGGAGATGATCTGAGCAGGGAGCAGCTTACAGACATCACGGGAAGCCAGACTGAAGCGGCCATGCTTGTCAATCAGATGAAAGCATATGATATTCCTGCTACAGATGACAATATAAAGGCAGGTACAGATGCCATAGACCGGGCAAAGAGCCTTACAAATATATCCAATGAGACAAAGGCATATCTGGTCAGAAATAACATGAATCCGACGGTTTCCAATGTATACAAGGCTACGTACAGCAGCAGTCAGGTACAAGATTACAGGCAGAAAACCAAAATGACGGAGATATCAGATGAGCTGTTTGAGGAGCTTAAGCCACAGCTTAAACAGATATTAGAGGAAGCTCATATAGACAGTAGTGATGAGAATCTGAATCAGTGCAGATGGCTGATAGATGAAGATATAGCCGTTACACCTGACAATGTGCTGCTTGCGAATCAGGTAGACTGCATCAATGCAGCAGAAGAAAATGTGAGCAGTGATTTTTATGCAAGGGCAGTGACAGAAGCACTGGCAATGGGAAAAAAGGCTACAGATGCCACTATGTCACAAGATGGTCTGACATTTGACATGGCAAAGAAAGCCTGTGATGTATTAGGTGAGGCGACCGCAGATGACATTGTCACATTAGAGTCAGATAACATACCTGTCACGATAGAGAATCTGTCAAAGCTTATAGCTGCAAGGGGCAGGGATAGTGCAGCATCGCAAGCCTCAGCGAATAAAGCTGCGGATAATCAGATTACAGACAGCCGGGAAGCAAGGCTTGTGACAGCTCAAAGAAAGCTTGAGGAAGCGAGACTTTCCATGACAGCAGAAGCCAACCTTTCACTCATAAAAAAAGGAGTTTCAATAGACACAGAGCCTATTGAACGTGTAGTGGAGCTGCTTAAGCAGCAGGAAAATAAATACTACGGAGCGCTGTTTGGTGAGAGCAGTGTAGAGGCATCTGATGATAGGGTACGTATGTACAATAATGTCTGTGATATTTTCAATCAGATGAAGCAGCAGCCGGCGTATGTACTGACCCTGGAATCCGCTGATGACCCTGTGTATGAGCTGTATACAGCAGGCAAAGCAATGAAGCAGTCATTAGAAGCAGCAGCCTCAGGATATGAGACTCTTATGACATCACCGCGGGCAGATATGGGAGACAGTATATCAAAGGCATTTCAGAATGTGGATGATATACTTAAAGAGCTTCAGATAGATACATCTGAAAGCAATCGCAGGGCTGTGCGGATACTTGCGTACAACAGTACCGACATCACAGAGGACAATATAAAGCAGATAAAGTCTGTAGATGAGCAGGTGCAGAGAGCATTCAGCGATATGACACCGGCCGTGACACTTGAGATGATAAAAAGAGGTATATCACCGCTTGATATGAGCATGAGCGACATAAGTGACACAGCCAGACAGATAAAATCAGAAAATAATGATGAAAGAGATGAAAAATTCAGCGAGTTTCTCTGGAAGCTTGAAAAGAAAAATGAAATCTCAGAGGAGGAAAGAGACTCATATATAGGTATATACAGGCTTATATCACAGGTGGAGCAGTCAGATGGAGCAGTCATAGGCTCACTTGTTAATCAGGGCGCAGATATTACAATGAAAAATCTGCTTACAGCAGTCCGGACAAGAGGAAAGAGTACCATGGACTATAAGGTGGATGATACCTTTGCCGGAGTGGAAGGAGTAAGTAAGGGAGCTAGAATTGATGAACAGATAGAAAGCGCATATCAGGCAAACTGTCTAAGGGATGTGCTTGATACACTTTCACCTGAGAAAATGGAGTTTGTGCAGGATGACGGCTGGCTTGAGATGACTCCGGAGCAGCTCAGGCAGGCTGTATATGAGGCAGACGAGGATAATACACTATCAGAGCAATATGCCACGGAGCAGCTCAGGCAGTTCAATCAGGCAGTTTCGGTGCCTGAAAGTGTGTATGCATTTTTGGAGAAATACGATGTAAAAACAACCGCGGTAAACCTTATGGCAGCATCGCGACTAATGAAAAATCCATCAGAGGCAGTAAGAAATCTGTGGGAGCGCGGAAACAGTGCTACCGCAAAGGCTCTTTTGGATGAGACTTTAAGACGGTTTTCTGAGTCGGTCAAAAATCCAAAGGAGCTTGCGCAGGCGCAGGAAACGCTGGCTGATACAGCAGAGCATGTTATGGATTCGATGATTATAGAGGACAGGCGCACCGGCTCATTAGATATCAGACAGATGAAGCTATTATGCAGTCAGCTAAGGATAGCTTCAAATATGTCGAGACAGGAAAACTATATTGTACCAATAGAGACTGCAGACGGAGTGACAGGCATGAAGCTTAGTATAGTAAGGGGCGAGGATAAAAAGGGCCTGGTTGACATATTCCTTGAGGACAAAAAATGCGGCAGGGTAGCTGCATATTTTGAGGCAAAGGAAAACTCAGTATCTGCGATGATAGTCACAGACGATGAGCAGACCAAAAAGCTGTTTGAAGACAATATCACTACGTTTGAGTCAGGAATAAGTGATGGTGAACAGCGTGTGCGCATAGATGTGGCACTGGAGCATGATATATCTGCAAAAGAGTCTAAGATGTCAGATATGAAATCGAATACTGAGTCAGATAATGAGACTAAAAAGCAGCTTGATGGCAGTGAAAGTGTTCAGACAACCAGACTATATCACATCGCAGAGCAGTTTATTGTAAATGTCCAGAGGGTGATTGCGCAAGATAGTCTGTAACACCGATATATATAGCATGCGCCAGGTCATCCTGATAGTTTTTGTCAGTAAGAAGAAGTGTCTCAGCAGGATTACTCAAGAATCCACATTCTACGATTACGGTCGGGGATGTGGATTTTTTAAGTATAAAGTATTCTTTATTGGGCTTAATGCTTCGTGGCTTTGCGACACAAAGAGAAGTGTTTAAAGCTCCAAGAACAGAGGATGCGAGCTCTTTTCCTGCATCAGAGGCTTCATAATAGAATACCTGTGGACCGCAGCTTGAATTGTCCTCAAAGCTGTTTTGATGGATACTGATGCTGACTGCCACATTGCTTTTAGACATCAGGGCAGTTCTCTTTGTCAGATCATCTGTCTTTGGATGCTTGGAATTATCCGGGGCGAGATCACAGTCGGTTGTTCTTGTCATGACAACAGTAAAGCCACGATTTTCAAACAGCTGTTTAAGAGCCATTGCAATGCTCAGGTTTACATCCTTTTCCATTACTCCTGAGGTGGAAATCTTACCGGGATCACTTCCACCATGTGTTGGTTGTAGTTTACGCAAATTGTGATATGTATTGAGATTAGATAGCCTTTTTCTATAAGTCCTTGCAGTAAACGCTTGAGAATAAATGTTCCAGTTCATTTCCGAAGTTATATGAGATTTTAATTTTGCGGTTTTCGTAAACTGTTATCTGGTCTATCATTTCCACAATAATATCTCTGTCTAATTCTTCAATGTCTTTCAGCTCCAACAACCGCCTTAACCAGGGTGTTTCAAAAATACTTTCTGTTACATTTTCATTTTTCTTTTCTTCCAGCGTTTCAATCTGTTTGGAGTAAAGCGTTTCTTTTTGTTGATAGTCCTCTCGATAAGAAAGAAATTCTTCTTTAGAAATCAGTTCGTCTTTGTAATCTTCATAAATTGCCTTTTGCAGTCTCTTTACTCTTTCAAGCTCTGTCTTTAACTTTGTCAGTTCTATGTCTGTTGATTTTCTGATTTTCGGAGCTGTGAAAGATTGTAATTTTACAAGTTCCTGCAAATTCTCTACATTGCTGATAATCTGCTTTAAATCTCCCAGTACAATATCATTCAATACTTGAAATGGGAGAGTATGCGGAGTGCAGTAATTTTTTCCGCTTCTTTTATAAGTTCCACAATAGAATGAGTAGGACTTACTTCCGTCAGCACGTTGCCACAAATTTTTCATCATTGCCCGACCACAATCGCCACACTTGATAAAACCTGCAAAGATATTTTTGTTTGTTTCCAAATCAATATCTCTATGCTTTTTCGTCAGCAGTTTTTGTACCTTATCCCAAAGTTGATGGTCTATAATCGGTTCATGTGTATTTTCAACCCTTATCCAGTTTTCTTTATCAACTAGGCGTTGTTTGCTTCTCATACGTTGATGTTTCTTTCCTTGCACCATGTTTCCAATATAAAGTTCATTTTGCAACATCACGTTAATAGTGGAATATGTCCAATAGGAAGTTTTCTCTAAACGAGTACAATTCTTATAGTTTTCGCCATTTAGTTTTTTATATTCAGACGGACAAAGGATACCCTCTGCATTTAATATTTTTGCAATGCTTTGTTTTCCTATCCCTTGTGCGTACATACTGAATACTCGTTTTACAACTTCGGACGCATATTCATCAATCACAAGCTTATTCTTATTCGCAGGTGATTTATTATAGCCATAGCTTGTAAATGCTCCTATAAATTCTCCAGCCTTCTGTTTTGATTTTACAGTCGCTTGAATTTTATTAGAAATATCTCTTGCATACTGTTCATTGAATATATTTTTAATAGGAAGCAACATATCGTATGACTGCTTCATACTGTCAATGTTATCTGTTACAGAAATAAAACGGACATTAAGCTCTGGAAATATTCTTTCCAAATAACGCCCAGTATCAATGTAATCTCGTCCGAAACGGGAAAGGTCTTTTACAACAACACAATTTACCTTGTTATTTTCAATGTCAGCAATCATTCTATGGAAGTCTGGTCTATCGAAATTCGTTCCCGTAAAACCATCATCAATATAAACATCATATAAGATAAAGTCGTCATGCTTGTTCACATATTCTGTTAAAAGTTTTCTCTGATTTCCTACACTATCGCTTTCTTCCTTATCTCCGTCCTCTCGTGATAATCTGATATAAACAGCTGCATTAAATAAGTTTGACGCTTTTTGATAAATCATTTTTCCACCTATTCAACTGCCGTACCTATAATAATATCATACAATAAAGTACGGCTTCTTTCCATGATTTTCAAAGGTTTTCCCCTCTTGATATGCGTTTTTAATATGAGATTTCACGATACGGATAAGTAATTCTTCTACAGAAAATTTACCTAAAAATTCTCGTTCCACAATATATTGTGCAGGTTTTTTTTTAGTCAATGTATCAGCCCCCTTAATCAACTATCTATTCTCAACATACGCACATAGGCTTATCCAATATGCGTATTTTTACAATGTTACAGAAGCAAACAGACGGTATTGGAAAGCTTTGTTAGTATCTCAAATATTCCCATTCTTGTGGGCAGAACTGCACCATATCGGTACGGAAAGGTGTGATTTGTTGCAGGAATTTGAAAAAATTTTCGGATACAAAAAAGCCCGCACAAAACATGAATTTTGTACGAGCTACTGGGATAGCGTATTTAATTGTAGATAATATACTGTTAAATCAGATTTGAATATATCGAATTGTACTTAAAGCTTAAAGGCACATTCATCACTCCATTTTTGGTTTGGATGTTTCAGTGTAATAAATATGTTCCTTGTTCCACTGTTTTAAACAAAAACAAAATTCGATAACAGCCAAAGCAATATTATATGTATGGGATAGAAAATATAAAAGAGATATTTACACTTTTTCCCTCGTTGATGATTGTATGATAGTATTAGCGGAAGAGCAAGAACCATAATCCACTGATACTGAATTGTAAATATATTCCCTCCTACATCCATAGGAGAAATTCCAACTATTACAGACAATAGATATTCCATGCCATCGGAAAGCCCTGTTCCTATTATCGGAATTAATTCCTTGATTTTCCATAAAATAATGGGAACAATATTAGTGGACATAAAAAACATATACACAACAACAAATATCAAATATGACAGAATAAGTCTTTTCTTGTTGTCATAAGCTAAATACATTATAATTCCTAAAACAACAAAAATAAGTCCACCTCCCGTTGTAAACACACTTCCCAAAAGAGCTGGTATCAAATAGAAGCATATTGTTTCCGTATACATATTACTAATTGAACTCAGATAACCACATACTATACATACAATAACTTGATAAGCGATATATAAACTTAGTACTTTTATCCAGGAAACAGCCTTTGGGTTTTTTCTTAATTCTAAGATATAACATATGCATGCAACGATAAATAATGTTCTAAAGAAATTTAATTCAATTTGTGTACTCATTTGAATAACAGCCATCACAATACTTGCTAAATATAGCCTCAATATATACATCCGCTTAGAACTAGTATACTTTACGCCATTAACAACACCAAAAATAAAAATAGGTGCAGCGATTCGTCCTATCCAATGTAACGGCAAAGACATTGGCAAATCAGGAAAGAAATAAGCTATATGGTCTAAAAACATAGCAATCATAGCTATTATTTTTAACTGAAATATATTCATTAACAATACTCCTTGATTTTATTTTAAAAATATGATATTATAAATTAATTAAAAAAACAAGGTGAAAGGAGAAATTTATGTGTAAAATTTTCAAAAAAATCATTTTCACTTCTTTATTGGCAGTGTCTATGATTTTCACAATGATGTCGACAACTATTGTTCATGCTCAGTCAGTTAAAGATGGAAGTAATGAGGTAACAGTTAAACCAAATGTTGGAGTTTCTTATGTTTCTCCAGAAGACACTATTGAAACAATAGATACATCAAGACCTAGTAAGGTATGGAACATCAAGAGTAAAGGGCAATACGATTTTGCTGGTTCCTCTCATTATCAAAACTTGTATACTAATTATAAGTTTACAGGAAAAACGGAGACTATGAAGAAAAGTCTGTAAATAATAATCTTCTATGATAATGATTGAGCTG
>OGWR01000901.1_pt1 | contig 25750 bp, 15 predicted proteins | sample 1576061 | NCBI WGS metagenome assembly OGWR01 (sample SAMEA3541511, study PRJEB24748) | human gut metagenome | biome: human gut; feature: human-associated habitat; material: faeces | place: China | collected 2012 | reverse complement strand
GATAGCAGACACAAAGACCGGAAAGATCCGTGGCATGGAAGGTTCTGTTAATCAGATCGCACTTCATGATTTTAAGATCATGAAAGATTTATTTGATTTTGATTTTACCGGGCTGGCAAAAGATTATGAGATCGACTGTATGGATGCATTACTGCATTATGAAAGTGCAAGTGACAGCGGAAAATTATTTAATAAGAGGATTCGTGACCGCATCTGTGAACTGACGGAAAAATTAGAACAGGCGGCTGACGCAAACGATTTTAAGGATGCCGTTACGGAGTTTTATGGTGAATTTGGTGTTGGAAAGTTAGGACTGCATAAAGCATTCCGTGTGTTACATAAAGAAGAAGGTGCACAGATCGTACCGATCACAAATATTGCACATGTAAGATTAGACGATCTGGTCGGATATGAGATCGCAAAACAGAAACTGATTGACAATACGGAGAGTTTTGTCCGTGGAAAAGAGGCAAACAACTGCCTGCTTTATGGAGATGCAGGAACCGGAAAATCAACCAGTATCAAGGCAATCGCAAATCAGTATTACGACAGGGGACTGCGTCTGATCGAAGTGTACAAGCATCAGTTCTGCGATTTGAATGATGTGATCGCACAGATTAAAAACCGTAATTACAAATTTATTATTTATATGGATGATCTGTCCTTCGAGGAATTTGAGATCGAGTATAAGTTCTTAAAGGCCGTCATTGAGGGAGGCGTGGAGACAAAGCCGGATAATGTGCTGATCTATGCCACCTCCAACCGCCGTCACCTTATAAAAGAGACCAGCCGTGACCGGGACGACATGGAGCACGGAGAGGACATGCACCGGTCCGACACCATGGAGGAAAAGCTGTCCCTGGTGAACCGGTTCGGCCTTACCATCTATTACGCCAAGCCGGATAAGAGCGGCTTTAATGCGATGGCTGTGGAGCTGGCACGCCGGGCCGGGATCACGCCGGAGGAGATGAGCGATGAGGAGATCGGTTATGAGGCCAACCGGTTTGAGATGCGGGGCGGCGGTCTTTCCGGCCGGACGGCCCAGCAGTTCGTCAACCATCTTGTGGCAGTGAAGCGGTAGCCTGGGGACAGGGGATCCGAAGGACACAAGGGAAAAACGATAAAAGACATATTATTACATTATGTTCAGAAAAAAGCGTCGATCATGAAAAATGATGATGCTTTTTTTGCGTTCCATGCAAATTGTCAAACGTTGTCGAAAGTTGCGGACGAATTTCATTGCTTCTTTCTCGGTTAAAAGCCTATAATAAAACCGCTTGTTCCCCGTTTTTTAAAAGAAAATGGAAAATGCAGGGGGATAGACATTGATTATGACAGTTCAGGAGGGAATGCTATGGCAGAGGTTTCGGTTGCAATCGCGGATGATAACAGACAGACATTAAATCTGTTGGGAGAGATACTTGAGAAGGAAGACGGGATCCATGTGGTGGGAAAGGCGGACAACGGTGAGGATGCGTATAACATGATCGTGGAGACGAACCCGGATATCGTTCTGATGGATGTGATCATGCCGAGACTGGATGGGATTTCCGTGATGGAGCGGGTCAGGAACAACAGCCAGATGAAGGGAACTCCTTCTTTCATTATGGTAACGGCTGCCAGCAGCCAGGATGTGACCGAGGACGCGTTCCGTCTGGGAGCCAATTACTACATAATGAAGCCGTTCAGCCGGGATGTGGTTCTGGATAAGATACGCCGGGTCAGCCGGGGAAGGGTACGGGCTGCTGCTGCCGGCGACCACGGAGGCGTGCGGCGGGTACAGCCATATCTGGATAAGGCGGCGTACATGGAGCAGAACCTGGAGACCGATGTGACCCAGATGCTCCATGAGATCGGGATCCCTGCCCATATTAAGGGATATCAGTATCTGAGAGATGCCATCATCATGTCGGTGCAGGACGCGGAGATGCTGTCATCGGTGACAAAGATCTTATATCCCACCATTGCCAAGCGTCATCAGACCACGTCCAGCCGTGTGGAGCGGGCCATCCGCCACGCCATTGAGGTGGCCTGGAGCCGGGGAAAGATGGATACCCTGAATGAACTTTTTGGCTATACGGTCAACGGGGGCAAGGGAAAACCGACGAATTCAGAATTTGTGGCACTGATCGCAGATAAGATCCGCCTGGATTATAAGAGAATGTAACCGTCCAGCCATATATAAGAGAATCTAAAAAGTTTATGGACCTACTTTCTAAATCCCTGGGAATGTGGTATACTGAACCTAATGAAAATGAGCGAAAGCTGTATTAGCGGAAGGATGGGTTCAGTATGAAAAACATATTATTTATCGCTTCGGAGGCTGTGCCTTTTATCAAGACCGGGGGCCTGGCGGACGTTGTGGGTTCTCTTCCCAAATGTTTTGACAAAAAATACTTTGACGTACGTGTGATGATACCCAAATATCTCTGTATAAAAGAAGTGCTCCGCAATGAAATGACCTATATAGACCATTTCTATATGGATTATCTGGGCCAGAGCCGTTATGTGGGGATCCTCCAGTATGTATATGAAGGGATCACATTTTATTTCATCGATAATGAAAGCTACTTCTGGGGGGAAAAGCCCTACGGCGACTGGTATTATGATCTGGAAAAGTTCTCCTTCTTCTCCCAGGCAGCCCTTTCGGCCCTTCCGGTGATCGGATGGAAGCCGGATATCGTCCACTGCCACGACTGGCAGACGGGACTGATCCCAGTCTATTTAAAGGACCGGTTCCGCGGCGGAGAATTCTTCCGCGATATGAAGACGGTCATGACGATCCACAATCTGAAATTCCAGGGTGTGTGGGATGTGAAGACCATCCAGAGATTTTCCGGCCTTCCGGATTACTATTTTACGCCGGATAAGCTGGAGGCCTACAAGGACGGCAATATGTTAAAGGGCGGCCTGGTATATGCGGACGCCATCACCACCGTGAGCAGCACCTACGCAGAGGAGATCAAGACCCCGTTTTACGGTGAGGGCCTGGACGGACTCATGAGAGCCCGGGCCAACGACCTGAGGGGGATCGTCAACGGCATCGACTACGATGATTTCAACCCGGAGACCGATCCCTATATCGCCCAGCAGTATAACGCGAAAAATTTCCGGAAGGAAAAGGCAAAGAATAAGCTGGCGCTCCAGGAGGAACTGGGACTGGCAAGAGATGACAAGAAATTCATGATCGGCATCGTTTCCCGTCTTACGGATCAGAAGGGCCTGGATCTGATCCAGTGCGTGATGGACGAGATCTGTACCGACGATGTGCAGCTGGTGGTCCTGGGAACGGGAGACGATAAATACGAGAACATGTTCCGTCATTATGACTGGAAATACCATGACCGGGTATCTGCCCAGATCTATTATTCGGAGCCCATGTCCCATAAGATCTACGCGGCCTGCGATGCCTTCCTGATGCCGTCCCTGTTTGAGCCCTGCGGCTTAAGCCAGCTGATGGCTCTCCGGTATGGCACTGTGCCCATTGTCCGGGAGACCGGCGGGTTAAAGGATACTGTATGGCCGTACAATGAATACGAGGGGACCGGGACCGGCTTCTCCTTTGCCAATTACAATGCCCATGAGATGTTAAACATCATCCGCTACGCAAAATATATCTACTACAATAAAAAGCGTGAGTGGAACAAGATCGTGGACCGGGATATGGCGGTGGATTTTTCCTGGAATACATCCGCAGGAAAATACCAGGAGCTGTACGACTGGCTGCTGGGCTACTAGGGAATGCAGTTTGGAGGAAACCATGGAGATTTGGAATGAGATACTAGGGAACCAGGTGCTGGTGTGTTCCGTGGCGGGCTGGACGGTGGCCCAGGTCTTAAAGACCATCATTGACGTGGTCTTAAACCGGTCGTTCAACCCGGAGCGGCTGTTCGGCTCTGGCGGGATGCCCAGTTCCCATTCGGCCACGGTATGCGCGCTGACCACGGCATCGGGGCTTAAATACGGCGTGGGCAGCTTTGAATTTGCCATCAGCTTTGTGGTGGCCATGGTCGTCATGTACGATGCCATGGGTGTCCGCCGGGAGACGGGAAAACAGGCGCAGCTTTTAAATAGTGTGTTTTTTGAAAATATACTGAACCTGGACGGAGTCCTGCTCCAGGAGAAACTGAAGGAGTATGTGGGCCATACGCCTCTCCAGGTGGCGGCAGGCGCGGTCCTGGGGATCGGCATGACTCTGGTCATCAGCAGTTTTTACTAGGATCCGCGGAAAAATGGGGATGAAAACCTCATAAGCTATATATTTTGGCGAAAAAATCATTAGGGGATATTGCAATATCTGGCAATATCCCTTATAATGTCAGCAGACCGTTTTCCGGCCTGCTGTTTTTGTGCGCAAATTTCCAAACCATATGTCCTGGCAGCGGACATGGGAAAACGCATGGCAGGAACCGGGAAATGGAGAAACTAGTCACGTAGAAGCTTTTCTACAAATTTGATAGGAGGAAGAAAAACTTATGGCAAAGTGGGTTTATAAGTTTGAAGAAGGTAATGCTTCGATGAGAAACCTTCTCGGCGGTAAAGGCTGCAACCTGGCTGAGATGACGATCCTTGGCATGCCGATCCCGCAGGGCTTTACTGTTACGACAGAGGCCTGCACCGATTACTACAACAGCGGCAAGCAGATCACAGAGGAGATCCAGAACCAGATCTTCGAGGCTATTACATGGTTAGAGGGCGTAAACGGAAAGAAATTCGGTGATACCGAAGATCCGTTGCTGGTTTCCGTTCGTTCCGGTGCAAGAGCATCCATGCCGGGTATGATGGATACCATCTTAAACCTTGGTTTAAACGACGTGGCTGTTGAGGGCTTCGCAAAGAAGACCGGAAACCCGCGTTTCGCATATGATTCTTACAGAAGATTCATCCAGATGTACTCTGACGTTGTTATGGAAGTTCCCAAGTCCTACTTCGAGAAGATCATCGACGAGATGAAAGAGGCAAAGGGCGTTCATTTCGATACAGAGCTGACCGCTGACGACTTAAAGGAATTAGCAGACAAGTTCAAAGCCGTTTACAAAGAGGCTATGAACGGGGAAGAGTTCCCGCAGGATCCCAAGGAGCAGTTAATGGGCGCCGTTAAGGCTGTATTCCGTTCCTGGGACAACCCGCGTGCCATCGTATACCGTCGTATGAACGATATTCCGGGCGACTGGGGTACCGCTGTAAACGTACAGACCATGGTATTCGGAAACAAGGGTGAGACATCCGGTACAGGCGTTGCCTTCACACGTAACCCCTCCACTGGCGAAAAGGGTATCTTCGGTGAGTACCTGATCAACGCCCAGGGTGAGGACGTGGTTGCAGGCGTTCGTACACCGCAGCCCATCACCCAGCTTGAAAAAGACCTTCCGGACTGCTACAAGCAGTTTATCGATCTTGCAATGAAGCTGGAGAACCATTTCCACGACATGCAGGATATGGAGTTCACCATCGAGGAAGGCAAATTATACTTCTTACAGACACGTAACGGTAAGAGAACTGCTCCGGCTGCGATCCAGATCGCCTGCGATCTCGTAGACGAGGGACAGATCACTCCCGAGGAGGCTGTATGCAGAATCGAGGCTAAGTCTCTTGACCAGTTATTACATCCCACCTTCGATCCGGCTGCATTAAAGGCTGGCGAGGTGATCGGACAGGCTCTTCCGGCTTCCCCGGGTGCAGCAGCAGGTAAGGTATGCTTCGACGCAGAGACTGCCAAGGCTGCAGGCATCGGCGGCAAGGGCGAGAGAGTGATCCTGGTTCGTCTGGAGACATCTCCGGAGGACATCGAGGGTATGCACGCTGCACAGGGTATCCTGACTGTACGCGGCGGTATGACCTCCCACGCAGCAGTAGTTGCCCGTGGTATGGGTACCTGCTGTGTATCCGGCTGCGGCGAGATCAAGATCGACGAAGAGAAGAAGGAATTCTCCCTTGGCGGATATACCTTCCACGAAGGCGATTACATCTCCTTAGACGGAACCACAGGTAAGATCTACAAAGGCGACATCCAGACTCAGGAGGCTTCCGTTGGCGGAAACTTCAAGAGGATCATGGACTGGGCTGACAGCTTCCGTAAGCTGGGCGTTCGTACCAACGCAGACACACCGGCTGATACTGCAAACGCAGTGAAGCTTGGCGCTGAGGGTATCGGCCTCTGCCGTACCGAGCATATGTTCTTCGAGCCCGAGAGAATCCACAGCTTAAGAAAGATGATCCTTTCTGATACCGTTGAGGCAAGAGAGGCTGCATTAAACGAGCTGATCCCGTTCCAGAAGGGCGACTTCAAGGGCATGTACAAGGCTCTGGAAGGAAGACCGATGACCGTTCGTTACTTAGATCCGCCGCTGCATGAGTTCACTCCGAAGACAACGGAGGAGATGGCTGACCTTGCAAAGGATATGGGTCTGACGGTTGAAGTTGTTAAAGCAAAATGTGATGAGCTCCATGAGTTCAACCCGATGATGGGTCACCGTGGATGCCGTCTGGCTGTTACTTATCCGGAGATCGCAAAGATGCAGACCCGTGCCGTTATGGAGGCTGCCATCGAGGTTAAGGAAGAGTGCGGCTACGACATCGTTCCGGAGATCATGATCCCGCTGATCGGTGAGAAGAAAGAGCTGAAGTTCGTTAAGGACATCGTTGTTGAAGTTGCTGAGCAGGTTAAGAAAGAGAAAGGCTCCGACATCCAGTACCATATCGGTACCATGATCGAGATCCCGCGTGCGGCTCTGACAGCCGGACAGGTAGCTGAAGAGGCAGAGTTCTTCTCCTTCGGTACCAACGACCTGACACAGATGACCTTCGGCTTCTCCCGTGACGACGCCGGCAAGTTCTTAGATTCCTACTACAAGGCTAAGATCTACGAGTCCGATCCGTTTGCAAGACTTGACCAGACAGGTGTTGGCCGTCTTGTGGAAATGGCTGTAAAGGAAGGACGCGCAACCCGTCCGGAGCTTAAGTGCGGTATCTGCGGCGAGCACGGCGGAGATCCGTCTTCCGTAGAGTTCTGCCATAAGGTAGGCTTAAACTATGTATCCTGTTCTCCGTTCCGTGTGCCGATCGCAAGACTGGCTGCTGCCCAGGCTGCTCTGCACGAGAAAGGGTATAAATAAGATTGGGATCACCGTAAGGTGAAAAAATAGAGGGGGTTCTGGCTGTTGGGCCAGAGCCCCTTTTTTCAAAGCAGACATTGCATCCGGCGGATGGATCATAAAAAAGGACAGAGGAGGGGTAGATTTGTCCTCTTTCAATAAGAAAGCGGCAGAGACTGTTACGATTGACTGGAAGCCGAACAAGAATCTGGATGTTCCTTTGTATGCACAGATCGTCACATATTTTACAGACAATATCTCCACCGGAAATTGGACTGGAGGACAGAACGTGCCCTCCCAGCGTCAGCTAGCCAGGGAATTCGACGTAAATCGAAGCACGGTAGTAGAAGCCATTGCAGAACTGATCTCCATGGGACTTCTGGAAACGAGCTATGGCGGGGGGACGAAGGTAACCCGGGACAGCTGGCTGCATATGATGCATGCGGATTCCTCTCATTGGAAAAATTATGTTGATGCGGGGAATTTTTATTCCAATCACTCAGCCGTCCAGCTGATCAATCGGTTTGAATTTGAACCGGGGTATATCCGGATGTGTACGGGGGAGCTGTCGCCGGATATCATTCAGCAAGGGCTGGTAAAGAGGGCGCTGGATCATCTTTCTGAAAAGGACCTGGAACTTAATTATTCCAATCCCTACGGTTCTCCAGGGCTGAGAACAGCCATCCAGAGTTATTTAAAGGGCAAGGGGATCGAAGTACCGATTTCTAATATACTGATAACGTCAGGAGCGTTACAGGCGCTTCACCTGATCGCTTCGGGGATGGTACCTCCGAAATCCAGGGTTTATGTGGAAAGCCCCTCCTATCTGGAATCTCTGAATATTTTCCAGTCCACAGGGTCTTATCTGGTTCCGGTTCCCATGGACAGGAGCGGGATCCTGCCCTGGATGATTCCAGGAACTTCTCAGGGAACGGCACTGCTTTACACAATTCCCACGTTTCAGAATCCAACGGGAAGGACCATGCCTCTGGAGAGGCGAAAAGAGCTTCTTATGTGCTGTTTAAAAAATAATATACCTGTCATAGAGGATGATACTCTGTATGACCTGTGGCTGGACGAGGTGCCTCCGCCTCCTTTGAAGTCTTTGGATGGGAACAATAATGTGATTTATATTGGAAGCATGTCAAAATGTTTTTCTCCTGGCCTCAGAGTTGGATGGGTCGTGGCGCCTGAGGGTGTCATACGGCGTCTCGCAGATGTGAAGATGCAGATGGATTACGGCGTAAGCTCCCTGTCCCAGCAGATCGCCCAGAAATTATTTGAGAGCGGACTTTATGAAGAGGGTCTGAAAAATATAAGAGATTCCCTGAGGGAAAGGAGAGACCAGATGGGCCAGCTTCTGGAAAGGTATTTTTCTGATCTGGCTGTCTGGAATTTTCCATCGGGAGGTTTCTTTATATGGCTGCGGCTGAAGGGGAAGGTTCTGGCCCAGCAGGTGTTTGAGAGCGCACTGAAAGAAAAGATCCTGGTTCCTCCAGGAAGTATTTATGATGCAGATTGTTCTTCCTGTATCCGTCTCAGCTACGGTTTTCTGGGCGAAGAGGAGATGGAGTCGGGAATGGTGCATTTGTCGGATATAATCCGGCGGTTAAATTTAAATTAAAATAAAAGGAAAAGAACTGTTGTGTTTGTAAAATTGCAATCACAGCAGTTCTTTTATTGTCTAAAAACCGATATATTTGGTTGGTATTTTTTTGTAATTTGGTTGGGAACAAAAAAGGATTGTGCATATACAATAAAAATAGAGATAAAAACAAATGAGAATTATCTAAAATATATAATAGAAATGCAGGAGGAAAAGAAGCAAATGGGAAAACTGGATGGAAAAATTGCAGTTGTCACAGGGGCAGCCCAGGGAATCGGGTATGGATGCGCGAAGGTCATGGCAAAGCATGGAGCGACCGTAATCCTGGTGGATTTTTCTGAAAGTGTCGCTTTGGCAGCAGAAGAGATCCGAAATATGGGATATAAAGCGGATCATTTCCGTGTGGATGTGAGCAGCCTGGAGGATGTCCAGAAAATGGCAGATGGGATCATAGAAAAATATGGTAAGATCGATATACTTCATAACAATGCGGGAGTCAACCGCAGGGTGAGATTTGAAAACCTGGATGTGAAGACCAGAGATTTCATTATGGGAGTCAATATCCTTGGAGTATGGAATATGACAAAAGCCGTTTATCCATATATGCTGAAGGAAAAATATGGAAGGATCATCAACACATCCTCAGTAACAGGAACCAGAGTCGTTGACGAAGGGCAGACGACTTATGCACTTACAAAAGGTGCGGTATCGAGTTTTACAAAAGCTCTGGCATATGAAGCCGGTCCGTATGGTATTACTGTTAATGCGGTCCTTCCGGGGTGGGTACGGACTCCAAAGGTTGAACAGGTAGCCGCAGACAGCAGGCCAGAAGATCCGGAAAGCGCACTTAGGGATATGGCTGGTTTTATTCCCTTAAAAAGATTGTGTGATATCGATGAAATTGGGGATCTGGTCGCTTTTCTGGCTTCAGATGAAGCAAAATATATCACAGGAACTGAAATGGTCATTGACGGAGGGAGCACCCTTCCAGAAACATTTGATATTTTACACACATAAAGGAGGAAAAATTTAATTATGCATTATCCTTATATTCCTAACTCCAACGAAGCGGTCCGTAAGGAAATGCTGGACTTCATTGGAGCGGAGTCAGTGGAAGAAATCTATGCATTCATTCCTGATGAAGTGAGAATGAAACGGCCGCTGGATCTTCCAGAACCTTTTACATCGGAAATGGATCTGAAAAAGCATGTGGACAGTATTTTAATGAAGGACAGCACCTGTGATGAAAACATAAGCTTCCTGGGGGCAGGATGCTACAACCATTATGTACCCGCAGTATGTGATGAAATAAATGGAAGATCTGAATTCCTTACGGCGTACAGCGGCGACACTTATGCGGATCATGGAAAGCTCCAGACATTCTTTGAGTTTACCAGTATGATGGGGGAACTGCTGAATATGGATGTTGTCAGCTTCCCCACATATGACGGAGGGCAGGCCGCTTCCACAGCAGTTATGATGTCACACAGAATCAATCATAGGAAAAAGGTGCTGATCCCGGAAACGATGAATCCCAATCTCCTGTCACAGCTGGAATGTTATTGTGAGGGAATGGATCTGATAAAAGTCAGGCCTCTGGAAAACGGACAGATTGATCTGGAGGATCTGAAGGGAAAATTATCCGATGATGTTTCCTGTGTATTTATTCAGAATCCGTCCTTCCTTGGATTTTTTGAGGAGCAGTGCAAAGAGATCGGATGCTTAGCCCATGAAGCTGGTGCACAGTACATTGTATATGCGGATCCGGCTTCGCTGGGGATCATTTCCGCACCAGCGGATTATGGGGCAGATATTGCATGTGGAGATATCCAGCCGCTGGGGATCCATATGAGCTATGGAGGGGGATTAGGCGGATATCTGGCAACAAGGCAGGAAGAGCAGTATGTGATGAACTATCCCCATCATTTATACAGTATATTTAAGAATTCAAAAGGAGAATTTGGATATGCCAGAGCCCTTCCCGAGAGGACCAGCTACTACGTCAGGGAAAAAGCCGTTGAGTACCTGGGAACCTGTGTGGGCCTGTGGGCTGTGACAGCGGCTGTTTACCTGGCGGTCATGGGACCGGAAGGCATGAAGGAAATGGGGGAAAATATCCTCTATAAATGCAATTATGCGCAGAAAAAGCTGGAAACAGTGGAGGGGATCCGTCTGCCATACAAAGAAAGCAGAGGATTTATGGAATTTGTCATCAATGTGGACGGCACAGGAAAGACCGTTGCCGAGATCAACAAAGAACTTCTGAAATACAGGATCTTTGGAGGATATGATCTGAGCCGGCAGATGCCTTCTATGGGACAGTCCATGCTGGTCTGCGTTACCGAGAAAACAGATTTTTCCGATATTGATACGCTGGCAGAAGCTTTAAAGAAGATTTTATCAAAGGAGGAGTAAGGAAATGTCAGATCCGAAATTACGCAATTTCCATGAAGCAAAATGGGATGAGCCAGTGATCTTTGAACAGAGCGTGCCGGGAAGCCGCAGCATTCTGTTTCCAGATGTGTCCCAGAAGGCGATGCCAGTGACAGGAGATGTGTCAGATCTTATCCCAGATCATCTGAAAAGACAGAAAAGCCCTGCACTGCCAGAAATGGCCCAGCCACAGGTACTGCGTCATTATCTCCGACTGTCCCAGGAGACCATCGGCCAGGATATTAATATTGATATCGGTCTGGGTACCTGTACTATGAAATACAGCCCCAAAATCAATGAACAGTTTGTCCGCTCTTCTAAGTTTACAGAGATGCACCCATATCAGGATGATGACACGGCTCAGGGAATCTTGAAAATCATATATGATTTTGAACAGATCATGAAGGAAATTTCTGGTCTGGATGCTGTTTCCTTTCAGGCTGGCGGCGGCGGACAGGGAATTTACGCCAATGCGGCTGTGTTAAAGAAATACTTTGAGGATAAAGGCGAGGCGGATCAGAGGACCCAGATCATCACCACCATCCTGTCGCACCCTCTGGACAGTGCGGCCCCTGCGACAAAGGGGTTTGAGGTGATCAGTCTTTACCCGGATGAGAATGGCTATCCCAGCCTGGAAAATCTGAAGGCTGTGGTATCAGAGAAAACCGCTGGAATTTTTATTACAAATCCAGAGGACACCGGAGTGTTTAATCCCATTATCCGTGAATTTGTGGATGTGGTCCATGAGGCGGGCGGATTATGTGTCTGTGATATGGCTGATTATAACGGGCTTTTCGGGCTTGTACGCGCCAAAGAGCTGGGAGCCGATATGTGTCACTTTAATCTCCATAAAGCGTTTGCGTCCCCCCATGCATGCATGGGACCCGGCTGTGCAGCCCAGTGTGTCAGCGCGGAACTGGAGAAATATCTCCCCAGACCCAGGGTACGGTTCGATGGAACCAGATATTACACAGATTATGACGATGAAAGCTCGGTGGGAAAGATCCGTCAGTTCCAGGGAAGCCTGGCAGCTGTACTGCGGGCATACTCCTGGGTTATGAGCCTTGGAGTGGATGGACTGAAAGCTGTCGCGGAGACGGCGATCCTTAATAACAATTACATGATGAAGCGGGTATTGAATGAAGTACGCGGTATCTCCATGTCATGGGCAGAGGAAGCTCCCAACCGCCTGGAGCAGGTGCGGTATAGCTTTGAAACGCTTTTACAGGAAACCGGAGTGGATGCAGAGCATGTGAACCGCCATATGCTGGATTTCGGATTCCAGAGATTTTTCCCGAGCCATCATCCGCTGATCGTACCGGAGCCATATACGCCGGAGCCTACGGAGTCCTATTCAAAGGCTGATATTGACGAATATGTGGCGGCACTGAAGAAAATCAGCGACGAAGCATACAGTACTCCGGAGGTAGTTCTGACGGCGCCTCATAATGGTCCCATTTCAGCGTTGGAAAATGATCATATTGAAACCGTGGACCAGCTGGCGGTTACATGGCGGTCCTATCTGAAGCAGCATGGAAGACCGTAAGGCGGTGATCGGGCTGGTGATCAATCCCATTGCAGGCATGGGCGGAAAGGTAGCCTTAAAGGGAACCGATGGGAAGGAAACGCTCGATAAGGCCAGGGAGAGAGGCGCCAGGCCGGAATCGCTGAAAAAGACGGAGAGAGCGCTGGCAAAGCTGATGCCGTATTCGGGCCAGATCCAGTTTCTTACGGTTTCCGGGGTTATGGGTGCCGCGCTCTGTGAAAAAATGGGTTTCTCCTATACGCCAGTTTATGAAAGCGGGAAAGAGACCACAGAAAATGACACAGTGGCTGCGGCAGCGATCATAGCGGAAAAAGGAGCAGATCTTCTTCTGTTTGCAGGAGGAGACGGAACCGCCAGAAATATATGCCAGGCTGTTGGAGAACGCGTTCCGGTCCTGGGGATTCCTGCAGGAGTGAAGATCCAGTCTGCTGTGTTTGGGCTTACGCCGGAAGCAGCCGGGGCCATGGCGGCTATGGTAGCCCAGGGACTTCCCGTATCCATGTCGGAACGGGAGGTAGTGGATCTGAATGAGGATGAATACAGGAAGGAACGTGTTTCTTCAAAGCTTTATGGTTCGCTCAGAGTCCCATACGAACCATCCTATGTCCAGAACATGAAACAGAGCGGTTTTTCTTCTGAAAATGACCAGATGGGAGGGATCGCTGCATATCTGGAAGAAAAAATGGAAGATGATGTATTTTATGCCATTGGATCGGGATCTACTGCCAAGTGCATTTCCAGATTCCTTGGAATTGACTATGAGCTTCTGGGCGTTGATCTGGTCCGAAATAAAAAATTGGTAAAAAAAGACGTGACGGAAGAGGAACTGTGGGAGATAACTTCTGGGAATCCTGTCCGGATCATAGTTTCCCCCATTGGGGGACAGGGATTTATTTTTGGAAGAGGAAATCATCAGTTCAGCGCCCGCATTTTAAAGGTCGTGGGAAAAGAAAATATCCAGGTGATCGCACCGGAATCAAAACTGATCTCGATTCCTGGACACACATTACATGTGGATTGTGGAGACGAATGTGTCGAAAAAAGTCTGAATGGATATTATAATGTATTATGCGGATATGGATATTTTCATTCCTTCCGGTGCAGATAAAAATGAAAGGCAGGTGGAAGAAGCGCAATGGCGACTGTATATGTGAACGGAACTGTCTATACCATGCGTCATGAAGGAGATAAATGTACGGCATTTGTGGTGGATGATGGAAAATTTATGTATTGTGGGACGGATGAAGGAGCCAGGGCTTTTGGAGAAGGATGCCAGGTGGTAGACCTGAAAGGAAAGACCGTTATACCAGGAATGATCGATACTCATCAGCACTTATTTGCGTACGCGAGAGACCTTCAGAAATTGAATTTAAAGAGGGCGGGATCGAAAAAAGAACTCCTGGAAATGATCAGGGAAAGGGCCTCGCACACACCGGCGGGAGAATGGATCCTTGGAACTGGGTTTGACCACGAGAAATTTACAGATCAAAAAGAGCTTCCGACCAGGGAGGAACTGGATCTGGTGTGTCCGGATCATCCACTGATCATAACCCGGTATTGCCTTCATGTGAATGTGGCCAATTCTCTTGCGTTAAAAGCAGGCGGGATCGGACGGGGGTTCCAGGCAAAGGTGGAAGGAACTGTGGAATTTGATGAAAATGGAGAACCTACGGGAACGTTAAGGGATCAGGCTGCGGCGGATATTATCGCGGCGATCCCGGATCCGCTGGCTTCATTGGAACAAAAGAAGGATGCAGTGGAAAAAGCGTGCCATGAGCTGAACAGCCATGGGCTTACAGGGGTCCATGCAATCCAGGGGATCCACTGCAATCTGCCGGAATATACCGATGTGTACCAGTCTCTGGCAGATGACGAGCGCCTGACTGTGCGGGTGTATCTGGGATATGATGAACTTCCTGGATGCCATATCCGCACGGGACTGGGAGATGAAATGGTCAAATATGGGTTCTATAAGCTGTATGTTGACGGAAATATGGGAGGGAGGACAGCTCTTTTGTTTTCTCCCTATTCAGACGACATAGATTCCATGGGGATCCCCAATTATACCCAGGAAGAGCTCGACCAGAAAGTGAAGGATGCATATGAAAGAAATATCCAGGTGGGTGCCCATGTGATCGGCGACAGAGCTGCTGATATGCTGACGACGGCCATTGAGCGGGCATATCGGGAAAATCCGAAGCCGGACCCGAGGTTCCGCATGATCCATATGTCTCTGCTGAATGAGGATATTATTTCCAGAATCGCGGACCTTCCAGTGGTTCTGGATATCCAGCCCATGTTTGTATCCACCAATGTACATTGGTCAGAAAGCAGGGTAGGCCATGACCGCTCCAGGTATCACTATTGTTGGAGAAAGCTCCTGGATAACAACATGATATTGACAGCAGGATCAGACTCGCCGTGTGAGTCTTATGATCCTATGGATGGTATATATGCCATTACAACCCGGTGTGGTATGGATGGATACCCGGAGGGCGGATGGTTCCCAGAGGAAAAGGTAACGGTGTATGAAGCGTTGGAAATGTATACAAAGAATGCAGCATACGTTTCCTTTGAAGAAGACCTGAAGGGAACCATTGAAGCAGGAAAACTGGCAGATTTTGTGATACTTAATAAAGATTTATTTCATACGGAGCCGGAGAAGATCAAGGATATCCAGGTAGAAAAAACATATCTGGGCGGCCGGATGGTCTATGAAAGAGGAAACAGTTTGCGATAAAAACGATGATAAAAGAAAAGGAGAGGTTAGTATGAAAAGAATGTTAAGTTTTACTCTTGGAGCAGCCATGGTGTTATCACTGGCGGCATGTGGGGGAAAAGGCGGAAACCCAGCATCAGAGACTAAGGCACAGGGGGCCGGGACAGATACTGCAGGAGCTGTTTCAGCGGATTCCGGGCTGGAAACAGAAATCACATCCACAGATCCGGTCACAATCCGTCTGGCTTACGACGTGGCAGAATCCCATCCGTCCCATAAGGCATTTGTAGAGAAATTCCAGAATGCTTTACAGAATGCCAGCAATGGAAACATTACTGTGGAACTTTATCCAAACTCCCAGCTGGGCTCTCTGGCAGAAAATATGGAGGCGATGCGAATCGGAGATCTTGAAATGGCTGCATTGAATGATTCCATTGTTGCGGGTATTGTACCAGAGTACAATCTGGTAGGCCTTCCTTTCCTCTGGACATCCCTGGATGCAGCTCATGAAGCCATGGACGGAGATTTTGGACAGGCTCTGGACAAGAAGCTGGAAGAGCAGGCAGGGATCACAACACTCGCATGGGGAGATGTGGGATTCCGTAATCTGACCAACTCCAAACATTCGGTCACTTCTCCGGATGATCTGAAGGGATTAAAGATCCGTACCATGACAAATAATCTGCATGTGGAATATTTTACGGCCCTGGGAGCGATTCCGACGCCCATGTCCTTCTCTGAACTTTTTACTGCCTTGCAGCAGAAAACAGTGGATGGACAGGAAAATCCTACGGCACTGATCTACAACAATGCTTTATATGAAGCCCAGAAATATATGAGCGTTTCCGAGCATGTTTTTACAGCGGTGGCTCTTAATATTGCTTCTGATTTTTACAACAGTCTGCCAGAGGACTACCAGGCAGCGATTAAAGAAGCGGCAGAGAATACCATGGAGTATCAGCGGGAGCTGATCACAGAAGAGAATGAAAGTCTTCTTTCTGAAATCGAAGCGGCCGGCGTGGAGGTGACGGTCCTTACGGATGAGCAGAAGGCGGCTTTCCAGAAGGTGGCTGAGGATACAGTTTACAAGACTGCCGCAGAAACCTATGGACAGGAACTGATCGATATGGCTGCAAATCATAACAAGTAGCTGCGTTTAAGAAGAGGAGATGTCTGCTTATGAAGGTCCTGAAACTGATAGATGAAAAGCTGGAGGAGATTTTCCTGGTCATCATTCTCATCGCGGCGGTTGTGATCGTGGCTATGCAGGTTGTGACCCGGTATGTATTTAAAATTCCGCTTCCATGGAGCGAAGAGATCGCCCGTTATCTTTTCCTGTGGCTGACCTGGGTGGGGGCTTCCTATGCCACCAAGGAAAGAAAACACGTAAGCATTGATCTTGTGTATGAGAAGCTGCCGGAAAAGGGGCAGATGATCTGTAAGGTGATCACTAATATAATCTGGCTGGTATTTCTCCTTATGATGGTGCAGCTTTCCATGAAACTGACCCTGAGCGTGGCCTCTGGCGGCCAGACAGCTACCGGCAGCGGGATTCCCATGTGGATCCCCTATGCATCTATCCCCACCGGCATGGGGCTGATGGCTTTTCGGCTGATACAGAACTGCTATAAGGATGTAAAAGCGTATACAGAAAAAAAGAGGGAGGCGAATGTGAATGGTAATTAAGATTCTCGTCCTGTTTGGAACCATGTTCCTTCTCATGATGATCGGCTCTCCCATTGCAGTAGCTCTGGGAGTGGCTACCATGGTTACCATGACGGCCACTACAAATATCAGTCTGACAACCATGTCGACGGCCTGTCTGAGTGGGCTGGATTCCTTTCCTCTGATGGCAATCCCGTTTTTTATGCTGGCCGGAAATCTGATGAAATCAGGCGGCATATCCCGAAGGATCCTGGATTTTGCTGATGCTGTTGTGGGCTGGGTAACGGGAAGCGTCGGAATGGTAACTGTCGTGGCATCCATGTTTTTTGCGGCTCTTTCTGGTTCATCTCCGGCAACTGTGACAGCAATTGGAGGCATCACGATCCCGGAGATGAAAGAGGAGGGATATGATCCGGCATATGCTACGGCTATTACAGCGGCAGCTGGCACCATTGGTGTTATCATTCCTCCAAGTATTCCATTTGTAATCTATGGAGTTGCCGCTCAGTGCTCGATTTCTGATCTTTTCCTGGCTGGTATTATTCCTGGGATCCTTATCGGTGTAGTTCTCATGATCGTAAACTATGTGACCGCGAAAAAATGCGGATTTGGACATACAAAAAAGTTCCATGCAGGTCATCTGCTCCGTACTTTGGGTGACTCCATATGGGCACTTTTGGTCCCGGTAATCATTCTTGGAGGAATTTATGGTGGAATCTTTACCCCTACGGAATCAGCAGTAGCGGCAATCATCTATTCCATTTTTGTAGGCGTATTTATTTACCATGAACTGGATCTGAAGAGTATTTTAGAAGCGTTTAAAGAAACGGCGCTGATCAATGGGCAGACCACATTTCTGGTTGGAATTTCCATGGCATTTGCAAGATTTCTGACTATGTCCCAGGTTCCAGGAACCCTTGCAAAGGGTATTTTAGGTATCAGCAATCCCATTGCGATCCTTCTTGTGATCAACCTGTTTCTTCTGGTGGTAGGATGCTTTATTGATAATATTTCTTCCACAGTGATCCTGACGCCGATCCTTTTACCGATCGTGGCAGGGATCGGGATGAGTCCGATCCAGTTTGGTATCGTTATGACTGTGAATCTGGCTATTGGATTTATTACGCCTCCCTATGGATGCAATCTGTTCTTCGCATCTGCGATCTCAAATGTATCGGTAGTCGATATTGCAAAAAAGATACTGCCAATGATTGGAGTTATGCTGATCGTTCTGATGGCGCTGACATTTATACCGGCGCTTTCCATAGGAATATTAGATTTTCTGTAAGATCATGACATTTGATGAAGGATGCAGGACGCGCATCCTGCTATCAGCCGTCAGCTATTCACAGCAGCTGGCGGCTGTTTTCTTTCCTCTGACGGCTCGGTCCCTTCGATAATGAGCGGACAGGAAGCTGCTCCCTTAAGGCTCTTTTCTTAAATGCGGCCTCTGGTTTTAAGAGGTTATGAGAGGAGATACGGGTATAAGGCCCAAAGTGGCAGGATCTCTTAGAAAAATCTATTCCGCGCAAACAACACTGTAAAAACAGGAAAATCTTTGCCGCAATGTCAAGTGATGTATTGAAATCTTTTGTTTTTGTTATTTTTAGTTGTGATAAGTTAAATCTGTTTGCAATAGTAAGCGAAAATATAGACAGCCTTGGCGGTTTCTAAAACGGTGCTGGCCGCCGTTTTAAAAGGTCACAAGATGAGGTGCAAATAAAAGGTTAAAAACAGCAGGTGCTCAGAGAAATAAAAGGCCGTTTCTGCGTAAACGACACGATTTGGAACGTAAACGACACTATAAAAGCAGGAAAGCCTATGATATAATAAAATCAGCACCAAAACCCAGATCATATTTTAAGAAGGGGGCTTGACAACCTTGTCTTACCGCCATATGCTCTCAACAAACAAACAAACAAACAAACAAACAAACAAACAAACAAACAAACAAACAAACAGAGGTAGACCTGCCTGTTTTTATGATGTCCATATATCGTTATAACCGAGGAAACAGTTGTCCATTCCGGCCGGATGGATGACCGTTTCCTTTTGTATTTTCTGACCAGCCAGCACAAGAATAGGAGGATGAGCATGAAAAAGAGAAAACGGATGGCCGCGTTTGCGTTGGCGGCGGCGATGGTATTTTCCGCTCTGCCAGTGAATACACTGGCGGTGGAAAAACAGGATCGGGACACTGGCGGTCTATGCATACATCATACGAAGCATACTGCCGATTGCGGCTACACCCCTGCTGCAGACGGCGCGCCCTGCGGACACCAGCACACCGGGGACTGCTATACCCCCGTGATCAGGTGCACCCATGTGCATACAGGGGACTGCTATCCGGCAGAAGGGGGAACGTACAGCACGGCTACCCCATCCGGACCGGATAAGGCTGAACCGGCCGAATGCAGCCACCAGTGCACGGAGGAAAGCGGCTGTGTAAAAAAAGAGCTGGACTGTCCCCATGAACAGGGCGGACACGATGGCGGGTGCGGCTACATCCCTGCCACCAGGGGAACGCCCTGCAGATTTGTGTGTGAGTTCTGCGGGCCGCAGAATGATGGTGAGGACGGCCAGAAGCCGGACGGCGCGAAGCAGACCATCGTCAGCTTTGCGCAGCTGCCGGGGGAGGTCCGGGAACAGAATATCCCGCAGCTTATGGAGGGCGGCAGGGAGACCGCCCCGGTTTTGCCGGACATTCTGGAGGCCGCAGTCCGGCAGGGCGAAGCTGAGCCCCAGAACGTCTCCATTGAGGGCGTGACCTGGACCGCCCAGCCGGAACTTGACCAGGCCGTCCCGGGTGTATACCGGTTTACTCCGGTGCTGCCGGAGGAGTATGCGCTGGCAGAGGGAACGGCGCTTCCTGCCATTGCGGTGACAGTTCTGGGAGCGGACCGGGCGCTGCTTGCGGACACAGCGGTGCAGTTTGACGAGCTTACTCCCGGAGGGACCTACTGGTTCGACCTGTCCGCGATGAAGATCCCGGGAATGGTGAACAGCGTAAAAGATGAAGACGGTGCAGAGCCGGTGCCTGACATGAGCCTTAACTGGGTGCCATTTACCTATACGGGGACGATCAGCGCTTATTCCCGCGACTCAGAAGGTGTAAGCGAGGTTGACAATGTACAAGCCTACGACCACAGTCTGTTTATCGCAGACCATGTTTTGACCCATACCGTAAGCTGGGACGAGCTGAACTCGAAAAACATGATTTTCGGCACAGACTATCAGAGCGGCGGCTTGGACTATACTCTCCGGGCTCCATCTGCGGGAAGCTTCAGCTGGGCGGGTAGTCCCGAAAGTGATGACCTTAGCCTCCCACAGAGCAACGAGTGGACGAATATCCTGTATGCGAATGAGGAAAACAGTTACATCAAAAACTGGAAGGGTATGTACTCCTGGGGACAGGATAGTTACTCAGAAGATACGTCGTATCGTGCGGTCCGCGGAAATGAGCCAGTTCACTTCTGGAACGCCGTTGTGTCCGGCGAGACGTACACGAATGTCGGCTTCCGCCCGGTCCTTGAAGTCCAGGATGCTGAAACGACAGGCTCCGCCGGGCTGGCCGTGGTGGAGATCGACCTCAACGGCGGAAGGATTGGCGGCAGCGCCGACAGTGCCAGGATTGTGGTACAGTCCGGCGGAACCTTTACCGCCCCCACCGGTTATGGTCTGAGCGCCCCGGAGGGCATGGAGTTCGACAGCTGGACGGGGAATGGCCAGACCTATGAGGCAGGTGCGGCTGTTCCGCCTGATGTGGATACTTTAACCGCCCAGTGGAAGCCTTGGGAGGAGCAGTTTGACGAGCTCACTCCCGGCGGGACCTACTGGTTCGACCTGTCTGCGATGGAGATCCCGGGAATGGTGAACAACAAAGGAAATAAGGATGGTGCAGTGCCGGTGCCGGACACGAGCCTTAGCTGGGTGCCCTTTACCTACACCGGGAAGATCAACGCCTATTCCCGCAGCTCGGAAGGCGTAAGTACGAATGACAATGTAGAAGCCTGCGACCACAGCCTGTTTATCGCGGACCATGTTTTGACCCATAACGTAAGCTGGGACGAGCTGAACGCGAAAAACATGATTTTCGGCACAGACTATCAGAGCGGCGGCTTGGATTATACCCTCCGGTCGCCTTCTGTGGGAAGCAGCAACTTTGCTTCTGCATACGATCATCCCCCTCTTCCGCTGAACAACGAGTGGGATACCATTCTTGATAAAGAAAATAATTACCTCAAAAACTGGAAGGGTATGTTCTCCCTGGGGCAGGACAGGTACCTAGGGGATACGTCGGAGTGTATACTTCGAGGGAATTGGACGGATCGCAGCTGGTACAGTATCGCGTCCAGCGAAAAGTACATGAATGCCGGTTTCCGCCCGGTCCTTGAAGTCCAGGATGCTGAGGCGACAGGCTCCGCAGGTCTGACCGTGGTGGAGATCGACCTCAACGGCGGAAGGATCGGCGGCAGTGCCGACAATGTCCGGATCGTGGTACGATCCGGCGGAACCTTTACCGCCCCCACCGGTTATGATCTGGACGCCCCGGAAGAGTGCGTGACCTTCGGCGGCTGGACGGGGAATGGCCAGACCTATAAGGCGGGTGAGGCTGTTCCGTCTGATGTGGATACTCTGACCGCCCGGTGGAAGCCTTGGGAGGAGCAGCTTGACGTCATCCCCGGAGGGACCTACTGGTTCGACCTGTCTGCAATGGAGATCCCGGGAATGGTGAACAACAAAGGAAATGAGGATGGTGCAGTGCCGGTGCCGGACGAGTCCCTCAACTGGGTGCCCTTTACCTATACCGGGAAGATCAGCGCCTATTCCCGCAGTTTGGAAGGCGCTGATCAGAATGTAACAGCTTACAATCACAGTCTGTTTATCGCGGACCATGTTTTGACCCATTCCGTAAGCTGGGACGAGCTGAACGGAAAAAACATGATTTTCGGCACAGGCTATCAGAGCGGCGGTGTGGACTATACCCTCCGGTCGCCTTCTGTGGGAAGCAACTACACTGGTTCTGACGAGAGCGAGCGCGGCATCCCGCTGAACAACGAGTGGGATACTATTCTTGATAAAGAAAATAATTACGTCAAAAACTGGACGGGGATGCATTCCTTGGGACAGGATAGTTACTTAGGGGATACGTCGTTTTGTGTATATCGCGGAAATAAATCAGCTCGCTGGTGGAATGGCGCCAGGTCCAGCGAGGCGGACACGAGTATCGGCTTCCGCCCGGTCCTTGAAGTCCAGGGTGCCGACACGCTGGGCTCTGGCGGTTTACAGGCGGTGAATATCGACCTCAACGGCGGAAGGATCGGCGGCAGCACCGGCAGTGTCAGGATCGTGGTACAGTCCGGTGGAACCTTTACCGCTCCCACCGGCGAGGGGCTGACCCGCCCGGATGGAAACAGCGGCACAGATTTCTGGTGGAGAGGAAGCGATGGCAGGGCGTACAGTCCAGGCAATGAAGTTTCCTCTACGGTTGCTGCCTTGACGGCACAGTGGACCAGGATCCCGCCAGAGAGCACTCCGGCGATCCGCATTGATTACGCAAATGAAAAACTGACAGGCTTTGATGGGACCGCTGGCTATACCATCAATGATGAGCCCGTATCCCCCGGTCTGGACGGCGCCCTTTCTATCCGCAGCGGATGGCTTGGCACCAGGCTTTCCATCGTGAAAAGGGGCAGCGGCCCCGCAGCAGTGGACAGCGATCCGCAGACCCTCCCGATCCCAGCCCGTCCTGCCGCCCCCAGCGGCCTGCTGGGCGTGAATGAAACCGTCGCGGGGGACAACAACGGCAGGATCACCGGTGTTTCTGCCGCCATGGAGTACCGGAAAGAAGGTGAAAACGCCTGGACAGGCTGCAGCGGGAGCGCTGTTGAAAAACTGGCCCCCGGCGTCTATCTTGTACGTTTGAAAGCCACGGGGAATGATTTTGCCAGTGAAGCGGCCCGGGTGGAGATCCGGACAGGGGCGGAGCGGATCTACACGCTGAATGTGACCGCTCCCGTCTTTGACGAGGTGACGGCTGGCTATTCCCAGCCAGGGGCAAAGGCCATCAGGATCACCAGCTCCGGCAACAGCGATGCCACGGTTTCCAGTGTGGGCTTAAACGGCGATACGGCGGCCTTTATCCTCAACAAAACGGAGGGAACGACTGTCCCGGCAGGCGGCGAGGATACGTCCTACACGATCCGGCCCGCTGCCGGCCTGGGCGCTGGCACCCACAGGGCCGCCATCACCGTGGCCTACAACGACGGGGCCGCCGCTGCGGCAGAGGTGAGCTTTACAGTCACCCAGAAGCCTGGCGGAGGAGACGACGATACCCCTGGTACCGGAGACAGCGGTTCCTCCTCCGACGATGAGGATGAACCCTCTGATGATGATGCCTCCATCACCAGGCGGCCCGGCAGGGATGGAACGGATGCTCCCGCCACGGCGGTGGGGGAGAAGGTCAGTGTGGACAGCCAGGGCAGCGGGACCATCGGAAAGACCGCTGTGTCGGATGCCATTGAGGCGGCCAGGAATAGTGCGGAAAAGAACGGCAGCCAGAAAAACGGCATTGAGGTGACGATCCCTGTGGAGACTGGAGAAACGCTGGACGGCATCCGGATCACTCTGAAAGCAGATACCCTGGATGCGCTCATTGCCTCCAATGTCAGACGGTTCGCCATCGATACCGACCATATGGCCGACTTTGGTCTTACACTGGAAGCCCTCGGGGAGCTGGACCGCCAGACCAGCGGCGATATCCTCCTGGCGGCAGAGAAGACCACTGATTTCCCGGCGGAAGCCGGGGCGGTCGTTGGAAACCGGCCGGTTTATTCCATCTCCCTGTGGGAAGTGAAGGACGGCCAGGAGACGCGGCTGGACGGACTGAACGGAAAGCCCATCCGGATCGCCATCCCGTACATCCCGAAGAAGGACGAGCAGCCTGGCTGCCTGTATGCAGTCTGTGCAGACGGAAACGGCGGTCTTCAGTGGATCACGGGATCCAGCTACGATGCCGGCCAGAAAGCGGTCATTTTTGGACTGACCCGGACCGGCACCTATGGCGTGGGGTATGATGCACAGGCTCCAGCCTTTACGGACATCGAAAATCACTGGGCAAAGGATCATATTCTCTTTGCCGCCAGCCGGGGCCTGCTGGACGGCACCAGCGCCGCTGCCTTCAGCCCCGACGCCGGCATGACCAGGGGAATGCTTGTGACCGCTCTCGGGCGGCTGGCAGGTATTGATCCGGCAGATCATCCGGCCGGAAGGTTCACCGATGTGGAGGCCGATGCGTACTATGCCCCCTATGCTGCCTGGGCGGCAGACAGGGGAATTGTGGACGGCGTCAGCAGCACCGCCTTCGCCCCGGATGCCGCTGTCAGCCGGGAGCAGATGGCCGTGATCATGAAAAACTACGCCGCCAGTCTGGGCCGTACCATCCCGAAAACCCTGGAGGCAGTGACCTTTGCCGACCATGCAGACATTTCTTCCGGGGCGGCGGAGGCTGTCCGGTCCATGCAGCAGGCGGGCATTCTGGCGGACCGGGCAGACCACCGCTTTGACCCGGCCGGGACCGTTACCCGGGCTGAAGCTGCCGCTGTCCTCAGACGGTTCGTGGAGATAACCATTGATCCCCGGGCCGTAGACGGCTGGACGCAGAATGGCAGCGGCCAGTGGAGCTATTACGCAAACGGAGGGCAGGTAAAAGGCTGGCTTTCCGATGACCAGAGATGGTACTGGCTGGACGGGACCACCGGAAAGATGTTCTCCGGCGGCTGGAAGGAGATCGGCGGCAGGGAGTATTACTTCTATGGAGACGGCTCCATGGCGGCGGATACCACTGTGGACGGAAAGACCGTTGGAGCAGACGGGGCCAGGACGAATTAAATACCGTGTCCTTTTGGGCGCAGGTGACGGAACAGTCATCTGCGCCCTGTTATGTCATGGGAAAGTGTGTCCTATGACATAAAAAACGCTCCGCAGGGACCTCCAGGCGGCGGAAGGAAAATTTGTCCGCAGAAACGGACCGATACAGGAAAGAGGCCCGCGACCGGATTTCTTTCCTGTGGGGCAGAAAACAGAAAAAATAGCCGCTGATAAAATATGCTGGTATAAGGGTTTTTGTTGACAACCTCGATTATCGAGTATACAATAAAATTACAGATGACTGATGATCGGGATCATGGACGGAGACAGGATCTACATATAAGTATATACAAACAGGGGTGATGGCATGGCGAGAGAAAAATTCCACACGCTGACAGAGCAGATGTTTTACGTCCTTCTCTGTCTGGATGAGGAGTGCTGCGGGACGGATATCCTGGACCGGGTGCCGTCCATGACTGGAGGCCGGGTGACCGTGGGCTCCGGAACTCTTTATAACCTGCTGGAGCAGTTTTCAGAGGCCGGGATGATCCGGGAGACAAAGGTGGAGGGGAGACGGAGAAGCTATCTCCTCACCGACGTGGGAAGGGATCGGCTGGACCGGGAATATGAAAGGATCTGCGCTCAGGCCCGGGATTACCAGGAGATATTCGGGAACAGAAAGGCGGAACGGGAGGTTCTGGACACAGGCTGGGAGGGCCCCATGACGGGAAAGGAGGCGCTGGCATGAAGAACAGAAAGAGACAGTTGGAAAACCTTGCTTTTTATGATAAGGCGGCCATTGAAGACCGGGTGGCACG
>OGWR01000895.1_pt1 | contig 25876 bp, 18 predicted proteins | sample 1576061 | NCBI WGS metagenome assembly OGWR01 (sample SAMEA3541511, study PRJEB24748) | human gut metagenome | biome: human gut; feature: human-associated habitat; material: faeces | place: China | collected 2012 | reverse complement strand
AAGAGGTGAGGCCATGGGAACGAAACATATCCGCCATCTGGTCACCGAGCTGGCCGCGCGGCTGTCAGACCGGGATTTTTTGAGAAAGGCCGGGATCAGCCGCCGTACCATGCAGGAGATATTTGTAAGAGATAAGTGGGAGGAGGCCCTTGAGAGCCTGTTCCCCATCCGGGAGCGGCTTTCCTGTAAACAGATCCTGGAGCTGTGCCACCCAGAGCTTTGGGCCCTGTCCGGGGAGCCGGAGGAGGGCTGGATCTCCTTTACCTATAAATTTTCCACTCATATCCTGTATCCGGATCCGGAGTTTTCCGAAAAGGCGGCGTCCTATGCCAGGGGCGCGTATGTTTACCTGAACGTGCTCCAGTTCTTCTTTGATGAGGAGAGAAAGGCGGTCCCCTTCGATCCCTTCAATGATTTTGCCCTGCTGGGGGAAGAGGAGTACCAGAGCTGTGACCGGGCTGGAGAATACGGCCGGTTTGTGCGGGAATTCCGGGATCAGTATATTTATGAGATGATGCGCTTAAACCGGGAGGCTACGCCCTTTGAGACGCTGAGCCATATTGCGGGAGTCCATCATGTGGCCATGACCGTGGCCAGAGGGCTGAAAAAGGCGGGGGTCCCCATCGACCTGGCTTTATCCTCGGGAGCCGCTGCCGGCCATGATCTGGGGAAATTTGGCTGCAAGCCCAATGAACGGGTCCCTTACCTTCACTATTACTATACCAACCAGTGGTTCATGGCCTATAAGATGGAGGGCATCGGCCATATCGCGGCCAATCACTCCACCTGGGATCTGGAGCTGGACAATATCACTGTGGAGTCCCTGGTCCTGATCTATGCGGATTTCCGCGTTAAGCAGATGCGGGATGAAAGAGGGAAAGAGATCACGAAGATATACAGCCTGAAGGATTCCTATGATGTGATCCTGTCCAAGCTGGACAATGTGGACGAGGCCAAGAGGAACCGTTACCGGGCCGTTTATTCCAGGCTATATGAATTTGAGCGGTATATGCGCTCTCTGGGGGCCGATACGGAGCTGTCCGGAAATCCGCCGAAGCCGGAAAAACGTCCGGATATCGCCATCCAGAACAGCAGCCAGATCGTCACATCCTTTTTATATTTTGCCATTGAGCATAACATCGACGTGATGCACCGTCTGGGGTCAGAGCGGCAGTTCGGAAACATCCTGGAGGCGGCCCGCAGCGAGAAGGACTGGAAGAACGTGCGGGCGTATCTGAATATTTTCAATGAATATTCCATTCATCTGGATCATAAGCAGAAGGAACAGACCATCAGCTTCCTGTATGAGCTGCTTTTAAACCGGGAGGGGGACATCCGCAGGCAGGCGGCGGCCCTGATTGGAAAGATGTTCGCCAATTTCAACGCAGGATACAGGAAGGAGATCCCCGCCGACATGGCCGACCTGGACGACCGGCAGGCCCGTACCCTCTGGGAGGCCTATATGGAAAAGCTCATCTGTCCCGATTATCGTCTGACTCTCCAGCAGAAGCGGCGGATCCAGAATTCCTTAAAATACGTGCTGCTTTCAGGGATCGAGCACAGCGATGACCGGGTGCGGGAGGAAATGCTGACCATTTTTTACCGGTGGTTCGATGGAAGCCATGAGCTGGATGAGGATGCCAGATTCGCCCTTCTGGACGCAGTATTTTCCATGCCGGCCGAGCTCTGTGCCAGAAGCGGCCGCCTGGACTGCCTGGCGGAGTTTGCCGTGGATAACATGGACCATGAGGACGACCGGGTGCGGGTGGCCGCAGTCCGGGCCTTAAAGGTGCTCACCAGCGTGGTCACCAGGGAAAACGCCTGCTATGAGCGGGTGAGAAAGGCAGTGACGGAAATGGATACCGGCAGCATCACCATGGTGTTTTTACAGTACCGGATCCTTACGAACCTCCGGCTGGATACAGAGTCCCAGCGGGGGATCCTGTACGGCAGCGACGTGGTCAGCGACATTTTCCTGGAGAATCTGAAGTCTGTGACACCCTGGATCTTAAAGGCCATAAATATCAAGCTGCTGGCCGACCAGGTGGACCATGGAAGACGGGAGCACATCCTCCATATCTGCGCCCATCTGTCCAACCTCATCAAGGTCAGCGAGCATGTGGGCGTGCGCCATGATGCGGGAAAGGCATTGCTGCGGCTGGGCCATCTGCTGTCCACAGACCAGGCCAATGAGATCGCCGTGGAGCTTTTAAAGGGGCTGGAGGTGGGAGAGTATGAGTTCTCCAAGTATATCCCCGAGTATCTGGGCGAATTTGCCCTGTGGCTTCCGCCGGAGCAGCTGGATGACCTGATCGAGCGGCTCCATCTGCTGTTAGCCAACGGAAATGAGCAGATCGTATCCGTGGCCCTGGACACCCTGGGCGTGCTTTTAGAGTGTTATTCCCGCTATCCCGCCAGGTTCCGGGAGCCGGAGCAGGTATCCCTGGACCGGCGGACGAGACTCCTTGGGCTGATCCTAAGCTGTCTGGCCAACTACCGGGAGCAGGTGCGCCAGGAGGCCATGCTGGTCATCGGCCAGCATGTATTCGGCTCAGAGAAGATGTCCGAGCGGGATAAAAACGACCTGTTTTCCCTTTGCTCCAAAAAGCTTCTGTTTTTATTAAATGAGAACAAGGGCGGGGAGCTGAGCCTTTATTACCGGGCAGCTGCCCTGGCCCATATCAGCCGGTTCATGTCCCGGTACCAGCTTTACACCGGGGACGTGGTCTTAAAGGGCCGCAGCAAGGTAGCGTTCTTCCCGGGCACCTTTGACCCGTTCACTCTGTCCCACAAGGAGATCGCCAGGCGGATCCGGGAGCTGGGCTATACGGTGTTCCTGGCCATTGACGAATTTTCCTGGTCTAAAAAGACCCAGCCCCATCTGGTGCGCAGGCAGATCGTCAATATGTCCATGGCCGATGAATTTTACGTCCATCTGTTCCCTGACGATATCCCCATCAATATCGCCAATCCGGCGGATCTGAAGCGGCTGCGGGAGATCTTTGCGGAGCAGGAGGTCTATATCGTGGCGGGCTCCGACGTGGTCCATAACGCCAGCTCCTATAAAAAGGAGCCGGAGGAAAACTCTATCCATGGCTTCAATCATCTGATCTTCCGCCGGGCCGGGGACGCCAGGCCGGGAGAGATCTACGAGTGCATCACTGGAAAGGTGGAGGAGCTGGAGCTTCCCAAGAGCCTGGAGGACATCAGCTCCACCAGGATCCGGGAAAATATCGACAAGCACAGGGATATCTCCAGCCTCATCGATCCAGTGGTCCAGGAGTATATCTACCATAAGGGGCTGTATCTGCGGGAGCCGGAATATAAGCCCATTGTGCGGGCCAAGGCCATTTCCTTTGAAAACCAGGGTCAGCCTGGCTGGGAGGTGCTGGACCATCTGGGCAATACGGTCCTTTACCGGAATCCGGAGGCGGAGGCGGTATTATCCAGGATCGGATACGAAAAAGACCAGCTGCTGATCCTTAAAAATGCAGCGGAGGGCGACCGTCCCGTGGGCTTTGTAAGCTTCCGGGAGCTGCGGTCTGAGGAGCTGTTCGGTGTTTTAAAGAGCATGGAGCTGGCCAACGCCGTAAGGCGGAGGACCAGCCGGGAGGTGCTTTACATCACCGGGATCCACGCCAGGGAGAGGGAGATCCATGACGGCGAGGCCATCCGGGATCCGGCCCAGCTTTTGCTGGCGGAGGTCATTACCCAGGTCCTGGAGAAAAACTGCAGCTTTGCCATTTTTGCCGCAGAACGGGGGACTGTCTCCAAGGAGGCTGCTTTTGCTCTGGAGCGCCAGGGCTTTGTGCGTCCGGAGCTGTTGGAAGAGGGGGAGAAGCGGGTCATTTACATGGTGGATATGCATGAGCCTCTGATGCTCCTCCACAATCTGGAGACCACCCTGAAAGAGCCCTTTGGCAGCAGCCCGGCCGTTTTGTCGGCCATTGAGAGAAACCATAAAAAGCTCCAGACGGCCATGACGAAGCTGTATCCGGGGAATCTGGTGCTGTCCTTATCCTCCGGCGTCATGCACCACCGGATGGTGGACCGGATCACAGCCTTAAACGGTGTGCCGGGAGAGCCGCTGACACCCAGGCGTCTGGGAGAAAACATGTGCGTGCCCTTTGGTAAGATCTTAAGGGGCAAGGTAGTGCCCAATACGGTAACCAAGACTCTCCACACCGATAAGGTCTACGAGCCGGAGCTGGATTCCTATGCCATCGAGGCATTCCCGTACTATTCGCCTCTGGAGAGCCAGATCAAGACCATCAGGTCCTTTGACCGGCCGGTGATCCTGGTGGATGATCTGGTCCATAAAGCCGACCGGCTGCAGGCCCTGGCCCCAAGCCTCAAAAAGGCCGGGATCCCTGTGAAAAAGGTGGTGGTGGGAGTGATCTCCGGCTATGGCCGGGATCTGATGGAGACCTTCCACCTGCCGGTGGAGAGCATTTATTCCATGCCCAATCTGCGCCAGTGGTTCGTGGAATCCACCCTGTATCCCTTTATCGGCGGCGATACCGTGCGCCGGCGGGATATGAAGGTGGCGGGGCTCCAGCCGTCGGTGAACATGATCCTTCCCTACGCGGCCCCCAGGCTTTCCGGCTGCAGCCGGGAAGCTCTCTATGAGTTCTCCGTGTGCTGCATCGAAAACTCCCGGGATCTGCTCCAGGTACTGGAGACGGAGTACCGGAGCCAGTTTGCCAGGAACCTGACCCTTTCCAGGCTTTCGGAGGCAGTGATCCTGCCCCTGTGTCCCGATAAGGGAAGCTGTATGGAATATGATGAAAACCTGGCGGCGTCGGTATATCTGGAGAACGACCTGGAAATGCTGGGAAGAATGAAAAAATTTATGGTATAGATTCAGGAGGAAAACGCGAATGTTGAAATATTATGAAATAAATGGAAAAACGTGTTTTACAGATCACATGGATTTTCAGTGCCCGCCGGAGGCGGACTGGAAGGAGATCCCGGAGCCCAGGACCGCAGAGGAGCTTTCCTGGCTGTTTTTCAGAGAACCGGGGAGCTGCCGCGCCTCCTTCCTGGTGAATCATGAGGGACTTTTATGGGAAAAGGAGGAGAGCGTAGACTGGCTCAACAGCCGGAAGCTGGAAGAAAACAAAGCGCTTTACGGGAAACAGGGCGGCTGTACGGAGGGAAAATGCGCGGCTGCGCTTCCGAAATGGATCCGGGAGCGGATCACAGCCGGAAAGGTCCGTGCCGTCAATGCCTCCCATCCCCGCTTCCTGGAGCTGCTGTCCGGGGAGGCATTCCCGGCAGGACCGGAGAAAAAGCGGGTCCATATCCTGGCCATCGGGGATGTGGGGAGCATGCTCCTTACGGGCCTCCATCTCTTGGGCGGCGACGTGATCTCCCGGATCGGGATCTGCGATATCTCCGACCAGGTGACGGCCCGGTGGGAGTTTGAGGAAAACCAGATCGCCTATCCCTGGGAGTATGACGCCCTGCCGGAGGTGGAGGTGGTGAAGCCAGAGAATCTTTTTGACTGTGATGTTTTCGTGTTCGTGGCCTCCAAGGGGATCCCGCCGGTGGGCTCCGGTGTGAAGGACGTGCGCATGTACCAGTTTGAAAATAATGCGAAGATCATGGCCAATTATGCGAAAATGGCCAGGGAAAGCCGGTTTAAGGGGCTGTTCTGCGCCGTTTCTGATCCGGTGGATCCTCTGGCAAAGACCGCATTTTTGGAGAGCAATAAAAATGAAGCCGGGGAGCTGGACTATATGGGACTTTTACCGGAGCAGATCCAGGGCTTCGGCCTGGGCGTCATGAACGCCAGGGCTGCCTATTACGCCAAGAGAGATCCTCGGTTTTCCAGATTCCTCACAGAGGGCCGCTCCTTCGGTCCACATGGCCAGGATCTGGTGGTAGCCGATTCCATCGAGCATTATGATGATGCTCTTTCCAGAGAGCTGACGGAGCTGACGGTGACGGCCAATCTTAAAATGCGGGAGATCGGCTATAAGCCCTTTGTGGCCCCGGCGTTTTCCTCCGGAGCCCTGTCCATCCTTCTGGCTCTCCGGGGAGAGTGGCACTGCGGTTCGGTGTTCCTGGGAGGGATCTACATGGGAGTGAAGAACCGGTTTACAGAGAACGGGCTGGAAACCGAGATCCTTCCCCTGCCGGACGCCCTTCATGACCGGATCCGGACAGCGGCGGAAAATCTGAAAAAGATCGTATAGGAGGCGGATGGATTGGAAAATGGGAAAAAGGAAAAGAAGCTTTTTGTGATCTATCCACAGAAAAGAGCGGAGGAGGGCCGTCTGGACCAGGTCCTCCGGGCGGCTCTGGAGGGGATCTCTGCCCAGGTGGTGGATTCCATGGAGGAGCTGTGGGAGAACGGGGACCACGAAAATGGTACGGAGCGGTTCCAGGGCTGCCGGATACTCTTTGCAGTGCCCCTGGGGAAAAACGGGGTAAACCGTGGATATTATGAGATCCTGGCATGGCTCCGCTGTGGAAAACCTGTGCTTGAAGGGGCTCTGGCCGGCTTCCTCATCGACGCAGACAGTGAGCTCTACACCAAGGCGGCCGCCAGGGAGCTGGCGGTGGCGGCCAACCAGGCGGGAGCGGCCCTGGTGGGCCGTCCTCTGGTGGAGGGCACGGCGTCCCTGGACAACTATATCATCCAGGCCGCCAATATGGGTACGGACCGCCTGGGGGCGTACAAAAAAATCGCCGGGATCCTGGCGGAGCAGCTTATGGAGTTTCAATGGAACCCTAGGAAAGAGCCCCATCTGCTGGTGCTCCATGCCTCCAGCCACAAGACCTCCAATACCCTGGAGGTCTGGAACGCGGTAAAGGAGAAGATCGAAGACCATGTGGAGATCCGGGAGGTCAGCTTAAGAAACGGGACCCTGGAGGACTGCTCCGGCTGTCCCTATCAGATGTGCCTGCATTTTGGCGAGCGGGGAAAATGCTTTTACGGCGGGCCTATTGTGGAATCGGTGTATCCAGGGATCCAGTGGGCCGATGGGATCCTGCTTTTATGCCCCAACTATAATGATGCCCTTTCGGCCAATCTGACGGCCTTCATAAACCGCCTGACCGCATTATTCCGTACCACGAGATTTTATGATAAGGCCCTGTTTGCCATCATCGTTTCCGGCTACTCCGGCAGCGACCTCATTGCCGGCCAGCTCATCACGGCCCTGAACATGAACAAGACTTTTTATCTCCCGGGAAACTTCTGCATCATGGAAACGGGCAACAGTCCTGGCTCTGCCATGAAGCGGGACGGCATCGGAGACAGGATCCAGGCCTTTGCAGATACGATCCTGGAGACCATGAGGGACGGAGAAAGCAGAAAGGAAAGATAATTTCGACATTTCAACGCGACAAAGCTAAAATATAAAAATTTTAGAACGAATTTATATATTGTTTAGACATTGAAATATTTCTTCGATTATTGTATAATAGAGCCAACATCCCCAAGGGGCTAGGAATGGGGAAAAAAGAAAAAAGGAGGTTACAATATGAAGAAGAAATTTTCAGCAGTGACAGCATTGACACTGACCCTTGCGATGGTACTGACTGCCTGCTCCGGAGGAGGCGGCGGTGAAACAACGGCAGCCGCGGGCGGCAATACAGAGGCAGCCGGCGAGACCACCCAGGCGGCGGCTCCCAGCGGCGACGCAGTGAAAATGACCATGGGAACCGGAGGAACTACCGGTACGTATTACGCCTTCGGCGGAGTCATCGCCAATGTTTTAAACGCAAAAGACATCGGCGTAAACATTAACGTCCAGTCCACCGGTGCGTCCAAGGCCAACATCTACCTGGTCAACGACGGCGAGGCAGATCTGGCCATCGTCCAGAACGATGTTATGGATTACGCCTATAACGGAACTGACCTGTTCGCGGAAGAGGGCGCGGCAACAGAATTTGCCACAGTCGCTGGTCTTTACGCAGAGGTCTGCCAGGTGGTCTCCACCGGCGATATCAAGTCCATCGCGGATCTGAAGGGCAAGAGAGTTTCTGTGGGTGACGCAGGGTCCGGCGTTGAGTTCAATGCCCGCCAGATCCTTGAGGCTTACGGGATCAGCTTCGACGATATCGAAGTCAACAATCTGGGCTTCGGCGATTCCTCCGACGCCTTAAAGGATGGAAAGATCGACGCGTTCTTCTGTACCGCAGGCGCTCCCACCACAGCCATCGTGGAGCTGGCGACCACCAACAGCATCAACCTTCTGGAGATCGACGACGAGCACGCGGCGGCTCTCGCAGAGGCGCATCCGTTCTATACCACTTACCCGATCCCGGGCGGCTCCTATAAGGGCGTGGATGAGGATGTTCAGACCGTGGCCATCAAGGCGACTCTGATCTGCTCCCCGAAGCTTTCTGAGGAAACTGTTTATAATCTTACCAAGGCCCTGTTCGACAACCAGAGCGAGATCGCAGCAGCTCACGCCAAGGGCGAGGAACTGAGCCTTGAATACGCCGTCAGCGGTATCTCCGTTCCGTTCCATCCGGGCGCTGAGAAATACTTTAAAGAAGTCGGCGCGATCAAGTAGTTTTGCTGGAAGATAAGAAAAAAAGAACATTTACAATGGCTGCAATAACGGTTGTGTTTATTGCAGCCATTGCGCTCACTGCCCTTTTTTTTGCGGGGGCTTCCGGAAAAGATACGCTGGTCTTACGGGATGGGGATACAAAGGAGGAGTATGCGCGGTTCCCTGTTTCAGAGGGGGACGAATTTTCCGTCACGTTCATCCATTCCGTCAACCAGTACCCGCTGACGGACGTATATGAGATCCGGGACCACAGGATCTATGTGGTGCGGACCATCTACAATAATTTCGGAGCCGGAGTCCAGACAGAGATCGAAGAGGGGCAGAAGCTGGAATATGGGGAAAACGGAGAAATGATCGTTTCTGGCTTTGACCGGGAAATGCCATGGCTTTCTTACATCGTGGGGACGGTTTCCGACCATGTCCTTACGATCCATGGAGAAGCGGTCAGCTTAAGGGAGCTCTGCGGAAAAAACAGCAAGGTGGAGTTCTCCTGTGAGCCCAGAATGTAGAAAGGAGGGGGAAGGGATGTCAGAAAAAGAGAAAATGAACGTGAACACGGCTCCAGCCGTGGATACTTCCACAGGAACGGCGGAAGACGTGGAAGCCATCATGAAAAAATATGACAGGGAATCCAATACCCGTATCTGGGAGGGTGTTCCCAAGAAGGTCGTCCGCTATCTGCTGGCGGCGTTTGCCCTGCTAATGGTGTATATGAACCTGTTTGCCAACTGGGATGAACGGGTGCGCCGCTCCCTGTTTGTGGGGATCGTCATAATCCTCTCATTCCTGGTGTATCCGGCAAAAAAGGGCAGCACGAAGAAAAATCATATTCCCATTTATGATATCGTGCTGATGGTCCTGGGAGCCGGTGCCTATTTCTATTTTGTCATCAACTTTAAGACCATCATCGGCCATGCCACCCGGATCAGCCAGCTGGAGGTCATTGTGGGCATCATCGGTATCCTGGTGCTGGCGGAGACCTGCCGGAGAGTGGTGGGCATTCCGATCCTCTGCGTGGCGACAGTGTTTATCGGCTATGCCTTCTACAGCGGCCTGGGAGCCGGAAGAGCCTTCCCCCAGGTATTAAAATCCATCGTTTATAATCTGTTTTATACCACCAGCGGCGTCATCGGAACTCCCATCGGCGTCTGCTCCACGTATATCGCGCTGTTTATCCTGTTCGGCGCATTCCTGGAGGCCACGGGGATCTCGGAGTTCTTTATCCAGTTGGCCAACTCCCTGGCGGGCGCTTCCACCGGAGGTCCGGCCAAGGTGGCCGTCATCTCCTCGGCCCTCTGCGGAATGGTATCCGGAAGTTCTGTGGGGAATACAGTTACCACCGGCTCCGTGACGATCCCGCTGATGAAAAAGACGGGCTACAAGGGCGAATTTGCCGGAGCTGTTGAGGCAGCGGCCTCCACTGGAGGACAGATCATGCCGCCGATCATGGGCGCGGCCGCCTTCCTGATGGCGGAGATGGTAGGCGTCCAGTACAGTGAGATCGCCATGCGGGCCATCTTCCCGGCGCTTTTATATTTCACTGGTATCTTTATTACGGTACACCTGGAAGCCAAACGGCTGGGCTTAAAGGGCATCGCCAAAGAGGATCTGCCCAAATTCGTTCCTCTGTTCATCCGTCAGGGATACCTGCTGATCCCGCTGGTGACGCTGGTGGCCATGGTCATGATGGGCTACACCATGTCCCGTTCAGCCGTGATCGCCACGCTGTTGGCGATCCTGGTGAGCATCCCCAATAAAAGTACCCGTATGAATCCCACGCGGTTTGTGAACGCTCTGGAAACGGGCGGAAAGAATACTCTTTCCGTGGCCGTGGCCTGCGGCATCGCCGGGATCATCGCCGGTGTGGTTACCATGACCGGTCTGGGACAGATCCTGATCTCTGCCATCGTCAGTGTGGCCGGTGACCGTGTGATCATCGCCCTGTTCCTTACGATGCTGACGTGTATCGTCCTGGGTATGGGCGTTCCCACCACTGCCAACTACATCATCATGGCCACCACCTGCGCCCCCATCCTGGTAAACGGCATGGGGATCAACAAGATCGCGGCCAATATGTTCGTATTCTATTTCGGCATTGTGGCGGATATTACGCCTCCGGTGGCCCTGGCAGCCTATGCAGGCTCTGCCATTGCCAAATCCAATCCCATGAAGACGGCTTTAAACGCTTCCCGTCTTGCAATCGCGGCCTTCATCGTGCCGTATATCTTCGCCTTTAACCCGGCGATGCTGTTCATTGACGCAGACGTGGTCCAGGTGGTGATCATCATCGTCACCTCCCTGGTGGGCCTGACCGGCGTGGCCGGAGGCCTGGAGGGCTATATGGTGACCAATATGAATCCCATCCAGAGGATCCTGGCCGTGGTCGGCGGTCTCTGCCTGATCATTCCAGGCACGGTCACAGACCTGGCGGGGATCGCCATTGTAGGAGCCTCTGTGGTCTGGCAGCTTGCAGATAAAAAGAAGCGGGCTGCGGCGTAGGAGATAAACAGCGGAAGAGGATCCAACAGAAGATAAAAAAATAGGGAGCCCGCACCAGCCGGTGTGCGGGCTCCCTTCTTGCACAAATAGAAGGAATTTGTATGCGGATTATTTCTCTTCCTTATAATTGCTCAGATCATAAGGCGTGGAGAGGATCACAATGGCGGCCACAGTGATGATGATCCCCAGGATCATGAGGACGCCGGATCCATTATGTAAAAATTTCATGACTGCTCCAATGGGGATCAGCGCGTTTCCGATGAACAGAAGGATCAGGAAATATACGCGTCCCAGAAGCTTTCCGTGTTTGGAATCTAAAAATTTCTGAATGTTCATTATGCTGGCCACACTCCCATCTTACTCATGATAAAGGTGATAAATACAATGTTCAGGACCGAAATGCAGGCAAGGATGCCGGCGTTGAAGAATCTGGACTGGATGACCTTTTTGCCCAGGTATCTGGGATCATTGCCCAGGAGATACCAGGAGTTGCCGGAGATCCAGTTAAATAAGGACTGCATGGCGGCGATGAATACGACCACCATCACAGGCTTTCCAAAGAATGCGCCTAAGAAGCCGATCTGGGGAGCCAGGACGATGAACGGATGGTACCAGGCCTTGGTGTCCTTCTTTACATTTGTAGACTGATAGAAGGAGGTGGCGCAGGTAACACTCAGGCCGATCATGGAAGAGCACACAAGGGCGATGATACCGATGTAGAAGCCCAGCTGGATCCAGATGGACGGAATTACGGAAACCAGGGCATTGCAGAGCGCTGTGGAGTCGGTGGGGATCCCTTCCTGTCCGGCAAAAGCCTCGGCAAAGGCGATGGAAACGAAGGAAAGCACCAGAGTCACCGGGATCAGTCCGCCGAACACGGCGTCAAAGCGGCCCAGAGTCTCATGGTTTTCAGAATATCCGCGGGATTCCATACCGTTGTTGAACAGTACCCAGTCCATGACGCCGATGGTGGCGGTCAGGGAGGCGATGAGCATGACGATGCCGTCGATTCCGCTGGGCAGTGTCGGGATCAGAAGTCCTTTGATCATGGCCTTAAAGTCCACGCCGGTGACACAGAGAACAGCGCCGAATACCACCAGCATGATGCCAATGAGGATCTTCATGGCGTTTTCTACGATCTTAACGCCCTTGGGGTTATCGCCGGAGCCGTACATTAAGGAAAGAGGTACGGAGATGGCAACCAGTAAGATCCAGCTGATGTTCTTGGGAACATTGATGTTCACCACCGAGAACAGGGCGGTAACAGCGTCTGCGCCCAGGGCGTACTGGCCGAAGTTATAAACGATCGATGCGACGAAGCAGGCCACGAGTCCGGTGGCAAAGCTTCCGAAAAATTTTCCATGGAATTTATCCTGGGCCTTGATGACAGAGATCTCCGATGCGGTCACGAACCGGGTGGCCAGGGCCAGCATAAAAAGGCCCAGGGCGAAGGAGTACAGCGGGATCCAGAGCATATCGTAGCCGTAGGCGGCGCCCAGGGTCACGGAGCTGGCAAAGGAGCCGGCGCCCAGGGTAAAGGCAGCGTTCATAAAGCCCGGTCCAGAAAGCTTGCAGTAGCCAAAGAATTTCTGAAGGGGCGGCTTTTTATTTAATTCCTGCAAAAACGCCTTTTCTTTCAGGGCGTTTTCTGAGTAACGTGGATTCACTTCCGTTCCGTTCATGTTTACATCCTCCTGATTATTTGGTCTGGTCTTCCAGACAGGTCACGATCATTTCGCATGGAGCGCAGGGACCGTCGGTGAAGAGCGCAGGGCGCTTAAAGTCGATCTTTCCGAAAAAGGCCTCGTTGAGGGCAATGTCGATCTCCTCGCAGTAGAGCTTTCCGGCGTTTTCAAGTCCGATCTCACGAAAAGCCGTGGAAAACGGACAGACGCGGTTGATCTCTCTCAGTGTATTCCCCTCCACGAAAGAGTCGCAGTCCCACGCCTCATTGGCCGGATAATCGGAATATTCCTCCACCGTGTGGAAGGTGACTTCCTTTCCGTCCTTTTTGATGTTTTCGATGATCTTCTGGGCCCTCATGTTGGCGAAGCGGCGTACCGCGCGCTTTACGACGGCTTCTCCCTTTTCCTGTCCCATTTCCTGGAGCACCTCATCGGCCATGACCGCAAACAGCTTTGCCATGGTCTCGGTGACCTTTCCCACGGGATCCTGTGGGTTGTACATCCTTTCCCCCTCCTTTTCATTTTTATGAAAATTTTATGGATTACAGAAAAAGTTTAGCATTTTAAAAGCCAGAAGTGGGCATAAATGATGCAAAAGGCAGGAAAAATGTAGTGAAAATCCGTCAGACTGCACAAGAGGACGGGGCCACGCCGAACAGGACAAAGGAAACCTCAAAGCGGCCGTCCTGTGCCTTGAGATTTAAGGTCCCGCCGTAGCCGGCCACAGCCTCCTGGACGTTGGGGAGCCCCAGGCCATGGCCCTCAGAATCCGGCTTGGTGGTGGCAAAGCCGGAGCGGATGGAGGCATCCGGATCCATGGAATTACAGATGCCGCAGACCAGCATCCCCTTTTTATACAGGAGCTTTACCAGGATCCTTTTTTCCGAGTCCCCGCTCTGGTTTAAACAGGCTTCGATGGCATTTTCCAGGATATTGCCGAAAATGATGCCGCAGTCCACCATGTCGATCTTCATGTTTTTTACCACCATGATCTCGGTGTCCACCTGGATCCCGCTGGCGGCTGCCTGGTCCAGCTTGGAGGTAAGGACCGCGTCCAGAAACGGATTGCCGGTGTTGACAAGCTGACGGGAGCGGGTATGGAGCTCCAGCTGGTCCCGGATCCTGGAGGTGTAGTCCAGGGCCTCGGCCGTTTTCCCGGAGGCCAGGAGGGTCTGGACCATCTGCCAGTGGTTCTTCATATCATGGCGCAGCTTCCGGTACTGGCTTTCCCGCCCCTCGATGGCCTTATAGTGGCGGACCTGCTCATTGAGCTGCTGCTCCAGATTTTTCCGCTCCAGGCTCTGACGGTAGATCCGGGCGGTCTCCGGCACCAGCAGGACCAGGTTATAAAGGATCAGCAGAACAGCTCCGGTGACCAGGCTGCGGATGGCGACTACGGGCTGGAAATTGTAAAACAGCAGATAGATGAAAAAGGTAAAAAAGCTGATGACGATCCCGATGTAGACCGTGTGCATTTTCCTGTTTTCCGATACCTCAGCGCTGAGATAGCAGATGCAGACCATAAGGGTGCAGATGAACAGGAACCAGAGGGACTGCTCCAGCCGGTAAAAGGGGATGTAGCCGGCCATGATCACCGCCACAGAGAGGATCAGGACCGCAAAGTGGAACAGACAGAGAAAGGTAAAGATCCCCGGATAGGTTTTGGGAAATTCCAGGGAGATGTACCGGTATAAAAGCACCGGGATGATGAAGATGGCAACACATTTGACGGTGTCGATGGCGTAGCCGCTGAGCACGGAGCTGGCCAGGGAGGATTCACAGAGGATCCAGACGGCAAAGCCTAAAAAGCAGAAGCCGATGGCGGAAACGCAAGTCTGTATTTTGTATACATAACGGAATACGGAGCCCGCCAGAAGGATCACCAGGGCAACAAAAAATAAGACTCCGGAGGTGATGAGATGGAGGGGGCCGGACATGGCCAGGTTATTGAACAGGGCGTTCCGGGAGCCAAAGCAGATCCGTGGGGTCTTGTGGATCTCATATTCGGCAGCAGGAGCCGGGGCGTCCCCTAAAAAAGCAGGCTCAAACTGGACCTCCAGGCGGGACAGGGAGAGAGCGCCGGACGGGTCCAGGGGGATCAGAAACCAGGTATCGGGACTGATCTCAAGAACCTCACAGTCCTCCGGGACCGGGATCTCCCGGCCGTCCGCCAGGACTCGGGACGGCTTCTGGCCGCTGACTGCCAGGAAGGGCCGTTCCACCCGGTCGCCGGGAAGGGCGCAGGAAAACGACAGGACGCCCTTCCGGGCCTCCTGATGGTCAAAATGGACGATGCTTCCAGAGCTTGTGAGCTCCAGAAACGTATGGTAGGAATCCGTGGGCCGTTCCTTTTGGATGGAAAGCAGGAACAGCCAGGAGATATACAAAAACAGCAGCCAGAAGGCATGATAGATACGGTTTGCCACAGCTCCTCCTCTCTGCTCAGACCATGGAAAGGCCGTTGAGCAGGTAATTCTGGTAATGCTCCCGGGAATCGGCGTATTTCTGGCCGATGGGGATCACAGTCCGGTCGATGCAGACAAATTCTTTTCCACTGAGATAATCCACATTTTCAAAGTTTACGATATAGGAGCGGTGGACCCGGTGAAAGGATTCCGGCGGGAGCTGCTGCTCCAGGTCAGAGATATTTCCATAAAATTCAATGGGCGGCCCGGCCTTCACATGGATCTCGATGATCCGGTTCTTTACCTCGAAAAAAATAATGTCCGTCAGGAGGACAGAGCCAATGGTCTTTCCAAATTTATATGTAAATTTTTCCTTCCGCCCCTTTTCAGCCAGGGAAACGGCCTTTAAAAAGACCTTTTCGATCTTCTCCGTCCGCATGTCCTGCTTTAACAGGTAGTGGAGGGGCATCACGTCCAGGGCCTCAAAAACATGCTCCTTGCTGACCGTGAGAAAGATGATCTGGGCGGTGGGATTTATGGCGCGGAGTTTGGCGGCAGTTTCAATGCCGTTGAGCTTTTTCATCAGGATGTCCAGAAAAAAGATGTCAGTGGTCCGGTTTTTATCGTCTGGATCGAAGAGCAGCTCCTCGCCGGAGGAGCAGCAGGATACGGAGGCGGCGATGCTGTGCTTTTGGCAGAGACCCTGGATCAGACCACAGAGCTCGTCCCGCATGGCGTCGCTGTCGTCGCAGATGCAGATATGGATCATAGGATGGTTTCCCCCTTTTCCTTTTTGATACTGATTATATCATTCTATGATGTTTGGGTCAAAAGGCTTTTTGACCTTTTGACCCTGGCATCATTACACAGGAGAACGGGGAAGATCATCAGAACACCAGATTCACCAGTATACAGAGGAGGACGCCGATCCCGGTGGGCAGAAGGATGGATACGGCGGTCCATTTTAAGCTTCCCGTCTCCTTTTTTATGGTGAGGCAGGTGGTGGAGCAGGGCCAGTGGAACAGGGAGAAAATGGCCATGCAGACGGCGGTCTTAACGGTCCACCCGTTGGCGGACAGCAGGCTTAAAATGGCCGTTTTATCGTCCATGGGGGCAAGGACGCCGCTCTGTAAATAGGCCATGAGGATAATGGGCAGGACGATCTCATTGGCGGGAAAGCCAAGGATAAAGGCCATGAGGATGATGCCGTCCAGTCCCATAAGGGTCCCAAGGGGATCCAGAAAGCCTGCAATGTGCATAAGGAGGCTTTCTCCGCCCACGGTCAGATTGGCCAGAAGCCAGATCACCAGACCGGCCGGGGCGGCCACAGCCACGGCCCGGCCCAGGACGAACAGGGTCCGGTCAAAGATGGAGCGGACGATGACCTTTCCCGGCTGGGGGCGGCGGTAGGGCGGAAGCTCCAGGGTAAAGGACGAGGGAACGCCCTTTAAAAGAGTCCTGGATAACAGGAATGAGGCCCCAAGGGTGGCCAGGATGGCTGCCAGGATAAAAAGCGTCAGCACCAGGGCGGTCAGCAGGGAGGAGAGCACCGGGTTTTCCATCGGAAGCCCTGCCCAGACGCCGCCTCCGGCTCCCAGAAGGGCGATCATGGTCAGCAGCAGGGGGAACCGGCCGTTGCAGGGCATGAGGCTGTTGGTGAGGATGGCGATGAGCCGTTCCCTGGGGGAGTCGATGATCCTGCATCCCACCACCCCGGCGGCGTTGCAGCCCAGGCCCATGGCCATGGTCAGGCACTGCTTTCCGCAGGCGCTGCATTTGTGGAAGGCGCCGTCCATATTAAAGGCCGCCCGGGGCAGATACCCCAGATCCTCCAGCAGAGTGAACAGAGGAAAAAAGATGGCCATGGGAGGCAGCATGACGGACACGATCCAGGCCACCACCCGGTATACGCCGAAAACAGCCATGTCGATGAACCACTGGGGGAGGCCTATGGAAAGGGCGGCCTCAGCCAGCCGCGGCTCCAGGGAGAAAAACAGGTCCCACAGCATGGAGGACGGGTAATTGGCCCCGGTGATGGTGAGCCAGAAGATCCCCAGAAGCAGCAGTACCATGACCGCCGTACCGGTGAAGGGGCCGGTGAGGATCCGGTCCAGACGCTCTTCCCTTTTTCTGTAATGTTCCTTTGTATAGGTGACCGCCTGGGCCGCCAGGTCTTTGGGGGAGAAGGCGGAGGGGAGCCTCCGGTACGGAGAGCCCAGGGAGCAGGAGGCGCAGGCACAGGGGCATGAGGCGGCCAGGGAGGCCAGCAGCTTCTTTAAGGTTAACAGGCCTTTGGCCGTCCGGCCGCAGCAGGGAGTCACAGGGATCCCCAGGGAACGCTCCAGGGCCTTAAAATCGATCCGGATCCCCTTTTTTTCAGCCTCATCGCAGAGATTGACGCAGAGGACCGCCTGGGGCATGGGACCAGCCTCCTCTCTGTGCTCCAGCAGCCCTGCAGCCTGGGACAGCAGATACAGCCCCCGCTCCAGGCAGGTGGCGTCGCAGACCACCAGCAGAAAGTCGTAGTCCTCGTTTAAAATAAAATCCTTTGTCAGCTCCTCCTCAGCGGAGCGGGTATCAAAGGAGTAGATGCCGGGAAGGTCCACAGCGGAAAAATCCTGGCCGCCATAGGAAAACTGTCCCACGGCGCAGGAGACGGTGACTCCGGCCCAGTTGCCGGTGTGCTGGCGGAGCCGGGTCAGACCGTTGAAAATGGTGCTTTTTCCCACGTTTGGGTTGCCCATCAGGGCCACGCGCCGCGTCATGAGAGGGCCTCCACCAGGATCATGCGGCTGTCCTCCTCCCGGAGGGCGATGACGGCCCCGCGGACCAGATAGGCGGCAATGTTCCCTTTCCGTTTCCGGAGCACGCAGGTGACGGCCTCCTCCGGCTCAAAGCCCAGGTCAGAAAGCCGCCCGGCCATTAACGGCGGATTGGCCAGCGCCAGGATCTTTGCGGATCCTCCTGTATTTATACTGCTCAATGGTAGTACCATGAAATCACTCACTCGCACGTTGCTTATGAGTGAGATATGAAAAAGCGGGCGGCTTTGTGCCTGTACAGGGCGGGGGAGCCGGGGAACACCGGAATCAGGGCAGGGGACCGGGGATCAGAGGATTACGGGAACCGGCGCGTCAAGCTTCATGGAGCGGTCTGTGACGGCGCAGTCATAGGCCCAGATATGGACGCCGTTTTCCTTCGCCTTTTTTAGTGCATCGGCAAATTCCAGGTGGCGTTCCCGGTGGGGGGAAAAAGCATGAACGCCCTTCATCTGGATCACAAAAAGAGCGGCCGCTCCGTATCCATCCTTTACGGCCTGCGCAAGGCCCTCCAGGTGACGGATCCCCCGCTCCGTGGGCGCGTCCGGGAACATGGCCGTACCGTCCATATCCAGGGTCACGCCCTTTACCTCCATGAACCAGGGAGAGCCGCCGCAGGAAAAGGCCAGATCGAACCGGGAGTCCCCATAGCGGACCTCCCGCTTTACATGGTCCGGCCTGGGACAGAAGGGAAGCCCCTCTCCGGCGGTGAGCCATTCCCACGCCGTCTGGTTGGGGGCCTGGGAGTCAATATTGACCCACTGCGGCCCCTGGGCGGTCTCTTTTTTTACGGCGATCAGCGAGTATTCTGTTTTCCTTCCCTGGGCCATGGCGTCTGGATGGAACTGCACCGCCGCCGGGACGCCTGGGATCAGGAGCTCTCCCAGTCTCCCGGTATTTTTTACATGACAGACCGCCTCGTTTCCGTTCAGAAGGACCCGGGCCAGGAACCGGTTGGGACGGGAAAGGAAAACGGCCTGCATTACATTTTCATAGATCATAGGAAAATACCTCCGTCCCTGGATTATAGCATAAATGGAGCAGATTTAATATTAATAAAGGAAACTGTGAAATCAATCTTTTCAAACCTGGAGAAATAAGGTATAATCACCTTGAGTATACAGCGCCGGCTTATGATGCGGCCTGAAACAATATGACGCAAATGGAGGTCCAAGATTATGTTAGTAACAGCGAAAGAAATGCTTGCAAAGGCAAGAGACGGAAAATATGCAGTAGGCCATTTCAACATCAACAACCTGGAGTGGACAAAGGCGATCCTTCAGACAGCGGAAGAATTAAGATCTCCGGTGATCCTTGGGGTTTCCGAGGGCGCTGGAAAGTACATGGGCGGATATAAGACCGTTGTGGGAATGGTCAATGGTATGCTGGAGGAATTAAACATCACAGTTCCCGTTGCCCTTCACCTGGACCATGGCAGCTATGAGGGCTGCTTAAAGTGCATCGAAGCCGGATTTTCTTCCATTATGTTCGACGGCTCCCACTATCCCATCGAGGAGAACGTGGAGAAGACCAAGGAGCTGATCCGCATCTGCCGTGAAAAGGGCATGTCCCTGGAGGCTGAGGTCGGCGCCATCGGCGGTGAGGAAGACGGTGTAGTAGGGATGGGCGAGTGCGCAGATCCCAACGAATGTAAGATGATCGCAGACCTGGGCGTTGATATGCTGGCTGCGGGAATCGGAAATATCCATGGAAAATACCCGGCCAACTGGCAGGGCTTAAGCTTCGAGATCCTTGCGGCAGTGAAGGAGAAGGTGGGCGATATGCCTCTGGTGCTTCACGGCGGTACAGGGATCCCGGAGGATATGATCAAGAAGGCCATTTCCCTGGGCGTTGCAAAGATCAATGTAAATACCGAGTGTCAGCTGGCCTTTGCCGATGCTACGAGAAAGTACATCGAAGCAGGAAAGGATCTGGAAGGAAAGGGCTTTGACCCGAGAAAGCTTCTGGCTCCCGGCGCAGCGGCCATCAAAGAGACTGTGAAGACCAAAATGGAGCTGTTCGGTTCCATTGGCAAGGCAGAATAAAAGACGCGTGCGGCAATCAAACGTTCTCCCCTTTCCGGGAGAACGTTTTTGCAAATCTGGCTGGGCCAGTATACATGAGGAGGAAAAATCTATGAGCGAGGCCATCCATGTGGCAGAAATTTTTGGAGAAAATGTATTTGACGACGCGGTAATGAGAGAGCGTCTGCCCAAAAGCGTCTATAAGAAGCTGAAGCAGACCATTGAGGACGGAAGCGAGCTGGACCCGTCCATCGCAGACGTGGTAGCCCATGCCATGAAGGACTGGGCGGTGGACAATGGAGCGACCCATTATACCCACTGGTTCCAGCCCCTGACCGGCGTTACGGCGGAAAAACACGATTCCTTTATCACCAGTCCCGACGCGGCCGGAAGAGTCCTGATGGATCTTTCGGGGAAAGAGCTGATCAAGGGAGAGGCCGACGGCTCCTCCTTCCCCTCCGGCGGCCTCCGCGCCACCTTTGAGGCCCGGGGCTATACTACCTGGGACTGTACCTCCCCGGCGTTCTTAAAAAAGGACGCCTTAGGCGTGACCCTCTGCATCCCCACAGCCTTCTGCTCCTACGGGGGAGAGGCCCTGGATAAGAAAACGCCGCTCTTACGCTCCATGGAGGCCATCGATAAGCAGGCGGTCCGCATTTTCCATCTGTTCGGCAACACTGCCGTGAAGCGGGTGATCCCGTCGGTGGGACCGGAGCAGGAATATTTCCTGGTGGACCGGGAAAAATATTTACAGAGAAAAGACCTGATCTATACGGGCCGCACCCTGTTCGGGGCCATGCCGCCCAAGGGCCAGGAGATGGACGACCATTACTACGGCGTGATCCGGGAGCGGGTGGGCGCGTTCATGAAGGAGCTCAACGAGGAGCTCTGGAAGCTGGGGGTGGCGGCTAAGACCCAGCATAACGAGGTGGCTCCGGCCCAGCATGAGCTGGCGGCCATCTACACCAAGGCCAACCTGGCAGTGGACCACAACCAGATCGTCATGGAGACCATGAAAAAGGTAGCCAGCCGCCGCGGCCTTGCCTGCCTGCTCCATGAAAAGCCGTTCCAGGGCGTCAACGGCTCCGGAAAGCACAACAACTGGTCCCTGACCTCCGACACCGGCATCAATATGCTGGAGCCGGGAGTGACGCCCCATGAGAACATCCAGTTCCTTTTGGTGCTGGCCTGCATCATGAAGGCTGTGGACGTCCATGCAGACCTGCTCCGTCAGTCGGCAGCCGTTCCCGGAAACGATTACCGTCTGGGAGCCCAGGAGGCGCCGCCGGCCATTATCTCCATCTTTGTGGGCGAGCAGATCGAGGACGTGATCGACCAGCTCTGCAGCACCGGCTCCGCCACCCACTCCAAGATGGGCGGTACCTTAAGGACCGGCGTGACCACACTTCCGGATTTTGATAAGGATGCCACAGACCGGAACCGGACCTCGCCCTTCGCATTTACCAACAATAAATTTGAATTCCGTATGGTGGGCTCCTCCGACTCCATTTCCTCCGCCAATGTGGTGTTGAATACCATTGTGGCAGAGGCCTTTAAAGAAGCGGCGGATATCCTGGAGGCCTCCGATGACTTCCCCACAGCGGTCCATGACCTGATCAAAAAGCTGCTTTCCGAGCACAGACGGATCATCTTCAACGGCAACGGCTACACCGAGGAGTGGGTACAGGAGGCAGAACGGAGAGGTCTTCCCAACTTAAAGTGCATGGTGGACTCCATCCCGTCCCTGGTGACAGAAAAGGCCGTGAAGCTGTTCGGAGACTTCGGCGTGTACACAAGATCCGAGCTGTACGCCCGGGCAGAGATCGAGTACGAGACTTATGCCAAGAGCGTTCTGGTGGAAGCCCGGACCATGTCAGACATGGCTGGAAAGCAGATCATTCCGGCGGTGATCCGGTATTCGGGAGATCTGGCCAGGTCCCTCAATGAAGTAAGGACCGCCTGCCCGGAGGCTGACATGAGTGTGCAGACGGAGCTGGTGCTGGAGGTCTCCAGCCTGCTGGCTGCCATGAAAAACGCCATGGAGGAGATCCGGAAGGATCTGGAGAAGGCAGGGACCATGTCTAATATGAAGGAGCGGGCCCACTTCTGCTACGATGAGATGGTACCGGCCATGAACCGGCTCAGAGAGCCTGCGGACCGCCTGGAGATGATCGTGGACAAGGAATACTGGCCCTTCCCCAGCTACGGCGATATGATCTTTGAAGTATAAATTTTACGCCATAAGGCGCAGGACCGGACGGTCCGGCGGAGACGATCTGCCGGGGCGGCCGGTCTTTTCCTTGCCCCGCGCCGGAAGCCTGGGAGATTTCCCTCTGCATACCGTTGCGGAAAATGGCGGAGAATGGTATACTATACCTGGTTTTTTCTCTAAAAACAAGGAAAACAGGAAAGGAAAATGCGGCGCAGGCCGCAGCAGAGTAAGAGATATGTCAAATAAAGTATCTGGAAAGAGGCAGAAAGGGGCGGACAGCCCCGAACTGCGGGAAAAGGACGCCAGGAGCATGGCCGGGATCATGGGCGTGTTTGCCGTGGCGGTGCTGGGTATCTTTCCCCTGGCATACGATAACTATTATTACAACATTCTGGAGACCAAGTACCATTTTTACTGTGTCGCCTCCATTGCGGCCATGGCGCTGATGCTCTTTTACGGGATCTTCAGCGGCCGGATCGCGGGATTTTTCAGAGGGGACGGCAGTGAAAAGGGAGGAAGCGGATTTTTTAAGCGGATCCTTGGAGGGCTGAATTTTGTGGACTGGGCCATGCTGGCGTTCTGGGGAGCCAATGTCATTTCCTGGATCCTCTGCGTGGACTGGCGCTGGGATGCCTTCTGGGGGACCTTCGGCCGGTATAACGGCGTATTTCTGATCACCCTCTATACGGTGGTCTACTTCCTGGTGACCCGGTTTTTCCGGTTCCGTCAGTGGTATCTGGATCTGTTCCTGGTGACGGGAATGCTGGTCTGCGGCTTCGGCATCACCGACTATTTCCGGATGGATCTGCTCCACTTTAAGGCAGAGCTTTCGGCGGACCAGCACGCCACCTTCGTCTCCACCTTCGGAAACATTAATACGTACACCGTTTATGTGGGCGCGGTGCTTGCGGTGTCCATGACCTTATTCACCCTGGATAAGGACTGGAGGAAGAGAATCTGGTATTTTACCGCCATGATGGTGTCCAGCGTGGCCATCATCATGGGAACCAGCGACAACGCCTATCTGACCCTGGGAGCGCTTCTGGGCTTCCTGCCCCTGTACCTGTTCCGGACCTGGAGCGGGATACGGAGATACCTTATGGCAGCGGCAGGGTTCTTCACGGCGGCCTGGATCGTGGAATGGGCCAATGTGAAATACGCGGACAAGGTCCTGGGCATCGACAGCCTGTTTACCATGTTCGTCCAGTACGAGCATTTTAAGGAGATCGTCCTGGCCCTGTGGATCGCAGCGGCGGTGCTGACGGCGCTGACCATCCGGAGAAAGGGAGAAAAAGACCGGATCGGCAGATGGCCTTGCTTTGTCTGGCTGGGCTTTCTGGCCTTCATTGCGGCTGGAGTCATCTATGTGCTTTACGACGCCAATGCGGCGGGGAATGCGGAAAAGTACGCGGCCATCAGTAAATATGTGGTGTTCAATGACGCCTGGGGGACCAATCGCGGCTATGCCTGGATCCGGTCCATGGAGGTTTTCAGGGAGTTTTTCACCACCAAGGACAAGATCTTCGGCTACGGTCCGGAGACCTTCCGGGTGCTCATGGAAAATTATTATCTGGGAGAGCTGGGCAATGTGATCTTTGACAACGCCCATAACGAATACCTCCACTATCTGATCACCATCGGCCTGTTCGGCATGCTGTCCTATATGGCATGGCTGGGCACCTCCATTGTCTGGATGGCAAGGAACCTCAAGGACCGGCCGGAGGTGGCGGCCTGCCTGTTTGCCCTGGCGGCTTATGCGGTCCAGGCCACGGTGAACTTAAACCTTCCGGTGGCTATGCCTGTGACGGTGCAGCTTCTGGCCATGGGCGTCAGCAGACAGTTAAAGAAAAAGGAAAATGAATCCATATAGAACGGAGAGTGTGCATATGCAGGCAGTGATCATGGCCGGAGGAAAGGGGACGCGCCTGGCGGCCCTTACGAAAGACGAGATACCGAAGCCCATGGTGGAGGTGGCGGGAAAACCGCTGTTATTATGGCAGGTGGAGAGGCTTAAGGACCACGGGATCACCGATATCCTCATGGTCATCGGCCATCTGGGCGAAAAGATCCAGGAATTTTTTGGAGATGGGGAGCGTTTTGGGGTACGGATCCGGTATTTTGTGGAGGAAACGCCCCTGGGCACCGCCGGTTCCTTCTATTATTTAAAGGATATGGTGGAGGAGACCTTCTTCATGATGTCCGGGGACCTGTTTTTTGACATTGATTTCGGCCGGATGCTGGCCTTTCATGAGAAGAAAAAGGCAGCGGCCACGCTGTTCGTCCATCCCAACGGCCATCCCTATGACTCGGATCTCCTGGTGTTAGATGAGGACGACCGGGTGCGGAAATTCGACTCCAAGCACAATACCAGGGACTACTGGTATGAAAATTGTGTGAATGCTGGAATTTTCGTGTTTAACAGAAAAATTTGTGACCGGGTTCCGGAGCCGGTGAAGCGGAACCTGGAAAACGATGTGATCCAGGGAATGATCCAGGACGGAGAGTCGGTGTACGGCTACCGCTCCCCGGAGTATGTGAAGGATGTGGGGACTGTGGACCGGATCCAGCAGACCTTAAAGGATATTGAACGGGGCTTTATTGCGGAGAAATCCCTCAGCAGAAAGCAGAAATGCATCTTCCTGGACCGGGACGGCACCATTAACCAGTACCGGGGCCTGGTATATAAGGAGGAGGACTTTGAGCTGGAGCCCTGTGCGGTCCAGGCGGTGAAACGGATCAACCAGTCGGGCCGTCTGGGGATCGTCATCACCAACCAGCCGGTGGCACTGGCTGTTTTTTCCCCATAAATCCTGATAATCGATAGCCCAGAAATTTATAGCAAATAAAGCCATGGCCAATCCGATGGTGGCCCGGGGCCTCTGCGGGATCGAAGATGTGGAAAATATCCACCGGAAGCTTTCCTCCCTTCTGGGGAAGGAGGGCGCGTTCCTGGACGATATCCTGTTCTGCCCCCATCACCCGGACAAGGGATACCCGGAGGAAAATCCGGCCTACAAGATCCCCTGTGAGTGCCGGAAGCCAAAGACCGGCCTGGTGGAGCAGGCAGCAGAAAAATATAACATTGACCTTTCCGCCTCCTGGATGGTGGGAGACACCACCATAGATATCCAGACAGGGATCAACGCCGGAATGCGCACCGCCCTGGTACTGACCGGAGAGGCAGGAAAGGATAAAAAATACGATGTGACGCCGGATCTTGTCTGCAGGGACCTTTTGGAGGCCGTGGAGAAGATCCTGGAGATGGATTAGGAGGGATCTCATGATCATTACACAGACGCCGTTCCGCATGTCCTTTTTTGGCGGCGGGACCGATTTCCCGGGATTTTATAAGGAGCATGGCGGAGCCGTGATCTCCACCACCTTTGATAAATACTGCTACGTGAACGTGCGCCATCTGCCGCGGTTCTTCGATTATTCCACAGAGCTTTCCTACTCGAGGATCGAGCGGGTGACCGATGTGGAGGCCATCGAGCATCCGGCCATCCGGGAGGCCATGAAATATCTGGACATGCAGGAGATCCGCCTGACCTATGAGGCAGACCTGCCGGCCCGGTCCGGCCTGGGCACCAGCAGCTCCTTTGCCGTGGGCATGCTGAACGCGTTTTACGCCTTAAAGGGCAAATACGCCGATAAGCGGAAGCTGGCCGACGACGCCATCTATCTGGAGCGGGTGCTCTGCA
>OGWR01000852.1_pt1 | contig 26462 bp, 27 predicted proteins | sample 1576061 | NCBI WGS metagenome assembly OGWR01 (sample SAMEA3541511, study PRJEB24748) | human gut metagenome | biome: human gut; feature: human-associated habitat; material: faeces | place: China | collected 2012 | reverse complement strand
CGCAGAGTGCAATGGATTTCTACAAAGAGAAATTCAGAGCTTTTATCATTGAAATTTAAGGAGGAACGCCTTATGACCTTTAATGCAATGACCGAACGTTACGAAGAAATCACGGTTTGCGGAAAGCCTGCACTGTTCACCAGCATCCGTATCAAGAGAGATACTGTCCCGGATGGTCTGTATGCCTACGATGTCCGGCATGATGATGAATGCCGGGGTATCCCTTGTGAAATCGCGCCCTTTGTGATGGTCAACCACTGGGGCACCATCATCCTTGCGGAACCGCTGGAACTGCCGGACGATGGGCGGCGATATATTGACGAGGACACCGACTGGAACTACGCTCCGTTTGGAGGAACAGAGAAAAATCAAAAGCCATGTGTCACAGTGAAAGAATTTATAAAGACCTATGTGAAGCAGAAATGACAACTTGTGCCGGGAAAGTATTAAAAATGCCGTAGAGGTAAAAGAGTATCAAATTCTCTATCATTTGAGAGAGTTGCGTCAGCAAATCGGCAACGCTAAAATGACGAACGGCATTTTTGATACAGAAAGAAAAGAGTTATGAGCATTTATGGCTATTGCAGAATTTCTACTGCAAAACAGAGCATTGACCGTCAGATCCGCAACATCAAGGCAGAATACCCGACTGCCCATATCGTGCAGGAAGCCTATACTGGCACATCCATTTTTCGCCCGGAGTGGCTGAAGCTCTATCGGATTTTGAAATCCGGTGATATAGTGGTATTCGATTCAGTATCCCGGATGTCCAGAAATGCAGAAGAAGGTTTTGCTTTGTACGAAGACCTCTACCACAAGGGCATCCGGCTGGTGTTCTTGAAAGAGCACCACATCGACACCGAGACCTACAAAAAAGCCCTGTCCGGCAGCATTGCCATGACAGGGACAAATGTGGACTTCATCTTGAAGGGCATCAACGAGTATCTGATGGCCTTGGCAAAGGAGCAGATCAAACTGGCCTTTGAGCAGTCCGAAAAAGAAGTTGCCGATCTGCACCAGCGCACCCGTGAGGGCCTTTTGACCGCCCGGCTGAACGGCAAGCAGGTTGGCCGCAAAAAGGGTGTTGGCTTTGAAACGAAAAAATCCAGAGAAGCCAAGCAGATCATCCGCACCCACTGCAAGACCTTTGGCGGCACATTGGATGACATGGAGTGCATGAAATTGACTGGACTTGCCCGGAATACCTATTATAAATATAAGCGGCAGATTCGGGCTGATTTGACTGACGAGGGAAAACTTAAAAAGGAAGAGTTGTTATGCAAAACGAAAAATGTGTAAAAGATGAACCCCATAGCGAATTTACGAAGGAAGAACAACAGGAATTTTTGAATTTGTTGAATCGCATAACCCCGGAACAGCGTGAAGCACTGAAAAAAGTTCTGAAGTCCTTTGTCTAATGAAGAAGGATGCCAAGTGACGCAATGGTCGTCGGGCATCCTTCTTTTTTGTAAAGGTTTGCTTTATTCAGGCAGAAATGCCCGAATTAAATCCAAAATAGCGATTCTTTGCGAGGGCGAAAGTCTATCCCAGATGGTCAAAAGGGATTTCTGCTCCTCTGTCAAATGGTGAACGGCAGTGTCTTCTTCAAAAAATTGCGAGAGTGTGATACCAAGGCCGTGACATATTTTTTCAATTGAGGTCACATTAGGCTGAAGGTTTCGTCTGCGCCACGTTGATAAGGTGGATTGCGTTAGACCGGAGTTCTCGGCAAGGGTGTATTCAGACCATCCACGAGCCAACCGCTCCCGGTCGATCCTTCCCAGAATGTCAAAGTTTGGCTTCTCGCGTTCCATGTCATAGACCTCCTTGGATAAATCGTAGTGCTACTTACGATTTTAAGGATGGACGGCTTGACATGTAATTATATAAATCGTATAATTTTAACAAGATAAATCCAGCTATAAGCGAACGCATTAGGCGTTATGGAAAAGGGGATGAATCGAAAACAGCAAGTTGCAAGGGTTCAATTCTGTGTGGCGGTACATTTGAGAAAGGTTGAAGGAAAAAAGATGGAAATGGTTGTCTTTATCGTGTATTGTGTGTTGAGTTACTGGGCGGTTGGGCAGACCATCTACGCAAACAAAATTCAAATTGGGTCAATGAAGGATATTTTCCTGACAAGATTCGTTCTTGGTGTGCTGCTGGGACTGATTTTGATTCCAGTGGCGATTCTGAAAAAGCTGTTCATCCATTGAGATGGGAGGAAAAACCATGAAAGAACGATTTGAAATCTATGATGGCAGTGCAGAGGCTAAAAAAGCCAAAGGAAAATCCAAAAATCTGAGCGGCTTTCATCCGCTGTTTACCGCATCTGCGCGCAGAAGCATCGCGCTGGATGGCTTAAAGATCTGGCTGCTGCTGGGATTCGTTGTGGGCGTGGTGACAGGTGCTGCAACGGGTGCCGGAGCGGTATCGGTGCTTTTGGGGCTTCTAATCGCCGCAGTAATCTATTTTGGCTTCCGGGATGATGTCTATAAAAAAGTCTATGGCCCGGAGCATGACAGAGGCCAGCTGCCTTTGCCGGAAGGAATGAGCTGGGAAGAAGCCGTAGACCGCATCCGCCGTGGATTTGCCAACCCGGACGTTGAACAGGTTACGGATACTGCGGATGCCATGACCTTTTACAGCAAAAAGCGTGGTACCTATCAGCTGAAAAACACAGCCGATGGTCTGAAAATGACCATCCTGACCAAGCCATCCAAGAGCAGCAAGAAAGAATATCTGTATGCAGTTTTCAGCAGCGTTCTGCTGTCGCAGGTGATCGCCATCCTGTACCCTGAAAAAATTTCTGCGGAGCAGGTGGAAGAAGAAAAGGCAGCAGTCCGGAAGCTGTTCGGCGCACATAAGATGCCGTTGTTGATTGAGCTGGCGATTACGGCGGCGTTTGTCGCGTTTGCGGTATATATGTTATATCCTGTGCTTTATTCAGACAATGCCCGCTCCAAAGGAATTTCGGACGGATACTTGAGTGTCTTCCCGGCAGAAGCCACAGTAGGCGAGGTGTTGGACGATTTTTTTGCAAATGGAACGTGGGAAAACTATGAACAGGACGGAGTGACTTTTGTCCACTACAGCGGTGAGTGCGTCAGCACACAAACGGGAGAAAAATCCACCGTTGGCATCTATTTCAAGTTGAATGATGACGGCTCTTTTGAAATCGACCGGATGACCATGGACGGCGAAACGATGAACCTATTAAGGCAGAACATCGCGCTTTCCGAGATCAGTAACAGCTACTGCGAATCTCATGGCCTTGCCAGCAACAATGCGATTGATAACGCTCTAAATGATGTTGCCGGTGCTGTATCTGAGCCGGAGAGTGTGACAGAAGAGCCTGCGGCTGCGTCGGTGAACGAAGTCTACGTGGAAAGCAATGAAAGCGCAACTTTGACGGAGGAGATTATGACGGCAGCTCGTGAATATTACGAGAATGATGTATTGCCAGAGTCCGAGCGTACAAGATTCCAAAGCCTTGACAAAAATGAACTTGCCATTGCTTGGCAGGATGCGATGTATACGGATATATACGAATGCACCAGTCAGGCAGATTATGCACGGGCGTGGAATCGGTTCGTTAATTATATTTGTTTCTACGCGCATATTGATGGTGATACTGACAAGGTTTCGGGTTATTCAGACTATTATGATGTCTATATGAATGGACCGGTTTATGCGGAAACGGACGATGAAGCAGAGCCTTATGTCGATGAAGTAGTGAAAATCGCAGCAAACAACGGTGCCCAAATACAATTTTGATGAAAGTGCAAGACGTAAAAATCCTTCTTGAAATTTGAGACGAACGAATTAAAAATCAATAAGATTAAATCCCGCTGGATTCCTGCTGCGGAGTCCAACGGGATTCTTTTTGCCCCAAACGAAAGATAAGGCTCACTGACATTGGCTCATGTACTGAATCAGGTCTTGTTTGTAAACCTTCCAGAGTTTTCCCATCTTGAAGGCGGGAATTTCGCCGCTGTTCAGAAGACGCAGCAGTAGATTTCTGCCAACATGCGTAATTTCCATGACCTGCCGGAAGCTCAGGACATCAGGATAGTTGTCTAGCATTGAAAATCAACTCCATTCTTGTGATTCTGGTGAATTTTCGTGTTGCATTGCACGGAACGTTTTTATCCAATCAAAGACCTTGTACCCTTGTGCATAAGGGCGTACATGGAAATCTGCCGCATTGACGGTCGTTCAGGATGCGGCAAGGGATGATTACATCGTTGATCTCTAATTTTTCCAAAGCCTTTGCGATTTTCTTTTTATGATGTATCTTATCGGTCAGTTCCGGCTCATCCTGCGCTTCGATGTACGCAGCGACAAGTTCCTTGGTATCGTCATCAAGGTTGCTCGTTTGTACGGCTTTCAAGGCAGTTGGAACGTTATACCACGAATGCTTGCCAAAATAATCGACGGCATACCGATATAGAAAGAGCGGAATATCATCACTGATTTTATCAAAATAATGAAACAGCGCATGATTTCCAAACTGGAGCTTTGAAGATTTCGATTCCAACTTATCGTACTCAAATTCTTTCAGACTGGGGCGCTTTAATTGGATTTCATATCGAACCAGATTTTTTGAGCGTTCCAAATCGTCTGGAGAAATCGGATAGCTCTCCTTTTCACAATTTAAGAGCTGTTGATGCTTGTCATAGAGTGCAAAATCGTACCACGTTTTTTCAAATTTACAGCTTCGGATCTCATTGTGCTGGTTATAGTGCAGTGCGCGACCTTTCCTGTACGGGTCAACGCTTCCTGCATAACGAATGATTTTTACCATCAGCGAGGGATCGCATTTCACATAGAAGTCTTGTGTAATATCCAACCGGTGCATTTTCCATTTAATGGAATTCTCAATTTCAAGGAGTCCAAGCTGCTCCAATTCATCCAGAAATGCCTGCTCTTGCATGGCCAAACCTTCTGGCGATAAATCTGTTAAGCTTAAACGAGATGGATCACCTGCGATCCGAGCGAGGTTCACACCAGATAACGTTATGTATCTCTTCCTGAAATCTGGGTATTCTGCCAGTGTGATGGTCAAACCGCCATCTTTTCTTTTATAAGAGTAGCCTTTTTTCGAGGAGCCATGATACGGAACCCGATAGTATTTTCCAGCGGATACCATTTTTTGAATTGCCATAAATACAGTGCGCTTCGCTTCGCAATCCGTGTACGTTCCATTCACTTCAAACGTATGAATGGAAGGTGCTAAAAGTGGGAGCTTCTTTGCCATTGTCATAAAAATACCTCTTTTTGTGATTTATCAGGATGTTATGAATCAAATAGAAATTGATCGGGAGGAACAACTACTATAAAAACGCATAGCATTCTATCTGGTGATTTATGACACTGTTATCCATAGATCGAAATCTAATAGAATGAGAATAAACTGCTTTTTGGGGCTTTCTTATAGGGCGATTTGATCAAAGGCAGCGTATTTTCTATCTTTGCACTTCAAATTCATTGTGACAAATGAAAAAATCATTACAGATCGCAGTAAATCCAGTTTCGACATTTGGGGTGGTTTTCGTCCAATCAGACAGGTCTGGTTTTCTTTATCAAGAGCCAGCGGGCATTTTGTATCTTGTTTTGTGAGCAGACAGAAGGTACAATAATAACAAGTGACTCACATCTGCGAGGTGATACCATGCTGCGGGAAACTCCGTTTTTTGTATAAATAAAAACTTTTTACTCTTCGGTTTCACTCTATAAAACTTATATAAGAATGAAATTTTCTAAAATGCTGGAATAAAAATCGAAAATGAGGTATACTAATAACAGGAAGGAGTTGAAAGAATGCTTTGCCAGTTTTCTTTTCAGAATTTTAAGTCTTATAAGGATGAAACCACATTCGATTTCCGTGCAATGGCGATTCCGGAGTTTCAGGATGCCTTGATTCGACAGGAGAAAGCAGAAGACTTACTTCCGGTCAGTGCAGTCTACGGCCCCAATGGTGGCGGTAAGACGAATCTGCTTCAGGCATTCTTTTGCCTGATTAACCTTGTTGTGAAGCCGATTCATGCATTGGAGAAGAATCGGCAGCCAATGATTTTTCAGCAGGGCAGCAGTGTGGCTCCCTTTATGCTGGATGAAAGTTCTGCGAATGAACCTACGATTTTTCAGGTGTTCTTCCGTGTAGGCGAGAAGGAGTACCAGTATTACATTTCGCTCAAGAAAGAAATTGTCTTTGAGTCTCTTCTGTGGCGCACTCTTGGTGGCAAGAAGACAGGACTGATTTTTGAACGAGACGGCCAGAAGATTGAATTGGGTGCAAGTATCAGTAAGGCGAGCATCAACTTGGACGTCAATCCGAAGATGCCGTATCTTTCTTTTTTGGCGATTAACTATAATATCCCTGTGATTGCAGAAGTGCAAAATTGGTTTGAATCCTGTATTACGCAGAGCTACGCGAACCCCAGAGCGGAAAATATTGTGCTGGTATCCAAAAATGAAGCGACCAAGGAAAGCCTGATTCATGCGCTGAATGATGTAGGCATTGATTTGTCCGGCTATCGTTATGATGAGGATAGCAAGCACCTGTTCACGCAAAGAACAATCAATGGCAAGGTCTATGAACTTCCATTTGAAGCGGAGTCGGATGGAACCAAGAAGATGATAGCAGCTTTGCCGGTTCTGATGGTAGCATTGCAGGAAGGCCGCACAGTCGTTGTGGACGAGCTGGACGCCAAGCTGCATCCAAAGCTGCTCCGGTATGTGATTCAGATGTTCAAGAACCCGGAACTGAACAAGAAGGGCGCACAGTTGCTGTTCAGTTCTCACGACCTGACTACGATGAAGAATACTGTTTTCCGCCGCGATGAAATCTGGTTTGCAGCAATGAATGATAATCATGAGAGCGAGATTTATTCGCTTTATGAATTCCGGCAGGAGGACAACACCCGCGTCAAGAGCACAGCGGCCTTTGACAAGCAGTATCTGGAAGGACGATATGGTGCAGACCCCTACCTTTCTAATATGCTGACAGGGAGGGATTGGGCATGAGTCTGAAACCTCCGAAAAAGAGTGACCTTGGAAAAAGCTGGATGAAGAATCGCCGTGATAAGGCAAGGATGATTCAGCCGGAATACCACTTGATTGCATCTGAAGGTACAGAAACCGAGCCGCAGTATTTTGGCGCAATTCAACGGATTATCAATTCTAAGTACCGTGATAGAATCCAGCTAAAGGTAGAGGGCATTGGCGACAATACGGTGAATCTGTTGATGAAAGCTCGTCAATACGTTCAGAATAACGGCATTGTGTTTAAGCACGTCTGGATTGTCTATGACACAGATGATTTTCCGGCAGAAAATATCGACATGGTAGCACAGCTGTGCGAAGAATACAGTGCACAAGGTGAGACGATTTACCATGCTGTATGGTCGAACCAGTGCGTAGAACTGTGGTATTTGCTGCATTTTATGTATATGGATACTGATATTGACAGATCTCGTTACTGGCCGAAGCTAAGCGATTGGCTGAAAAACATCGGTGCAGGTGGTTACGAGAAGAACCGCCCAGATATGTATGAAGTACTGCGGCCTTACATGGACATTGCGATTGCCAATGCAAAGCGATTGGATAAGCAGAATGAAGGACGGAAGCCTTCTGAATCAGCACCCGGAACGAAAGTCTATGAACTGGTTGAGATGCTGAAGCCTTATCTTTCGGACACATTATTATAGTAGAAGGGTGATTATGCCTTCTCAAAAGTAAGTTCCTAAATGCCTATGGATTCCAATGGAATCCATAGGCATTTTTTCTGTAAAAGATGGAAGATTCTTGTTTTATGAGTGGCGGGACGGTATAATTAAGTTACAGCTATGAATATGAAAGGCAGGACTTTTGTGAAGAAGATATTCGTAAAATATAAATGGCTGCTGATTGCGCTGCTTATGATTTCAATAATCGCTGTTCCGATGGTGGTTAATATCCTCTTTAAGTTTTCTAGCACTTTTTCGGCAGAGTGGTCGGCAGGAGATGCGCTTTCCTATGTTTCTGGATTGCAAGCTTTGCTGGGTACCATTATACTTGGCATTATCACTGTTGAGCAGGGACAAGACGCACAGAGAGTCAATGAGCGTTTGAGCGAAGAAAATAATAAGCTTCAAAAAATAATGACGCAAAAACTGTTGCCAGTTGTGAAAATGACAAATCCATCTTGCAAACCGACAATGATTCATCGTGGAGCACTTTCCTATGCACCGCAGGCCAAACAGTTTAGAATTCTTCGGTCGTACTATGGAGATTCCGTACAACATGAAATCAATGAAATTCGAGTGAATATTGATTCTTCGGTTGAGAAGATAAAGTATATTAAAACAGTAGAATTTTCCCTGCAAAATATTTCGGAATCGATTATTCGGCATATTCAAGTAGATAGTGTTGATATTGTTGGATTCCAAGGCAAAACAGAGTTGGTGGCATGTCAAAATTCTGGGCAAGGAGGAATAGGAGCGCTGCTCGCAACGGGTGATTCTGTGAATGTAAGCCTGAAATTGTATTCCAATAATGCTATTTATAAGGAAATTTGGGATGATGATTTGGCAGGAGTAGCCGTTGTGATGCATTTGACGAATACTACGATTTCTGGAACGACATTTTCAGAATATATTGAATTTGGGATGCAAAACAATGGCCATTGCCATACTAACTATGGAGAGCCTCTTAAGTAGACAGGGCAAGTGAAGGTGGATTGAACTGAACGCTCTGTAATTTTGGCACCCGCCCAGGCTGCTATCAAGAACCCCCGCAAGTAATTGCGTGAGCGCTTGAAAAAGCACAAATAAAACAAACGAACCGCCCCGGTTTCCGTAACAGGAAGCCGGGGCGGTTTTTGTGTTGCAACGTACAGGAAAAGCAGAAAATATCTTTTACAGAAAGGACAAGCAAACTGTCCAACAGGATCGTTATAATAGACAGACAAAAGAGCATAAACGCCATCAAAGGAGAGTGCACAATGAAAAAAATATGGATGTTTCTGCTGGGCGCGGCATTTGCCGCCGAACTGTTTCTGCTTGTCTGCATGGCAAGCAGAAGTGCATCACCGCGTCAGGTAATGTACACTTTTAAGGATGATGTATGGGATGTGATCTACCGGCTGAACCGCAGATGGAATTTGTGAGAAAAGCACTTGGCTTTTTGGAGGATGGACAGACAAGCTGTCCATCTTTTTTTGTATACTGGGGTTGTGCAAAAGAGACAAAAATTTTGCAGCTGTTTCACAAAACAACAAAATTTCACACAAAGAATTGCGACTGTTGTTGCACTGTGTTACAATGAGCAGAGAAGGAGAATGAACCGTGCGTAATAGTAGATTAGACCGTATACTCTATATCCAGCAGGTGCTGGTACAGGGCGGGGTGCTGAATAAACAGCAGACGGCTGACCGCTTCGGTGTCAGCGAGAAAACCATCCAGCGCGATCTTGATACCCTGCGCAGCTATTTTGCAGACAGCGAGCCGCGCCGGGAGATCTTATACAACTCCGCAAAGGGCGGCTATCTGCTGGATGACACGCTTTCCCGCTTCCTCACCAGCAGCGAGATTCTGGCAGTATGCAAGATTTTGCTGGAAAGCCGCTCCATGGTCAAGGAGGAAATGTTCCCCATTCTGGACAAGCTGGTGCGGGTGTGCACCCCGCTGGATCGGTTGAATCAGGTCAAAGACCTTATCAGCAATGAGCGCTTCCATTACGTTGAGCCGCAGCATGGCCGGAAGTTCATTGAGAGCCTGTGGGACATCGGCACGGCAGTAGAAAATCACAATGTTATGGAAATTACCTACTGCCGCACCCACGACGGCGAGACCCGTGTGCGCACCATTGAGCCGGTGGGCATCCTGTTCAGTGAGTATTATTTCTATCTGGCAGCGTTTATTGAGGGCATCGACAAGGATAAGCATTTCCAGAACCCGCAGGATAACTCCCCCACCATTTACCGCATCGACCGCATTCAGAACTATAAGACCCTCGACCGGCACTTTGCCCAGCGCTACACCGACCGCTTTCAGGAGGGCGAGATGCGCAAGCGCATCCAGTTTATGTATGGCGGCGAGTTGCAGACCATCCGGTTCGAGTATACCGGGCCAAGTCTGGAATCCGTGCTCGACCGTCTGCCCACTGCAAAGGTTTTGCAGGTGACGGAAAAAGGCTGGATCGTGGAAGCCGAGGTGTTTGGTACGGGCATCCAGATGTGGGTGCGGAGTCAGGGAGACTATATAAAAATTATAAATACATAGGGAGACTATCATCATGAGCAAAATTCAGGTGGAAGTACGTTTTACGGATAAACTGGAGTCTATCCGTGTGGGTGGGCAGGATATGGAGATCCCGAATGCCATCAAGACAAAATCTATTGAAGAATGGTTTGAGCCGGCGGCTGGCCGTGTGAATTGGGACGGTCTGGGGGCTGAGATCAAGGCTATGGGTTTCAGCGATGAGAAAAATGCCGTGTACAGCTTTCAGTTCAATGGCCCGGAGGACAAAAAGCAGGAGTTTATGAAGTGTGTGCGAGACCATGGTCTGGGCGAGGAAGCACAGCAGGAAACGCAGGAGGAAACCGAGCAGGACTACCTGCAGGATGCCAGTGATTTTCAGCAGGTCGGCAATGCCGAGATGGCGTTTCAGAAGTACATGGTTGCGGCTAGTGAATACGGACACCCCGAGGCACAGCTGGAAGTGGCACGGCGTTACCAGAACGGTATTGGTGTAGCAAAGAATGCGGAAAATGCCGTTGTGTGGTACAAAAAAGCTGCCGAACAGGGTAATGCGGAGGCGCAGTGCGCACTGGGCGAGTGCTATTATCAGGCGTTCGGTGTTGAAAAAAATGAAAAAGAGGCCCGCAAATGGTACAAAGAAGCTGCAAATCAGGGAAATGCAACAGCGCAGTATATGATCGGGCGGTTGTATATGGCACTCACGTACAATGTGGCGGCTGTAACGTGGTATACAAAAGCGGCTGAGCAAAACTGCCCGGAAGCGCAATGTGAATTGGGCAAGTGCTATGAAACCGGAGACGGCGTCGGCAAGGACGAGGCAAAGGCCGCAGAACTGTACCGTAAGGCGGCAGGGCAGGGCTATGCGGAGGCACAGAAAAAACTGGGTGACTGCTATACTCATGGCACAGGTGTCGCAAAAGACTTGGAGCAGGCGTTTGAATGCTACAGCAAGGCGGCAAAACAGGGCAATGCAAGAGCGCAGAACAATCTGGGCGTTTGCTATATGAAGGGCAATGGCGTAACGAAAGACCTTGTGCAGGCAGTTGAATGGTATGAAAGAGCAGCAGAGCAGGGACTTGCGGCAGCACAGTATACTCTTGGCTATTGCTACAAGACAGGAGAAGGCGTAGAAAAAGACCCGAAAAAGGCTGCGATGTGGTGCGAAAAAGCCGCAGAACAGGGAATAGCAGTCGCACAGAATAGCATTGGCTACTGCTACGATACCGGATTTGGTGTGGAAAAGGATACGAGCAAGGCTGTTTTCTGGTATCGGAAAGCCGCAGAGCAGGGCAATGTGGGAGCACAATATAAATTGGGCAAGTGCTATTATGATGGAAATGGCACAGAAATGAATTATAGTGAAGCAGTGAAATGGTATCGGAAAGCGGCAGAACAGGGCGATGCAAATGCACAGAATATGTTTGGTTACTGTTATGAGTATGGAGAAGGCGTAGCAAAAGATCTTGCCAAGGCGGCTGAGTGGTATCGCAAATCTGCGGAGCAAGGAAATGCAACAGCTCAATATACCCTTGCAATATTCTATAAAAATGGATATGGTGTGACGCAAAACAAAGCAGAAGCGGCAAAGTGGTATAAGAAAGCAGCAGAGCAGGGGGATGCAAATGCACAGAACAGTTTGGGCTATTGCTATGACCATGGAGAAGGCGTGGAAAAGAACAGCGCGAAAGCAGTTGAATGGTATGAGAGAGCGGCAGAGCAAGGTAATAAATTCGCGCAGTACAATCTGGGGCTTTGTTATGAGTACGGAGATGGTGCAACGAAAGACCTTGGAAGAGCGGCGGAATGGTACCGCAAATCTGCAGAACAAGGCTATGCAGTTGCACAGTACAAGCTCGGTCGCTGTTATCAGTACGGAGATGGCATAGAACATGACTGCCAAAAAGCAGTTGAGTGGTACCGAAAATCTGTAGAGCAGGGGTGTGCTATGGCGCAGTGTGACCTTGGCAACTGTTATAGGCAAGGACATGGCGTGGAAAAGAATCTCGAAAAAGCAGTGGAATGGTATCGTAAATCTGCGGAGCAGGGCTATGATCGAGGACAGTTCTGTCTGGCTGGCTGCTATGAAAACGGAGAAGGTGTGCCGATAGACAAAGAAAAAGCCCTGCAATGGTACAAGAAAGCGGCTGATCAGGGCTTTGGAAGCGCAGAGTTGGCCATTAACAATATGCAGAGCAGCGGTGTGGGCACGGCAGTGGCGGCCGGCGCCGCGGCGGCCACTGTAGGTCTGTTGTGGAAAATTTTGAGGGGTTAACAGCAGAAAGGAAAATAAATCATGGCAGACGAGCTTGAGGTGCTTGAAAAACAACAGCTTTCCGCGCAGCGGTCGCTGAATGACCTGACGGACCAGCTGACCCTTGCAGACCATCTGGTGTATAAAAAATATCTGACGGAACTGCAGAACTATGGCATGGTGGAGCTTTCTCAGAAGATGCTGGAGGTGCAGGATCCCGCTCAGTGTATCCGAATGTTCCAGCTGAAGAAACTGACCCTGAAAAAGGGCGAAGATATGTTCCAGAAGCTTTCCACGGTGTATTATTCCAGCATGGCACAAGGCTGTAGTCTGGCGGTGATGATCGATGTGCCAGAAGGAAATGCCGGTGCCAATATCTATCTGGGCGTTCGCGAGGATCCCCTGAAACAGAGCATGAAGAGCCGCAAGCTGGAAATTTCCAGCAAGGCGTTGCAGAAAGTGCTGCTCTCCAACTTCCCCGGTTCCGATATAAAAGGCATTTCTCCGGAGGCGGGAAAAAAACTGTTGGAAGAAGCCTTTGGCGAAGAGCAGGAGGCGGTGGCCTCAGTGTCCTGTGTGGCAGCTCTGCGCGATAAGTCTAAAACGGAAGATAAAGCCTTTGTGCAGGGCATCGAGCGCTTTATGGACGCAATGGAAGGAGAAAAGTATACTGCGCTGTTTTTGGCAGAACCTGTTTCCAATGAAACGCAGGCGGCTATCCGCAGCGGGTATGAAAATCTGTACAGCACTCTTTCGCCCTTCCGCAAGAGTACATGGTCTTATACCGAGAACCAGAGTACTGCTGTGATGGAGAGCCTGTGCAGTGGAACTTCCCATACCATCAGCGATACCAGCAGCACGACCACAACGGACGGTACCAGCCAGTCCTCTTCGGTGACGGATGGCACACAGAAAACGAAAGGGGTCAGCGGCGGTATCAACGGCGGTGTCGGCAGCAGCTTCGGCACCTCGGTCACAAAAATCTCGCCGGTGGCTGGCGGCATTGCAGGCATTCTGGGTCTGGGCGGCTTGGCAGCTTCGGCCCTGATTCCGGGCGCAGGTGCTGTCATTGGCCCGTTGCTGGGTACGGCGGGCAGGGCCATAGGAGGCATGACGCCAGCCAGAACGGCTTTCAACAGCATCGCCCGGAACATCGGAGGCTCCATGGGCGTAAACGCCTCGCGGGGTACCAGCCACTCTACCACCGAGCAGACCGGCACTTCGCACAGCACCTCCGATGGAACGTCGCATGGAACATCGGACACCACCAGCCAGCAGGAGAGCCACGGCACAACGGACACCCGCGGCACGGGCCGTACTCAGCAGGTGGAACTGTGTAATAAATCGGTGGAGGAACTGCTGGAACGCATTGAAAACCAGCTCAAGCGTGTAAAGGAAAGTGAAGATTATGGCTGCTATAACTGTGCAGCGTATTTCCTTTCGTCTACTCAATCCACAGCACTTTTGGCGGCCAACACTTACCGCGCATTGATGGTAGGCGAGGGCTCCTCGGTGGAGAGCGGTGCCGTCAATGTGTGGAAGAACAATGAGGCAGAAGTGGCACAGCTGCGGGAATATCTCAAGCGGTTCATGCAACCGGTCTTTGCTCGCCCACTATGGGAGAATGCGCCGGATAGTCTGCTTTATACACCTGCAACGCTGGTCAGCGGGCGGGAACTGCCGATGCACCTTGGCTTGCCCACCCGCTCAGTGCACGGCTTGCCAATTATTGAGCACGCGGAGTTTGGCCGCAATGTGCCGGATGAGGCGATGCCGGATGAGGACAAGATGAATCTGGGCAAGATTTACCACATGGGCAAAGAGGAAGCGGCAGGACTGCTCTTGAACCGGCAGGCGATGGCTTCCCACACATTCATCACTGGCTCGACCGGCACAGGCAAATCCAATGCGGTCTACCATCTGCTGGATGAGATCACAAAGAACGGACAAACGACGTTTCTTGTGGTGGAACCGGCCAAGGGCGAATACAAGAACGTGTTCGGCAATCGTACAGATGTGCAGGTGTTTGGTACAAACCCCAGAGAAACGCCGCTGCTGCGCATGAACCCCTTTGCATTCCCTGAGAATATCCATATTCTGGAACATATTGACCGTCTGGTGGAGATATTCAACGCCTGCTGGCCGATGTATGCAGCCATGCCAGCGGTGCTGAAGGATGCTATTGAGCGCAGCTATCAGAAAGTAGGCTGGGATCTGCGCAATTCGGAGAGCGAGAAGGGAATTTTCCCAACCTTCTTTGACCTGCTGGATATTCTGCCGGGCGTCATTGAAGAGTCGCATTATTCCAAGGATACCCAAAGCGATTATGTGGGCGCATTGTGCACCCGCGTAAAGTCTCTGACAAACGGTATTTATGGCAGTGTGCTTTGCGCAGAAGATGCGCTGACGGACGAAGCGCTGTTTGACCGCAATGTTATTGTGGATTTGAGCCGTGTGGGCTCTATGGAAACGAAATCGCTGCTGATGGGCATCTTGGTGATGAAGTTACAGGAATACCGGATGTGCAGCAGCGGGATGAACAGCAGGCTTCGCCATGTCACAGTGCTGGAAGAAGCGCACAACCTGCTGCGCAAGACCTCGGCAGAGCAATCACAGGAAGGTGCAAATTTGCAGGGCAAGTCGGTGGAAATGCTGGCAAATGCTATTGCGGAAATGCGTACTTATGGTGAGGGCTTTATCATTGCAGACCAGGCACCCGGACTGCTGGATATGTCGGTCATCCGCAACACGAACACCAAAATTATTCTGCGCCTGCCGGACGAAGAAGATCGCAAGCTGGTAGGCAAGTCTGCCGCCCTGAAGGAGGCACAGATCGACGAATTGTCCAAGTTGCCGCTGGGTGTGGCTGCCGTTTACCAGAACGAGTGGCCGGAGGCGGTGCTCTGCAAGATTGAGGCGTATCCCATGCCGGAAAATGCTGTTTACCACAAGCCTTCAAAAATGCCGCATGAAATCAACGCAGAGTTTGTATTCGGACAACTGGCAGTGGGCAAAGAGCTGGAACCGCTGAGCATTTCGGAGATGGAGCAGCTGAAGCTCTGGCTGAAACGCCATGAGACTGTGCTGAAGCCGGAGGACGACCGCTACCTGGAACGGGTCTTTGCAGGCGGAGAACTGGATGTGGCTAAGACTCGGAAAGCTGTGTTCGATTTCTTTGGTGGGATCGGTACAGTCGTTGATTACTGTGCCGCAGCTAAAAAATCGCTCACACCCCGTAAAGAATTTCTGGAACAGCTGCAGGGACAGTACGGCCTGAAAGCTGCTGCTGCAGACTGGGTGCTAAATAGCGTGATAAGCATGGGCATGAGCCTGAACCCGGATGCAAAGGCTGTAGATAATCTAAGGACGAATTTTGAACAGCAGGGAGGTCGTGTGCTGTGAGGCGAGAAATCTCAGAAGCGAAACCGATGGAAGTAAAAACGCACATTGGGTTGGATGATGTCGTCAAACGGTCATTTGAGCGTCTACAGAAAGGCGTGATAGAAAAGGCAGAAGAAAAACTGGATGCTGCTACGGAAAAGTCATTTGCAGAGCTAGAAAAAGAGCTGGAATACAAAAATAACGATGATGGAATGCCGTACCGTATGGAGCAGGATCTTTTGTCGGATGCAGAGTATAAAAGAAACGGATATGAGTACACTACCGATCACCTTGGAAGGCTGTTTACAGCCGAAGGAGACCTGCATCTGAAAGAGCATGATGGCCGTCTGCAAATTAAAGACAGCATCCATGACATTGGAAAAGGATATGAAAAAAGTACCGATGATCGAGGTCATGCAATTGCAGATCGCTTTGATGGGGCAAACGATTTGGAAAATCTCATTCCGCAGGATTCTGGACTAAATCGGAACGAATTCAAAAATTTTGAGAATAAACTGGCACAGGAAGTGGAAGCTGGGAAAAAAGTCAATCTGAAATTGGAAATGCATTATCCGGGAGACTCCTTCCGCCCGGATGCCATTACTGCTGTGACAACGATTGACGGAAAGCAGGAAGTTAAAGTATTTCTGAACGATTAGTATTTATAAGTCCACTGCACTCTCAGATTATTACAATCCCGGTCGATTGCACATACAATACAAGTATCACTTCACAAAACGGAGGGTACTTGTACTATGGTGGACTACGCCGACATCGGAAAACGTATTCGTGCCTGCCGCCTTGCAAAGGGCATGACGCAGGAGCAGCTGGCCAATGAGGTCGGCGTGGTAGTTACGCACATCAGCCATATCGAGACGGGCAACTCGGTGCCTAGCCTGAAAACGCTGATCGACATCATTAACGCACTGGACTGCTCCGCAGACGAGCTGCTGTGTATCGAGATTAAAAAAGCAAAGCCGGTGTTCGACAGCTGGATGACCGAACAGCTTGCAGATTGCTCTGCCGATGAGGCAAAGATCATCAAAGAAACGGTGGTCAGCCTGAAAAAATCGCTCCGAAAAGTGTACGGAAAGTCCTCTAAATACAGATATGACTAAAATTTCAAAAACTAAATGTCAGTTGATAGGTATTGAGTGTCTGAAAGAACACCAATAAACAGAATGAACCGCCTCGGTTTCCATAGTAGGAAGCCGGGGCGGTTTTTATACAAAAAAGAAATCGTTTTTTTGTAGCTTTGATGAATTGGCGCGGAGCCGTTGACAGCAGAAGGGCAGAAGCGTATCTTTGGAACAGAAGGCGGAACAGGGCCATAAATAGCAGTTTTCTTTACCTTGCAAGGACACTTTCGTTTTGATGAGGCACGACCCGGTGTGCCGCTTTTTTCATTTGCGGAGATAAAATGCAAAAAGTACGGATTATAGTACACATTATCTGCTATGCTCGGTACACGGAAGGCACACACACCGGAAAAGGAGCAAAAATGCGCTGGACGTTGAATAAAACAAGGTTTTTGGCTGGTAAAACGGACCCGGAGAATACCAGCCTGTGGCTGCCGCTCTGGATGCACCTGTGGGATACGGCGGGCATCATGGAGCGGCTGGTCCGGCAGTGGCTCCCGGAAAGTGCAAAACGGGCCATGGGCTTTGAGCGCGAGGAAGCGTTGCTCGCGCATGCCCGGTTTCTGGGCGGGATCCATGATATAGGCAAGGCTACGGTAGCCTTTCAGGCAAATATCCTGCGCACTCTGCCGGAGGCGCGGCAGCGGCTGGAAATGTTGACGCCGCTGGACTGTCCTGAACAGAACCGCAGAGAGTCGCCGCATGCCCGGGCGGGCGAGGCAATTCTGCTGTGGAATGATTGTCCCGGCGGGCTAGCCTCCATTGTGGGAGCGCATCACGGCAGGCCACAGAGCTGCGCGGCGGTCGATGATCAGTTAGAGGGTTGGGAGAGCAACTACTACCCCAAGGGACAAAAAAAGGTCTGGCAGGGCTTTTGGACAGAACTGCTCATGACTGTTTTGCAGGACTGCGGCTTTGATGATACGACGGAACTGTACGACCTGGACCCGCAGGAGGAAGTGCTTCTGACCGGACTTCTGATCATGGCAGACTGGATCGCCAGCAATACGGAATACTTCCCCCTGATCCCGGTAGAGGAGCTGGGCAGCATGCAGGATTACCCGGCGCGGGTGGACAGGGCTTGGGAAAAGCTGGCCCTGCCCTTCCCGTGGGAGGCACAGCCGGGCATCGCAGACCCGCAGGAGTTTGCGGTGCGGTTCGGCTTTGCGCCCAATGCGGTGCAGAGGGCTGTTCTGGAGGCTGCAGATACCGCAGCGGAACCGGGCATTCTGATTTTGGAAGCACAGATGGGCGTGGGCAAAACCGAGGCGGCGCTGGCCGCTGCGGAGATCATGGCTAGCCGGTTCGGGCTGGGCGGTGTCTTTTTCGGGCTGCCCACACAGGCCACGGCAAACGGCATCTTTCCCCGGCTGCTTGGCTGGGCAGACACGCAGTCTGAGGAGACGCTGCCGCAGGCTATAAAGCTGGCGCACGGCATGGCAGAACTGAACGAGAACTATTTGCGGTTACAGGGGCGCGGGGTGCAGCTGGAGGAAGATGCGCAGGAAGAGCATCGGGTACAGGTACACCAGTGGTTTCGAGGAAACAAACAGGTACTGCTGGCAAACTTCGTGATTGGCACAGTGGATCAGCTGCTGCTGGCGGCACTTGCCCAGAAGCACGTTATGCTGCGGCATCTGGGACTTGCGGGCAAGGTGGTCATTATTGATGAGTGCCACGCCTACGATACCTACATGAACTGCTATCTGGACCGGACACTGGAATGGCTGGGCTGGTATAAGGTGCCGGTCATTCTGCTTTCGGCCACCCTGCCCGCCCGGCGGCGCACAGAGCTGGTCGAGGCCTACCAGCAGAAAAAGGCTGCCCCGGACGCCCCATGGGAAACCAGCTGCGGCTATCCGCTGCTGACATGGACGGATGGCGCAGAGGTAAAGCAAACGGCCATCCCATCGGACGCACCCGGTCAAACGGTGCAGCTGACCACGCTCACAGAGCCGGAGCTGCCCGCGCTGCTGCGCCGGAAACTGGTCGAGGGTGGCTGCGCGGGGGTGATCGTAAACACGGTCAAAAAAGCGCAGAAGATCGCACAGCTGCTGCGGGAAAGCCTGCCGGACAAAGAGGTGCAGCTGTTCCATGCGCAGTTCCTGATGCCGGACCGTGCGGCGCGGGAAAACCAGCTGATGGCACGCATTGGCAAGGGCTCTGCACCGGAGTGCCGGAACGACCTGATCGTGGTGGGCACGCAGGTGATGGAGCAGTCGCTGGACATTGATCTGGACGTTCTTGTCACAGAGCTTTGCCCCATGGATCTGCTGCTGCAGCGCATTGGACGGCTGCACCGCCACTACCGCAGCCGCCCCGCTCCGTTGCAGCAGGCCTGCTGCGCGGTGCTGGACACCGGGGAAGATGCCTTTGACGCGGGCAGCGAGGCGGTATATGGACAGTGGATGCTCTGGCGCACCCGGAACTTTCTGCCCCGGAGCATTCGGCTGCCGGAGGAGATCTCTCCGCTGGTGCAGCGGGTCTACGGCTGGGAGCGGGAAGCTCCCGGCGGGGCGCAGGGTGAGGAAATGCGCTGCGTATATGAGCAGACACAGGAGAAAAAGAAAGCACGCGCCGAGGCGTACCTTGTGCCGCAGCCGGAAACGCACCGGCTGGCGCAGCTGAACACGCTGGACGACTGGATGCAGAACGAGGGCGCCCGCTCTGACCCGGCGGCGCGGGCAGCAGTGCGGGACGGCGACCCATCGGTAGAGGTGCTGGTAATGCAGCGTCGGGCAGACGGCAGCATCCACTTTCTGCCGTGGCAGGAGGGCGGCAGTGCCGTAGCTGCCGACAGCCCGCCCCCACCGGAAACGGCACTGAAGATCGCCCGGCAGAAGCTGCGGCTCCCGGCGGTGTTCGGCAAGGCGTGGAAGGTGGACGGGGTCATCCGGGAGTTGGAAGCGGACAACCGCAGCCGTCTTGCGGCGTGGCAGCTGTCGCCGCTGCTGCACGGAGAACTGATCCTGCTGCTGGATGAAAACCTGACTGCCCGGCTTGCGGGCATGGAACTTTGTTATGACCGTGAAAACGGCCTGTATTACCAAAAGGAGGAGACGGATGAAGAAAATTGAATTCAACCTGCTGACCGAACCGTGGATACGGGTGCGGCTGCGGGACAACACGGTGCGGGAGGTGTCCCTGACCGAGGCGCTGGTGTCGGCGCAGGATTATGCGGACCTTGCGGGCGAGATGCCCACCCAGAACGCCGCCGTGCTGCGGCTGCTGCTGGCGGTGCTGTTCACCGTGTTCTCCCGGGTGGATGCAAAGGGAGAGTCCCGCCCACTGATGCAGAGCGATGATGCACTGGAGCGCTGGAGCGCGCTGTGGCAGCTGGGGCATTTCCCGGCAGAGCCTGTCCGGGACTATCTGGAGCAGTGGAAGGACCGCTTCTGGCTGTTCCACCCGACACACCCCTTCTGGCAGGTGCCGACCCTTAGCAATGGCATTGCGTTTGACGGAAAAAAGTTGAACGGGGAACGAGCGGAAAGCGGTAATAAAACGCCGCTATTTCAGAACATTTCAAAAACAGAATGTGCGGTACTCACCTATGCACAGGCAGCTAGATGGCTGATCTATCAAAATGGATACGATGAACGCGGCGGTCGCCCGAAGGCTGGCAATAAGCCAAGGCATGGTGTTGGTTGGCTGGGGCAGATTGGGTTTGTGGCTGTTAAGGGGAAAAACCTGTACGAAACGCTGCTGCGGAATATGGTATTTTCAACAGGGCAGAACGCCATACAGGAAGAACAGGCTCCTTGCTGGGAGCGGGAGCACATCAGGACAGAACAGAGCGTTGAGATCGTGATGCCGAAAAATCAGGCAGAACTTTTGACCCTACAATCCAGACGCATTTTGCTGATACGCTCGGAAGAAATGCCCGGTGTAGTCGGGTATGAGGTGTTGGGCGGAGACTATTGGGACAGCGAAAATGCGTTTGGCGAGCAAATGACCCTTTGGCGCAGAACATCGAAGGAAAACGAAAAAGTGACCTATGAACCGCAGCAGCATGAGATGGGAAAGCAGCTGTGGCGAGAACTTCCCGCCATGCTGGACCCGGAGGGCCGTAAACCGGGTGTCCTGATATGGAATCAGAAGCTGCAAAGTCTGAGAATCCTGAGCAAAAAAGAACAGATCGTGATTAGTATGGTCGGAATACGATATGACGATCAGGGAGCATCTGTTAAGGATGTGTATACTGACCAGTTGGAAATGCAACTTGCTACGCTAAACGATCTTGACCGAAAATGGACGGTGCGTATAAACCGGGAAGTACAGCGCTGTGAAGAAACTGCAAAAAACATTGGAACACTCTGCATGGAGCTGAAGCTTGCCGGGGGAATGGACTACAATAAGGTGAAAGGGTTCAAGGATAAGCAGAAGGTAACGGAGGACGCCCGTGCACAATTCTACTTTGCAGTGGACCAGCCTTTCCGGCAGTGGCTGCAGGCAATCGACCCGGAACAGGACGACCCGGACGAGGCAGCACTGCGCTGGCAGACACGGGCACGCAGCATCGCGGAAAAGCTGGGAAAGCAGATGGTGATGGAGGCCGGAAATGCCGCCCTGAAGGGACGCCGCATTGTGGTGGATAAGGACAAAAAGACCGAACACACCAGTCTGTATACCTCGCCAAGGGCCTATAATCATTTCCGCGCAAGGCTTTGGGAGATCTATCCCCAAACAGAACCATAAAGGGGGAGTTGTATGAAAACACAGGATGTCAAACTGTATGCGGCGCAGCAGCTGCACAGGCTTCAGGCTCTGCCGGACAACCAGCGGCGGGCAGAACTGGCAAAGCTGCGGCGGGGCATCGGCCACGCACCCGGCGAGCTGCCGGAGCTGTGGGGAAGTTTTTTGCTGGAAATGCCGGAAAGCTTTCAGGGCCGCAGTGCTCCCTCGGCGGCAGAGTGGGCGGTCTACCTTGCCCTGACCCTGTATGCTATGCATCAGCAGGGGAACGACCGCCCCATGAACTGCCCCGGCAACACGCTGGGGCGTGCGGTGCGGCAGCTGGCAGAGCGGAACAGTGCCGGACAGGACTGGACCGAGGCCAGTGTGCTCCGGCGGTTCAATGCGCTGGCCACCGCAGAAGAAATTACCGAGATCAGCCACCATCTGCGGGGCATGATCCAGTTGTTGAGTGCGGCAAAGGATGGCGGCATCCCGCTGGACTATCCGCAGCTTGCGGCAGACTTGTATGAATTGCAATGCACCGACCCGCGGTATGCGCAGACCCCCGCCAATGTCCGTCTGCGGTGGGGACAGGACCTGTACCGCGACCCGAAGCCTGCACCGGATGAGAAAGAAAAGGAGAATTGACCATGAATAAGCGCCTGTATGTTGATTTCCACATTTTGCAGACCGTTCCGCCCAGCTGCATCAACCGGGACGATACCGGCAGCCCCAAAACAGCCGTGTACGGCGGTGTGCTCCGTGCCCGGGTATCCTCGCAGGCATGGAAGCACGCCATGCGCGCAGCCTTTGCGGAGAAGGCTCAGCTGGACGTGGGCAAGCGCACCAAAAAGGCCGCAGAACTGGTGAAGGCGCAGATCCTTGCACTGGCCCCGGAACTGGATGCGGACAAGCTGGCAAAGAAAGCGCTGGAGAATGCGGGCATCAAGAGCGACGATAAGGGCACCAAGGCACTGTTCTTCATGAGCACTGCGCAGGCAAAGGCATTGGCAGAGCTGGCTGTGGAGGGCTCTGCGGATAAAAAGCAGTATCGGGATGCCCTGAAAGCGGCGCCCTCGATGGACATGGCGCTGTTTGGCCGCATGGTGGCAGATGACCCTTCTCTGAACTATGACGCCGCTGCACAGGTGGCGCACAGCATCTCCACTCATGCTGTGCAGAACGAGTACGATTACTTTACTGCCGTGGATGACTGTCAGGCAGAGGACAACGCCGGTGCAAGCCATCTGGGCACGGTGGAGTACAACTCCTCCACCCTGTACCGCTATGCCACAGTGAACGTGATGGAGCTGGCCGGGCAGCTGGGTGCAGCGCAGGCAGCGGAGACGGTGCGGGCCTTTGGTGAGGCATTCCTCTTCTCCATGCCCACCGGCAAACAGAACACCTTTGCAAACCGCACTCTGCCGGACGCGGTATATGTGACTCTGCGGGAGGATCAGCCGGTGAACCTGTGCGGCGCATTCGAGCGTGCCGTGCTCCGCAGTGCGCAGGGTTACGCCGCGCCTTCCAAGGCGGCACTGGCGCAGTATGCGCAGCAGATGTACAGCAGCTTTGCCGAGGCTCCGGCGCAAAGCTTTACCGTGGGCAGCGGGCTGGAGGTGCTGGCTCCGGCGCAGACGGCAAAGGCGATGCTGGACGCACTGGAAAAGGCTGTCCGGAATGCGCTTGCCGGAAATGAGGTGGGGTAATGGCAACGCTGTTGCTTCGGCTGGCAGCGCCTTTGCAGGCGTGGGGCGCGGACTCTAAATTTGAGACCCGCAAGACGGGCAGGGAACCCACCAAGAGCGGCGTGGTCGGCCTGCTGGCGGCAGCTCTGGGGCTGCGGCGGGACGAGAGCGAAGCGCTGACCCGGCTGACCGGGCTGCGGTTCGGTGTCCGTGTGGAGCGGGAAGGGCAGCTGCTGGTGGACTACCACACGGCAAAGACGCAGGACGAAAAGACCTCTTATGTGACCTACCGCCATTATTTGCAGGATGCCGTGTTTCTGGCCGGCATTGAAAGCGAGGATACCGCCCTTTTGCAGCAGCTGCAGCAGGCACTGCTGCACCCGGCGTTTCCGCTGTATCTCGGCCGCCGCTGCTGCCCGCCTACCCTGCCGCTCTGTCTGGGCGTACGCCCGGGCAGCTTGCAGGAGGTGCTGCAAGCGGAACCGCCCCTGTGCCCGGGACGGCAGAGCCGGATCCTATTGGACGCCGACCCGCTGGAGCCGGGCACGGCTCCGCAGCGGGATGTACCGGTGAGCTTTGACCCGCATCACCGGCAGTACGGCTACCGCTCGGTACGGGAACTTTGGCAGAAAGTGCCGGACAGCCCGGAGACTACGGAGCACGACCCGTTTCGGGAATTGTAAAAAGGAGGTGAGAGAATGTATTTATCACGGGTAGAACTCGATCCCACCCGCCGCAGCACCATGGCTGCGCTGGCGACACCGCAAAAATTGCATGGCGCAGTGGAAAGCGCTTTTGCAGGGGAGCGCCGCCGCAGACTGTGGCGGTTGGATCGTCTGGGAGAGCGGTTGTATCTGCTGCTGCTCAGCGAGGATGCGCCGGAGCTGTCCGGCGTGGTGGAGCAGTTTGGTACCGGAGCGGCTGCGGAGACCCGCAGCTACGACCCGCTTTTGCAGCGGGTGGAGCCGGGCAGCTGCTGGCAGTTTCGGCTGACCGCAAACCCCACCAAAAGCTGCAAAGACCCCCAAAACCCCGCAGCGCGGGGAACCGTAGCCGCACACTGCACGACACAGTACCAGAAGCAGTGGCTGTTGGAGCGCGCTGCAAAGCACGGCTTTGCCCTGCAGGACGAGGGATTTACCGTGACCCGGGTGCAGTGGCAGCATTTTGCCAAGCACGGCACCCGGCCGGTGACCCTGTTGGCAGTGACCTATGAGGGCGTTTTGCAGGTGACCGATGCAGAGCAGTTCCGGGCACTGTTGTGTCAGGGCATAGGGCGCGGCAAGGCCTATGGCCTTGGACTGATGACCGTTAAGCGCGGAGGAAACTGAGAGGAACGAGATGCCGGGCATGATCCGGCCGGACCTGCAGGCGCTGCCGCAGCATTTTCAGCTGGCAGAAAAAGTGGAGCATCGCGCCCTGCAGGACTGCCGTCTGATACAACAGGTTTATTGCAAACTGAAGGAAACAGCGGTACAATAGCAACAGGAGGCACGGTGCTACGGGATCTTTTTAGTCTTTTCCCCGCATACGCGGGGGTGATCCTTTTCGCCGCATGATGATGCTCCGTGAACACGACTTTTCCCCGCATACGCGGGGCTTACCAAAAGACCCCTCGCAAGGTTTTGCGTGAGCGCCTGAAAAAGCGCCCCTAAAGCAAACGAACCGCCCCGGTTTCCGTGATGGAAGCCGGGGCGGTTTTGTATGCAGGAGACCGGGCGGCAGGGTGGTTCTTCCGACCTTGCGCCTGCCTGCATTTTGCGGAAAAATGCGCAAACAAAAAGCAGGCAGTGTCGTGGAAAGGAGGAGGAAAGCGACACTGCCTGCTGTATAGGAACCCCTGAACATTGCGGCTTGATCAGGAGGGATTTGGTAGTCTGTCCGCCGTTCTGGCTATTGCCTCGCATAGAAACGGGAGACAGTTTTTTATGGGCCTGCTGTGCGCCGCTGCTGCGGCCGCACCCGCAGGAAAATGTGCCTGCATGGGCTTTTGCGGGGAGAACCTTTCGGAGGTTATGGGGGATGTCCGTTCCGTTCTCCCTGAGTGCACCCTTATTATGCCAGACAATCGTGGCAATTCTTTGTGGTAAATTTGAACAGTTTGCAAATAAACGCCCTGCCCATGAAAAAAGACTGCTGAAAAGTCCGCACTTTTCAGCAGTCTGAATCTGAAATATTCCGCGTTACACTCCAAAGAACTCCTTGGCGATGTCGGCGCTGCGCTTGGCGTCCTTGGCGTACCAGTCCGCGCCGATCTTTTCGGCGTATTCCGGGGTCAGCACGGCACCGCCTACCATGATCTTGCAGTCCAGCTGCGCCGCGTGCAGGGCGGCGATGGTCTCCTCCATGCTTTTCAGGGTGGTGGTCATCAGGGCCGAAAGACCTACCAGATGCACGTCCTTTTCCCGCACGGTGTCCACCACCGTCTCCACCGGTACGTCCCGGCCAAGGTCCAGCACCTCAAAGCCGTAGTTTTCCAGTATGACCCGGACGATATTCTTGCCAATGTCGTGTACATCGCCCTTGACGGTGGCAAGGACGATACGCCCCTTGCTGGCGCTGCCCTCGCCCTTTTGGGCAATGGCGGTCTTGATCTCCTCAAAGGCGCTCTGGGCGGCGCTGGCGGCCTGCAGCAGCTGCGGCAGGAACAGGGTGCCTTTTTCGTACTTGGCACCCACGATGTCCAAAGCGGGGATCAAGGCTTCGTCACCCAGGCGACCGCCCAGTACGATGACGGTGACACTGCCATCTGCTTCATGGGCCATGGGACCGAGGCGGAGTCCAACCGTGTTTACGGGGAGCTGCAGCAGGTGCTGAACACGGCCGGGCACGATCACTATTATGTGGGGACCGTGGAAGCGGAGCCCACGCTGGAGGATGTGCTGGCCGGGGTGAAGGACAGCGGGGCGCATAAAGTGGTGCTCCAGCCGCTGATGATCGTGGCCGGAGACCACGCCAACAACGACATGGCCGGCGACGAGGAGGGCTCCTGGAAGCGCGCCTTCCAGGATGCCGGCTATGAGGTGGTGCAAATTTGATGACCCATCCACCGATCACACAGTAATACGGAAGAATGATAATC